>OLFX01002675.1_pt1 | contig 13932 bp, 9 predicted proteins | sample 1605091 | NCBI WGS metagenome assembly OLFX01 (sample SAMEA3888906, study PRJEB22519) | human gut metagenome | biome: human gut; feature: human-associated habitat; material: faeces | place: Denmark | collected 2012 | reverse complement strand
CGCGATTGGTTGTTTTTACATTAGCGTTATCACCCAAGAGGTGGAGCTCCTACGCCGGCGAGCTGTCCGACGCCCCGGAGAACCTGGTCGCGCGCGACTTCCGCGCGGACGCGCCCGACCGCCTGTGGCTCACCGACATCACCGAGTTCAAGCTCGAGGGCGGGGCGAAGGCCTACCTGTCGCCCGTCGTGGACTGCTTCGACGGCATGCTGGCGTCCTGGTCGATAGGGCCCTCCCCGAACGCCGGGCTGGCCAACTCGAGCCTCCTGAAGGCGCTGGACCGCGCCGGCGCGGGCGCCCGCCCGGTGGTCCACAGCGACCGCGGGGCGCACTACCGCTGGCCCGGCTGGATCGCGATCTGCGAGGAGCGGGGCGTCACCAGGTCGATGTCGGCGAAGGGCTGCAGCCCGGACAACGCGGCGTGCGAGGGCTTCTTCGGCAGGCTGAAGAACGAGTTCTTCTACGGCAGGGACTGGGGCGGCGTCGGCTACGAGGAGTTCGCGAGGCGGCTCGACGAGTGGCTGAGGTACTATAACGAGGAGAGGATAAAGCAGTCGCTGGGCTGGATGAGCCCGGCGCAGTACAGGAGGTCCCTGGGCCTGGTCGCCTAGCGGACGGGGAAAGCGGCGCCCCCGTGCTCCAGGATTTCTGCCGCACCCCCCTAAGACGTTATTTGTCACAGCATGGTGGTGGAGCGGATCACGAACGATCGAATGCCCACTCGCGCGATACATGCGCATCCACTCGCACGCTCGCTAGAAGCATAATCTCAGCTCAAAAGCTACGCCCTCACGGTACGCAAGGCAGACGGCAAAACTCCCCGCGCAGACACACTTGCCTGCGCGGGGACTGCAAAAAACGCGCGGCGTCCCGTGAGACGCCGCGCGATATGCGATCTAAACGTTACCCGTAAACGCTGCTTTGTCGCGAACGGCGCTTGCCGTAAACGCTACGTCAAGATACGCTACGCGAGAATCGCGGAGAGCGCATCGATAAGCGCGTCGACGTCCTGGCGTTCGCAAATTAGCGGTGGCAGGAAGCGCAGGGTGTGGGCACCCGTCGCATTGATGACGAAACCACTTGCCAGAGCAGCGCTGACCACGTCATGCGCGTCGCCGGCGGCATCGTCCAAATCGCAGCCAAGCATGAGCCCGCATCCGCGTACGTCGATCACATGGGGCAGACCAGCCAGGCGCGCGGCCATGTAATCGCCGACCTCCCGGGCATGCTTATCGTACTCGCCGCGGACAAGCTCGCACAGCACGGCGCAAGATGCCGCCACGGCCAGGGCGCTGCCACCAAACGTGGTGCCGTGGTCACCGGGGTTGAAGGCGTCGGCAACGGATGCCTTCGCCATCACCGCGCCCATGGGGACGCCGCCGGCGATGCCCTTGGCAAGACTCATGATATCCGGCTCGATGCCGTAGGTCTGGAACGCAAAGGGCTTGCCGGAACGGAAGACGCCCGTTTGGACCTCGTCCGCGATAAGCAGCGCGCCGTGGGCGTGGGCAAGGTCATGAGCCGCCTTGAAGAACTCGGGCGTCAACGGATGAACACCGCTCTCACCCTGGATGGGCTCGACCATAACGGCGCAGATCTCGCTGCCGTGCTCCTCGAAGAGAGCGGTGAGCTCGTCCACGTCGTTAGGCGTGCAGGCAAGAAAATCTTGCGGCAGCGGCTTAAAGGCATCTTGCAGGCGGTCCTGCATGGTGGCGGCGATAGTCTCCAGCGTGCGACCGTGGAAGCTGCCGCGCAGGGCCACTATGATGTTGCCGCCGTTGCCGGAGCGCTTGGCGTAGAGGCGGGCGAGCTTCATTGCGCCCTCGTTCGCCTCCGCGCCGGAATTGGCGAAGAACGTCTTCCATACCTGGTCGCTCTCAGTAGGCGAACCCAAGGCGACCGCGGCGGCCTCGTCGCCGGCGCGCACCGCGTCGGCAATCATCAAGGCGCCGTCCATATCGCCGGCAGCCAACTTGGACAGAATCGCAGCCAACTCGCCGCGCCGCTCGATGTAGTAGTAGTTGGAGACGTGCAGCAGGCGCTCCGCCTGACGCTGGATAGCCTCGACCAGCACGGGATGGCAGTGGCCCAGGGAGCACACGCCGATACCGGCGAGGAAGTCCTGATACTCCGTTCCGTCATCGCCCACCAACGTCATGCCATGCCCTTCGACAAACTCCACGGGCATGCGCGCGAACGTATTCATTACATAGCTGGATTCCAGAGCTTTTTGCAAACCTAGCGACATATCGCCGCCTCCTTATTCGTCCAGATTCTCCACCAAGCGCGAGGCGAAGACGCCAAGCGGATGGGGATGGGTGTCGTTCTCATATGCCGCCTCGGTCGAGTGCATCACGGTGCCCACGCCGGCGTCGGTCAAAAGCTCCAGCAGCAGCGAGTGCGGCGTGGTGCCGTTGATGATATGGGCGCGGAACACGCCGCCGCGCAGCGCGTGGATGCAGCTTTGCAGCTTTGGAATCATACCGCGGTCGATTTCGCCTTTGTCCAGCATATCCTGGGTTTCCGCCAAAGTGAGGTTGGAGATGAGCGAGTCCTTGTCAGAGAAGTCCTCGTACAGACCGTCGACATCGGTAAGGAAGATCGCCTTGTGCGCGTGAACCGCCGCGGCGATATGGCCGGCGGCGACGTCGGCGTTGATGTTGAAGAACCCGCCGTCCTCGCCCGCGGCAACCGTTGCGACCACGGGGATGTAATCGTTGGCCATGATGCTCTCAAGGTAGCCGGAGTTTACGCGTACGATGTTTCCCACGCGGCCCAAATCCGGGTCGAGCTGCTCGGCGATAATGGTGCCCGCGTCCGCACCGGACACGCCCACCGCCAGGTTGCCGTGCTGGTTGATGGCGGCGACCAGTTCCTGGTTCACCTTGCCCACCAACACCTCGCGCACAATCTCCATGGCCTCCGGCGAGGTGACGCGCTGACCGTCCTTGAATTCGACGGGAATGTCGTAGTGCTTAAGCGCCGCGTTGATGTCCGCGCCGCCGCCGTGCACGATCACCGGGTTCACGCCGATGATCTTGAGTAGGACGATGTCGCTCATCACGTCATCGCGCAGCTTGGGATCGACCATGGCCGCCCCGCCGTACTTGATGACAATGGTCTTGCCAGTTAGGTGTTTAATCCACGGCAGCGCCTCAAACAGCAGCTGCGCGGTCTTTTCATGCGATATTCCGGGACGAGAATCCCTTGCGTACTTCATAGCTCTCCCCTTATGAGCGTCGCCCATCGTGCGAACCGGGGTCCCTGACGGACCCGCGGGCCCAGGCCTACGTGCGGTAGTCTCCGTTGATGGTGACATAGTCATGGGTGAGATCGCAGGTCCATACCGTGGTGGTATGCTCGCCCGCGCCCAAATCGCACGAAATCACGATCTCGGGCGCCTCGAAGCGTCGCAGCGCCTCGTCCTCATCAAACGCAACGGTAAGGCCTCCGCGGCATACGGGCATGCCCATGATATCGATTGAGACATCCTCTTGGTTAAAGACGACACCGCACTTACCCAATGCCATGGCGATGCGACCCCAGTTGCAGTCATGGCCGGCGATGGCGGTCTTGACCAGCGGCGAGTTGGCCACGGCGCGCGCCGCCGTGTCGGCATCCTCGTCCGTTGCGGCGCCGGTCACGTTGACGGTCACCAAGCGCGACGCGCCCTCGCCGTCGGACGCGATGGTGCGGGCGAGCGTCTCGCACACCTCGTGCACGGCATAGAGCAACTCGTTGTAGGCATCGCTGCCTTCCTCGATGGGGGCGGCGTCCGCGCCGGCGGCACCGGAGGCGAGCATGATGCAGGTGTCGTTGGTCGAGGAATCCGAGTCGACGGTCACCTTGTTGAAGGTCACGTCGACCGTCTGCTTCAAGATCGAATGCAGCACCCGCGGCTCCACCGGCGCGTCGGTGGTGATCACGGCGATCATGGTCGCCATGTTGGGCATGATCATGCCGGAGCCCTTGCACATACCGCCTACGGTAAAGGTGCAGTCGGCATACTGAAGCGTCTGGCTGGTATAGGAAATCGCGTATTCCTTGGAATGCGTGTCCGTGGTCATGATCGCGCGCGCTGCGTCCGCACCGCCGGAAACGGAGAGCGCATCGATCGCCGCGGGCAGCCCCGTCTCGAACAACTCGATGCCCAGCGTCTGGCCAATCACGCCGGTAGAGGCAACCAGCACCTGTTCGCGCTCGCAGCCCAGGATCTGCGAGGCGATCTCGCACGTCTCGGCAGCGACCGCGCGACCCTGCTCGCCCGTGGCGGCGTTGGCGTTGCCGGAGTTGATGACAATACCCTTTACCAGACCGTAGCCCTTTTCCGCACCGCCTAGGTTCTGGCGGCTCACCTGCACGGGCGCCGCGCAGAAGCGATTGGTGGTGAAGACGCCCGCGCACGAGGCGAGCTTGTCAGCCGTCACGCAGGCCATATCGAGGCGCTGCGGGTTCTTGCGAAAGCCCGCATGGATGCCTGCGGCCTTAAAGCCCTTGGGACTGGTAACGCCTCCCGCCGGCACGGTGCGAATGCATGTTTCAAAGTGGTCGATATTCATAATCAGCTGTCTCCCCACAAGAACCGCCCACGCGAAGACGGGCGGTGGTTCGTTGTTCTTAGTGTAGCCGTTGGCCGCGACACATCGCGGCGCAAGCTCGCCCGCTGGCTAAACGGGCATCGCGACCATGGGGAGTCCTCGTCGCTGGTCCCAGCCGTACACAATATTCGCGCACTGCACCGCTTGGCCGGCGGCGCCCTTGCACAGGTTGTCGATGGCGGCGACCGCTACAAGCACGCCCGCACGCCGGTTGAGCGCAAGGCCGATATGGCACCCGCAGGTTCCAACCACGCTCGAGGTCTTGGGCATCTGCCCCGCATCGAGCACGCGCACCATAGGTGAATCCTTGTAAAACTCGCGATACGCGGCGACAACCTCGTCCGCATCCAACCCATCATCGCCCATAAAGTCCGCAGCAAGCGGCAGCGTAACGGTGGAAAGCAGGCCGCGCTTAAGCGGAGCCAGGTGCGGGGTGAACACCACGCGGTCCTTCGCGTCCAGAATCTGCCCGATCTCAGGCGTATGACGATGCTTGCCCACGCCGTAGGCCTCCAGGTTCTCGTCCGCACTGCAGAAGTGCGTGCGCTGGTTGGCCCCCTTGCCGGCTCCTGTCACACCGGAGATGGCATCGACCACAATGGCGCCGGCATCGGCAACCCAGCCCTGCTTGATAGCCGGCAGCGCGGCCAGCGACGTAGCGGTGGGATAGCAACCCGCGCATGCAACCAGTACGGGGTCGCCCGCGGCACGTGTCGCGGCAGCGCTTGCAAGATCGCCCGCAAACAGCTCGGGCAGGCCAAAGGCGCGCGTTTCAAGCAATTTGGGCGATGTGTGCTCCGCGTTGTACCACGCCTGGTACACGCCGGCGTCCTTAAGGCGATAGTCCGCAGACAGGTCGAATACGGAGACGCCGTGCTCAAGCAGGGCGGGCACCGCCGCCATGGCAGCGGTATGCGGCACCGCCAAGAACACGGCGTCAAGGTCAAACAGGATCGGATCGTCATGCGTGGTAAACGCCAGATCCGTGATGCCGGCAAAAGCAGGGTATACATCGGCAAGCGCAACGCCGGCGTCTGCGTTGGACGTCACGGCAGCAAGCTCCATATCGGGGTGGCCAAGCACTAATCGCACCAGCTCTGCCCCCGCGTAACCGGCAGCCCCCATGACACCAACTTGAATACCCATCGTCTTTCGCCCTCCCGACGCTAACGTCTCCCTATCGCCCGGCGCGCCCGCAGCCTCATTCCTTTGGCAGCCATCGGACACGCCTTGTATGCACTAAATCGCATGCAACGCGCTTGAATATTTAGTAGTTCGAGAGATTAGCACTCCAATACCTGATTGGACGCAAATTTAATGACTGTTAATACAGATTCATATTTGGACGAGGAAAGGCTTGGAGCCCCTCCCGGGGTAAACCCGCTAGCAGGGTGCCCCAGCACTCACGGTCTTATCGTCCACGCCTTCATTGTCCAGACCCTCATGCTCTGGCTTGGCCTTTGATACGACGCCGGCCGCACAGAAGCATAGAAGAACAGGGGCGGTGTAGATCATAGGCAACGCGTAGCGCGTGTCGTACATGGGCGACATCAGCACCGCCCCCACGGTGAGCACCACGGGGATAAACAGCGGAATCCAGCGGGGTGACCTTCTTGCGCACACCCAAAGACACAATGCGGGAATCCAAATCACGTAGAGCGCGCTCATCATGAGCACGTTGATGACGGGAGTCTCGGTCGCTGCCTCAAACACCTCCGTTGCCGCCTGGCGCATGCCCCTTAGGTTGGCGGGACGGGTCAGCAGCTCGGTTCCGCCGCGCTGCCTATCCCACAGCGCATCTTTGAGCTGCGCCGCACCCTTGGACGATACGAACCCTGCAACGGGTGCGACCAGGGCTTCAAAATAGACCTGCGGGTCATCCATCCCCTGCTGGGCCCACACGGCAAAATACGCATCCCAAGCCTTTTGCGGCGCGTTGTATACGTACTTGTACTTCACCGGGTCAGCCCATGCGGGCTCGTAGCGCTCCGCGAGCGTGTCATAGCGAAGCACGTCATCGATGACCTCGCGCTGGTCCTTGTCGATCTTGTCCCCATGCTCGATCACGTAGCGCGCGGTCTGCTGAAACATAGGACCCAGCATCTCCTGCTTACCGCCCGGCGCCACGTCGAGCGCGGGAAACACCACCTGGGGCAGCACAACCCACATCACGCCGCCCACGGCAAGGGCCTGCAAGCCAAGCCTCCACCATGAGCGCCAATAGATGAGGGCCAAAGCCGCCAAGGTTGGCACGACCACGTACACGCCCGTCTTCTTAGTCAGCGCGCACAGAACCCCAGAGACCAGCAAAGCGATGAAGAACCCCGGCGAGCGCGCAAGCGCCCCCTTGCTGTTAACCAAACGCGCGATAAGGGTGAACCATAGAAGATAGATGGGCGAGAAGATGGAGTCCTTCATGTTGAGCGACGCATAGTGCCCAAACACGGGCGCCAAGCCCACCAAGATAAAGACCACGGCGCAAAGCGTCCGCGGCGCGCCCATATCGCGCGCCGTTGCCAAGGCGTACGAAAAGCAGATCGCCGTTACAAGCGACTGCACCGTGGCGAGCGTGAACAGGCCGGTATTCCATGATCCCGTCTGCGCCTCGCTTGTCTGCGCGGCAAAGCCGTAGATCAGCGTATCGAGAATGGGATGATGATCGGAGAAGTGGGCGTCAAGCTCTACCCCGGGCACATTCCACACGCCAAAATACACCGAGCTATCCTCTGGATAGGACTGGCATATCTGGTAATACGTGTCGTAGAGCATAGAGCCCGGACAAAACGCCACAAGCCAAAAACTCCACAGCGCAAAGAGCACCAGGGCATGGGCAATCACGCTTTTGGCGCTAAGCTGGGGCGCCAGGATATCGAGCAGACGCGGAAAGCGATCGCGATGGCGACAAAGACGGCGCAGCGCCCATTCGCAAAGAAGGATGATTGCCGCTATGGCAAACGTCAACGCACCGGCATTGGTAAAGAGCTCCGCGGGCTGGGCTCGCACCCACCCGGTATCGAACATAGAGGTGCCATACACAAGCAAAACCGCAACGGGCCAGGAGATTGCAAAGAGCAAAAGCACGCGGGCGACCGCGAGGACAACGCCCCTAACATCTTTTCTTGCCACCTGCATCCCCCGTATCATCGTCCGCATAACCTAGCAAGCCATAATAAGGCACCAACCCCATGAACGCGACGCATATGCGGTCGAACGCAAAAGAGGGGCCAGGCAGCTTCTTGCCACCTGACCCCTCGCAATCATCTGCAAGATGAATTAGAACTCAACCGGGGTGTCGTTGTAGACGCACTCGAGGAGCTTTTCCATCTCCTCCTGAGAGGGCTGGCGCGGGTTGGAGCCGGTGCAGGCGTCCAGGATGGCGTTCGCGGCCACGTCGTGCTTCTTGGCCTCGAACTCCTCATAGTCGATGATGGACTCCTCGGCCTTCACGCCGGCCTTGCCGTAGTTCTTGATGCCCTGCGGGATGTCCAGGGCGTCGTTGAGGTCGCGGATCTTCTGGACCAGAGCGGCAACCAGCTCGTCCTCGGTCTCGCCCTCAAGATGCAGGATATCCTTGGCGATGAAGGCGTAACGGCTCTTGGCGCGCTCGTCCTTAGCGTTGAACTGGATGACCTTGCCCAGGTACATGGCGTTGGCGCAGCCGTGGATGATGTGGTCGCCGGTAAATGCGGCGCCGGTCTTGTGGGCCATGGAGTGGACGATGCCCAGCAGGCCGCTCGAGAAGGCGATGCCGGCGATGCACTGGGCGTCGTGCATGTGGGCGCGCGCCTCATGGTCGCCCTGGTAGGACTTGGGCAGCCACTCGACGATCTCGCGGATGGCGTGCAGCGCGTTGCCGTCGGTGTACATGGAGCCGGCGGTAGAGACGTATGCCTCGATGGCGTGGGTCAGCGCGTCCATACCGGTGTGGGCGCACAGCTTGGCGGGCATGGTGTAGGTGAGCTCGGGGTCGACGATGGCGACATCAGGGGTGATGTTGAAGTCGGCCAGCGGGTACTTGATGCCCTTAGCGTAGTCGGTAATGACGGAGAACGCGGTGACCTCGGTAGCGGTGCCGGAGGTAGAGGAGATGGCGCAGAAATGAGCCTTCTGACGCAGCTCGGGGAAGCTGAACGGCTGGATGATGTTATCGAAGGACTCCTCGGGATACTCGTAGAAGACCCACATGGCCTTAGCGGCATCGATGGGCGAGCCGCCGCCGATGGCGATAATCCAGTCGGGCTCGAACTCGCGCATGGCCTCGGCGCCCTTCATGACCGTCTCGATGGACGGATCGGACTCGACGCCCTCGAACAGCTTGACCTCGAAGCCGCCTTCCTTAAGGTCGGCCTCGACGTCCTGCAGAAAACCGCCACGGCGCATGGAGCCGCCGCCGGTCACGATGATGGCCTTGCTGCCCTTGAGGTTCTTGACCTCGTGGCGAGCGCCCTCACCAAAGTACAGATCGCGAGGATTGGTAAAACGTCCCATACTGTGCCTCCTAAACAAGCCCCTCTTAGACTTGTGTATATAACGGAGCACCCAATTGGCTCCGTCAGGACCGTGTTTGCGCGTCGCCGGCGATGGCGATACGCGATGTCTAAACGTCTCAACGCTCGGACACGCATTATTTTACCTTTTTGATTGGTCAGATATTCATCCAAAGCTACCAATGATGAAACGTTTTTTCTATCCCCGAAAACTCTTGCATTGCGTTTATTGTCCCAAGCTGGGCAAACGTTTTATCAGGGTTGGACAGACTCGATTTCCGGAAGCTCTCCTTTCCAAAAACCACGCCGTTCGCCGCCCAAAATCGACCGCTTACGGCACCGTGATACCAGTCGCATGGTCAGTGCGCAGACATCTGTCTAACAACCGCCTTCGTGGTGCAACAGTGCATGTCCGAGCGCGGCTCCCCCGGCACGTCACATGCGGGTAAACTAGGACGTTATATAGAGAGATTTGAACCCTAACCGCAGCAAAGGAGGCCCCATGGCATTCGATCCCATTCAAGAGGATTGCCATCGCCTCGTTCTTGAGGCCTTGCGCCGCGACAACATTCCGCTCACCGACGGCCCCGCCGTCGAGCGTCTGATGGAGCAATTCACCCGCAACCCCGCGCCGCTCATCGTGCATGATCGCGATCGCGCCGGGCATTTAATTGCCAAGGTCGTCGAGGCCGTCGACTACCGCATCCCCTTTATCCCCGACGACGCCCAGGCAGAGCAGGAAGAGGCCGCTGCCGAGAACATGCTCCGCGAGGCGGCCGCACTCGATCCGAGCAACTGGGATGCGCAGCGCATGCTGACGGCGCTCACCGCCGAATCCAACGAGGAATACGTACAGTATCTGGTGTCCAAGTGCGACGAGGTGGAGCACGATCTGGCGCTCAAGATTGCCTCGGCGCAGGACCCCTACGAGCGTGAGGCCGCAGGCGACCTGACCCGCCGTCCCTACCTGCGCTGGCTTGCCGCCTTGGCATCGCGCGCCCTCATTAGCGGCCGCTACCGCATGTCACTGGATGCCGCGAATCGCAGCTTGGACTTTGCGCCCAACGATCCCGCCGGCGTCCGCCACACGGCGATGCTCGCCATGGCAAAGCTCGAATTCCCCGCCGAGGAGCTCAAGCGTTTTCGCTCTGCCCACTCCGTGCCCTATCTTGCCAACACGCCGCTGCGCCGCCGTCCCAAGGACGTGGAGCGCGACCTGGACCCGTGGACGCTCATCGCGCTGATGAGCGCTGCCTGGCGCGAACTGGATTACGAAGGCGCCGAGCACTACCTGCGCATTCTGGTGCGCTCGTGCCCGCACGCGGCCGAGGCGCTCTACTTCCAAACTGAGTTTCCCGATGGCATCTATGCCCGCGTCAACGTGGGTGCAGGCTCCACCGACGAGCTCGTCCTTGCACTCTCCGAGGCGACGCCGGTACTGCAGGAGGGCCTGGGCGCGCCCGACAACGCCAGCTTTGCCGCCTGGGTCGCCACCAACGACATCGTGCGCTCCCAGATCGACGAGCGCATACTGCGGGCGGCCGAGCAGGGCTTACCGTTTAAGGGAGGAGACCTCTAATGGATCCGAGCGTCTACATCCCCGCCTACTTGGAGCGCGCCTACGTTGCGTCGCACCCCAAACTCACCGATGCAGCACGCGAGCTTGTCCATAACGATGTGAGCGTCAACCCTCATAAGTATGCGCAGACCGAGCATGCCCAGGCGCTGCTGTCCTATGCCGGCGTCCACCGCCACCTGCTCGACGAGCTCCATCGCATCGAAGACATGGGCAGCGACGAGGAGTTTGAGCAGACGCGCAACCGCCTGTTTGACGATATGCGCGATGAGCTGCTCAAGATCGTCCGCGCCGATGCGTATATCCTCGATGCCCAGCTGCTCGCCATCATTTTGGCGGACACGCCCGTCGACGCCTGCCTGGGCGACTTGATGAAGCTCGAGGCGACCACAGCCGATTACCTGCAGCAAAGCGTGCCCGGATTCGACATGGAGGCTCCGCACTACTGGGCCAACAAGGTGCTGGCAGACGGCGTGACTGCGGCCGATCTCACCGTAAGCGAGCCGGCTCTTATCGGGTGGCTCCACACGCTCGAGGCCATCTCGCAGCTGTGCATGGCGAGCGCTCGCTACCGTGCTGCCGTCAACTATTCTCGTCGTGTTCTTAAGGCGGAAGGCTATCCCACCCGAGCTGCAGGCACCGTGCTGCTCGCCCTCGCTCGTCTGGAAGACGAAGACGGCTTTTTTGCCCTGGCCCACCAGCTCGAGGAGCAGATGGGGGCCGATGCCCTCGAGAACTCCCCCTGGTACCTACTCGCCCGCACGATCCTGCTGTTCAAAACGAACAAGATGCGCCCGGCGACACGCGCGCTGCGCGAGTTTGCCAACCGCTGCGAGGGCGGCGCGTTCTTTTTGCTGAACCCCATGTATCAGACGCCGTACCTTCCTTGCCGGCCCGAACCGCACGACCCCTGGGACCTTTCGCATCAGGCAGTTTGGGAAGCCGACGGCATCATCTCGGATACTCCTGACTTTGCCCCCTGGGCCAGCGCTTGCGAAGACGTATCGCAGCTTGCCCAGGAATTTGCGCGCCGTTATGGCTTTTAACGACGCAAACGCCACGACCATGTCATTCACGTTAGGAACGGCTTCATGAACTTCCGCTCATCTCTCGCCTGCACCTCGAGCGATATCGCCCGCTGGGGGCTGCGCTCCATCCTTAAGCGCCAGGGCGGCGTACTCCCCGGCCGCATCGCCATGAAGATCGACCCCGAGCTGCTGAGCGACCTCGCGAGTTTTGTCGACTGCAGCGTGGTGATCACCGGTACCAACGGTAAGACCACCACCTCCAACCTCATCGCCGACGCCGTTGCCGCCAGCGGCGCCACCGTGGTATGCAACCGCGCTGGCAACAACATGGAGCCGGGCGTGGTGGGCGCGTTGCTCGAGGCGCGCAATGGCCTCAAGCGGTCCGGCGGCAAGCGCGTGGGCGTTTTTGAATGCGATGAGCTCTACACCGTGCGCGTCCTGCCCAAGCTCAAGCCGACGTACTTTGTTCTGCTCAACCTGTTCCGCGACCAGCTGGATCGCTATGGCGAGATCGATCACACCCAGGGCGTCATCGCCCACGCGCTGGAGCTTTCGCCGGCAACGACGCTCATCTATAACGCCGACGATCCGCTGTGCGCCTCGATCGCCGCACGCGTCCCCAACACGAGCATCGCCTTTGGCATCGACGGTGCCACGGGCACCGAGTCCGATCGCATTAGCGACTCGCGTTTTTGCTCGCAGTGCAACGCGCCGCTGGAGTACGACTATGTGCAGTACGGCCAGCTCGGCGCTTATCATTGTCCTTCGTGCGGCTGGAGTCGTCCCGCGCTGCTCCGTCGTGTGACGGACGTTGAGCTCACCTGCAACGGCTACGGCTTTGACCTGACCTTTGGACCCGAGGCCAAAGCGCCCGCCACGCACATCACCACGCGCTACAACGGCCTATACATGGTCTATAACGTTGCCGCCGCCTTCTTTGCGGCGCACGAATTGGGCGTGGACTCGGCGCATCTGCAGCCCACGCTCGATGCCTACGTCCCCGCCGGCGGACGCATGGGCCGCTGGGAGATCGCCGGCCGTACCGTCGAGGCAAACCTGGCCAAAAATCCCGTGGGCTTCGATCGCCAGATCCAGTCCATTAAAACGGCAGGCGGCAGGCTCTGCGCCTTCTTCCTGAACGACAACGACGCCGACGGCCACGATGTCTCGTGGATCTACGACGTTGACTTCGAGCGCATCGCTGATACCCCAGGGCTTGTCGCCTTTGTCGGAGGTACGCGCGCGCACGATATGCAGGTACGCCTGAAGTACGCCGGCATCGACGCCGGCATCATCTCGAATATCGAGCAGGCGATCGGCGCCGTGGCAGACGAGGAGGCTGTCGATACTTTCTACGCCGTCGCCAACTACACGGCCTTCCCGCCGCTGGTCAAGGAGCTCGACGAGCTTAAGGACACCGATGCGAGCTCGGTCGCCTCCCACGCCGCAACGCGCGCCGATGGCAGCGCTGTCCCCACCGACATTGTGCCGGTCGAGCTTTCGCGCCCGCTGCGCATCGTCTACCTGTATCCCGATGCCCTCAACCTCTATGGCGACGGCGGCAACGTCATCGCCCTCGAGCGCCGCTGCGCCTGGCGCGGCATTCCCGTGCTCGTGGACGAGGTCCGCATGGGCGAGACGCTCGATCTCACCGACGCCGACATCGTCATGATGGGCGGTGGCTCCGATCGCGACCAGCTTGCCGTGGCGCACGAGCTGCTCGCTCAAAAAGACAAGGTCGCTGCCTATGTTGAGGATGGCGGCTCACTGCTCGCTATCTGCGGCAGCTATCAGCTGCTCGGCCGTTCGTACTATATGGGTGAAAATCGCATTGAAGGTCTGGGCGTTATTGCCGCCGAAACCGTGCGCGGCTCCGACCGCCTGATCGGCAACGTCGCCGTCAAGACCGACCTGGCATCCGAGCCCTTTGTGGGATTCGAGAACCACGGCGGCCGCACCTTGCTCGACGCAGAGGCCATGCCGCTCGGAACGTCTGTGGTCACGGGCACCGGTAACAACGGCGACGATGGCTTTGAGGGCCTCATCTACAAGGGCGTCATCGGCACGTACCTGCACGGACCGGCGCTCCCCAAGAACCCCGAGCTCGCCGACTGGCTCATCGCCCACGCCCTCGAGCGCCGTGGCGATGCACAGGCCAACGCTCTGCTGCCGCTCAAACCCCTCGACGACGCTTACGAGCACGCCGCCCACGACGCCGCGATGAAGCTCCTCCCCTAGCACCC
>OLFX01002667.1_pt1 | contig 14021 bp, 10 predicted proteins | sample 1605091 | NCBI WGS metagenome assembly OLFX01 (sample SAMEA3888906, study PRJEB22519) | human gut metagenome | biome: human gut; feature: human-associated habitat; material: faeces | place: Denmark | collected 2012 | reverse complement strand
AACTCCCGCGATAATGATGGACGTTCCTAAGTCCGGCTGAAGCATAACCATTCCAATGAAGAACGCTGTAATCCCAGCAGGAATGAGATAGAATCTCCAATCGCGTTTACTACGTTCGTTCTTACTATAAATATAAGCCGATGTCCAAATCACAAATAGTTTTACTAATTCGGACGGTTGTAAGCTAAAGAGTTTTAAGTTAATCCAACTCTTCGCACCGTTTACACCGGTTGTAAATAATACAATCACTAGCAGGATAAAGATAACTCCTGCGACTCCCATCATGACTTTTTCTTCCTTCAACAACTTCTCAGGAAGAACGGAAATCCCTAGCGCCATCACAATTCCGATGACGATAAAGACAAACTGCTTCACCATGAACGCTTCTGAGTTTCCTTGATTGGCAAGAGCGTAATAACTACTTGCACTATAAATCATGACGAGTCCAAAAATTGAAAGTACCGAATACAGCCCCATAATGAGCGGGTCCACATTGAGAAGGTGCTTCATTTTTTCATGAAAGTTTAACACGTCAAGCCTCCTCTAATTTTGGCGCGACTCTTCGTACACTTGCGTATACATGTCGTTTAATGCGTATTCTAAATCAGCCATAATTTTGTGGCCTTCGTTCGCGTGAATTAATCCAAGTGACACTGCGAAATCCACTTGTTTCGATAAACCGAATAATTGTGTATCGATAATTTCTTCGAATGCTGGGCATTTTGCCAAGCAAAGATGTGTTTTTTGTTTTGAAATGAGTTGATAAATTTGGTTGGCATTTTCTGTCAACTGAACTAAAGCAGGATTTTGAGTCATCTCACACTCCCCTTTCTATATTCCATGCTCAAAGCATATACTCTTCTAGTATACTTGCATCCACAAAAAAATACCACTAATGCAAGTGGAATTTACTGAAAATTTAGAGTTCGCTTGGATGGGAAGATGATTCCTCTTCGACTATCGGATATCTTCATAATCACGGTAACGTTGCACCGGTTCGAGCCGTTCCGTCTCTCACCTTTAAAGCCTCAAACAAGGCGTACGAAATAAATTTCTACGCCTTATAATTCGTTTTAATGCGTATCACGTTACTGTGATTATAGAATCCGTTAGTCTTTGCGAAATCATCTTTATGCAGCCACTTATTTTCTACTTTCCACTTAGTTAGTGGTTTTTTGTGTGCACGTAATTAAAAGAGAATGCTACATTTCAACTAGCAAAGCTGTGCACGCACTCAATTCTCTTTATGGTTGAACAGAAAATCTAATACGGAGTTCTGCACGGAATCTATAGTAGCAACAATAGCTCACCGGTACAGCTATTGTCGCTACTATAAAGAGTTCCTGCAGAACGCAATAATAGCAGCGTAATTATTTTTATTTGTTTTCCGGTCCAATCATAGAGAGGCCGACACGACCTTTCTTAAGGTCTAGCTCCGTCACCCACACTGTTACGATATCGCCAACCGCAACGACATCACTTGGATGTTTCACGAAGCCTTTTTTCAATTTCGAAATATGCACAAGGCCATCTTGTTTCACACCGATATCCACGAATGCGCCGAAGTCCACAACGTTACGAACGGTTCCTTCGAGTTCCATTCCCACTTGTAAGTCTTCCATCTTCAAGACATCGCTACGTAAGATTGGGCCTGCAACTTCTTCACGTGGGTCACGTCCTGGTTTCAACAATCCATCCAGCACTAATTCCAGCGTTTCTTGTCCGATGCCAAATTCTTCTTTCAACTCTTTCGCATTCAGTCCTTTAAGGGCTTCTTCCAACTCTGGTGAACCAAGCGCTAATTTTTCAGCATTGGCTTTTTTCAAAATGGCTTTAGCAACATCATAAGACTCTGGGTGAATGTCGGTGCCGTCAAAAGGATTCGTGCCATCGATGATTCGTAAGAACCCAACGGCTTGCTCGTAAGCTTTTGGTCCTAAGCGAGGTACTTTCTTCAATTGCGTACGGTTTGTGAACTTACCGTTTTCGTCACGGAAAGCGACCACGTTGGCTGCTGTTGTTTTCGTTAATCCGGCAATGTGCTCTAAGAGAGCGGCACTAGCCGTATTCACGTTGACCCCAACCTTGTTTACGGCGGTTTCAACGACAAAGTCTAACTGCTCATCTAGTTGTTTTTCTGGCACGTCGTGTTGGTATTGTCCAACCCCCACGGCTTTTGGGTCGATTTTAACCAATTCTGCTAATGGATCTTGCAAGCGACGAGCGATGCTGACTGCAGAACGCTCTTCAACTTGGTAATCTGGAAATTCAAGACGTGCGATATCGCTGGCAGAATACACAGAGGCCCCTGCTTCGCTGACGATAGTATAAACAACCTTACGAGGGATTTGTCGTAATTGTTCCGCCACGAATTGTTCAGACTCACGGCTAGCCGTTCCGTTCCCAATCGCCACAAGTGTCACTCCGTATTGTTCCACGATGCGACGGAATTGTCCGCCTGCTTGAGCGCGTTTGGCTTCTGAAGCTCCTACGTGAGGGTAAATCACAGACTTACCAAGCACTTTTCCTGTTTCATCGATTACCGCTAATTTACATCCTGTACGGTATGCTGGGTCGAGCCCTAAGATGACTTGGCCTTTCATTGGCGCTTGCAATAATAAGTTCTTCAAGTTTTCCCCAAAAATCGCAATCGCTTGTGTTTGCGCCTTTTCACTTAATTCATTACGGATTTCGCGTTCGATGGCTGGTCCGATGAATCGTTTGTAGCTTTCTTCAATCGCGCCTTCGACAATCGGTGCAGATGGTGAAGACGGATTTTTGATTTTCTCTTCTTTAATCTTTGTAAGAGGGTTCGTCACGTCGACTTCAATCGTCACACGCACTACGTCTTCTTTTTCTGCACGGTTTAAGGCAAGCACGCGGTGAGGAACGATGGATTTTACGGGTTCCTCGTAGTCATAGTACATTTCGTAGACTTTCTTCTCGTCGAGCTCTTCTTTCTTCACAACAGACTTCACGATACCGTTCTTTTGCGTAAATTGACGTAATTGTTTACGGTATTTTGCTTCATCGGAAATCCATTCAGCGATAATTTCTACAGCACCGTTAATAGCATCTTCGACTGTTAGAATCGCTTTTTCTTCATTGATAAAAGTCGCTGCTTTTTCCTCTACAGAATCCTTCGTCGTCATGAGTAACCATAACGCAAACGGTTCTAGTCCTGCTTCTTTAGCAATTGTTGCCTTAGTACGGCGTTTTTGTTTATACGGACGATAAATATCTTCTAATGCCGTTAAAGTTGTCGCCTTGCTTAATGCAGCCGTAATCTCTGGTGTAAGTTTGCCTTGTTCGTCAATGAGACGGCTAATTTCTTCTTTCCGTTTTTCGAAGTTTTCCAAATAACGTTGGCGCTCTTCGATTTCACGAATTTGCACCTCATCTAAAGAACCAGTTTGGTCTTTACGATAACGTGCAATAAACGGTACCGTATTGCCATCTTGTAAGAGACCTAATACCGTATCGATTTGTTTTGGTTTATATTGAGTGAGTTCTGCCTTCACAAGCGCTACGGAACGCTCGTAAGCAGTGATTTCAGTTGTTTGTTCTGTCATAGTCAACTCCCTTTCTGTCTCCTCTATCCTATCATGAAATAAAAGGAAAAGCACCTAAGCAAAAATACCTAGGTGCCCTATTACGGCTAAAGTTCAAAAAATTTGTTCAATATCAGCTGATTGTTACTCTTATAGAAGAGCTAAGATAATGAAGTTAAGGATGAATAATCCTGTAGCGACCCATAAAATTGGGTGAATGTCTTTTGCTTTACCAGTAATGACTTTCACTAAGCAGTAGAAGATGAATCCTGCTGCAATACCGTAAGAGATACTGTAGCAAAGTGCCATGAAGATGCCGGCAAAGAACGCTGGAATCGCTTCGTCCAATTCGTCCCATTTCACATCTGCGAATGAAGAAAGCATCATCACCCCAACGATAATTAACGCTGGCGCTGTTGCTTCTGCAGGAACGATGCCCACGAATGGTGCTAATAATGTTGATAATAGGAAGAGACCTGCTGTAACGACTGCTGTTAAACCAGTACGTCCACCCGTACCAATTCCGGCTGCACTTTCCACATAGGTTGTAGTGTTCGAAGTACCGAAAATTGCCCCGATAGAAGTCCCAATCGCATCTGCGAATAAGGCTTTATCCATCTTAGAAGAGAAACCAGATCCATTTTCAAGTTGACGTTCGTCTTCTTCAGAGAAGATCCCTGTTTTACGACCTGTACCGATGAAGGTTCCGAGTGTGTCAAATGTATCCGATAAGCTGAATGCGAAAATCGTCATTAATACTAACGGTAAACGCGCAGGGTCCGAGAAGAGTTTCACGATTCCTTCTGAGCCAAAAGCGGCCATGAATGTTGTGCCTAAGTCATTGAACGCTGCTCCAAGAGAGTTACTTTCAAAGCTTACTTTTGATAAATCGACAACCCCCATTGGAATCGCTAAAAGTGTTGTTAAAACAATCCCAAGCAAGATAGCCCCACGAACTTTTTTCAATAATAAGACTACAGTAATGACTAAACCAATCACTGCAAGAAGGACTCCTGGAGACGTGAAGTTTACAAGAGATGGAACGATTCCACCATTTGAATTCACGCTAAACACGCCGCCTTTGTAAGCTTCTGTTGCGACATTATACGCAGCACCATTGACTTGAGTGATCGTTTTTGAATCAGAAAGGAATTCTAATAAATTGGCATTTTTTAAACCGATATAAGCGATGAAAATTCCAATCCCGCCCCCGATGGCATGTTGCATACTGACCGGAATGGCTTTAATAATCATCTTACGAACTTTTGTTACAGTAATAAAAATATTGAATAAACCACAAATGAATACCATTGCTAATGCTTCTTGCCAAGTAAATCCAAGGCCGAAGACAACTGTAAAAGTAAAGAACGCATTCAACCCCATCCCTGGTGCTAATGCGTAAGGAACGTTTGCGAAAAGACCCATCACTAATGTACTGACAACTGTTGCAATAATCGTTGATAAGAAGACTGCTTGGAATGGCATCCCTGTTTTACTTAGAATGTTCGGATTGACAAAAATGATATATGACATCGCGAAGAATGTCGTTAACCCAGCCAAAAACTCCGTTGAAACGTTCGTGCCGTTCTCTTTCAGTTTAAAAAACTTATCCATTGAAATGATAACTCCTTTTTATTGGTTTATTTGACGACTTAAGTATACTAGAACTATTTTTGTTTTACAATATAAAACACGTACATTTTAGTTCGTTAAATTTATTTTCGTTCGTTTTATTCAACTTTATTTTATTTCAAGATTGTCAAACGAGTAATTCTGTTTCTAAACACGAATATTAACAGCAAAAAAGAAGTGGTGTTCGCCACTCCTTTTTCTTTTAGTTATTCTTCTATTAATTTAATTCCTTTACGATCTTTTTCCACTGGTGTCATAAAGTCATGATAATCCCCAGGTTCATCCTCTTCTAGCCCTGCTTCTGAGAGCCCTACATAATAAGAACCTTTGACTTCTCCTACATTTGAAGCAAAGAATCCTTCTCTCAAATATTTTTGAACCCTTACATTCATATACTCCATCGACTCTTCAGCAAGTTCTTGTACCTCAAATCTTACAATCAACTGCGTTTTGCCTTTTCTATACTTGTCTTCGTCGTATTTCCCAAAGGAGTAGCTGACTGGCGAAGGCTTTGGGCTTTCGTATTCTGCGAAATCTACTGCATTGAATTGTTCTCGTAAATCTTTAATTTTTTCATCTATCTTTTTCAATTTTTCTCGGACTTCCTTAGAATTTTCCTCCCACGATACTTTAATACCTTCCTTTCTCAGCGCCTCTAATTGGACTTCCAATTTTTCTCGAAGTTTTTGTTTATGGCGATAGAAATTGCGTTCAAATTGTTTTTGGGCTAGTTCTAAAATTTGTTTTTCATTCTTCCCTCCTAAATCCCCGAGGTCCAAATCCAATCCTGTATAGGCAAGCACGTTTCCTTTTCCATCAAAATGATAGACCGCCGTCACCGTGTTATGTGGATCTAACTCTGTTTTCTCTCCGTGATGCACATCCATCCAAATTCGTTCAGACTGCAACGCATATGGTAGAGGGATTTTTTCCTTTTCTCCGCATGCTGCAAGCATAACAGCTACTACCGACAACAACGCTAGTTTTATCCATGTCTTCATCATTCTTCCTCCAACGTTCGAACTTTCACTTTCATTATACTACACGCAATCAGAATCTGCTCCTATTCCAAACAAAAACGCCAGAGCACCATTGTACTCTGACGTCTAAAGGGATTATTTATCTGAATTCCACACTGGGAAGTATTGTCCTGGTGCGACTTCATCCATTTTCTTCGCTACATCGTCTGTTTGATATAATTCAACGATTTTTTTGTATGTTGGGTTGTCAGCATCTGCTGCTTTAACAACAATGATGTTGTAACGATCTTTAGGAATTGTATCTAAGTGGTTTGCATCTGAGAAGATGTTGTCTTCGATTTTCAAACCAGCATCTTGAGCCATAGAACCATTGATGGAAGCTGCGTCAACGTCTTGTAATAGGCGTGGTGCTTGTGCTGATTCTGCTTCAATGATTTCTAAGTTACGAGGGTTGCTTGTGATGTCCGCTAATGAAGCTTTTGTTCCAACGCCGTCTTTTAATGTGATTAAGCCTTCTGTTTGTAGTGCGACTAATGCACGACCTTGGATAGCTACTTCTTTAGGAACTAATACTTTTGCTTTCTCTGGTAAATCTTTTAATGATTTATATTTCGTTGAGAAATAATATAATGGCACGATAAATGTTGTTCCGATTTCTTTTAAATCAGTCCCTTTATCTTTATTCCATTGTGCTAAGTAGGCACGGTGTTGGAATGCGTTCATTTGAACAGAACCTTCTTCAAGAGCTGTATTTGGTAATACGTAGTCGTTCATTTCTACAACTTCGATATTGATGTTCTCTTTTTTCGCTTTTTCAGCTACGTAATCCCAGATTTCGTGTGCTGCGCTACCTACTACGGCAACTTTAACTGTTTGTGCTGGAGCTTCAGTTGCTTTTGAAGCCTCGCTAGATTGTTGTGAACTTTGGTTTCCGCACGCTGCTAAAGTAATTGCTGCAACGGCTGTTAAAAATAAGTGTTTAATTTTCATTTTGTTTTTCCTCCGATTTTAAAAGATTGTTGTGTTGGTTGCGAATTGATTTGAAACATTCCTCCTTAAACTGTCGAACACAATAAAAAAATCCTTTGCCCAAATAGGACAAAGGACGATCATTTCAAAAATACCGTGTTACCACCTTTATTCGTTTATCCATCACTAGATAAACCTCACCCGATTCCACGTCTCTGCGTTGAAATCGTACCGCTATAACGGGCGCCCCGTACTTCCCTTACAACTGCTCAGAAAGTCCGCTCAATGGCCATCTTCCTCATTTCGTCACTACTTAGTTCCACCAACCCTAAGCTCTCTACTCAGTGCCTCGATGAGTACTCTCCATCTCGATGCGTTATGGATTCCATTATACGCTCATTCTTTTCGATGTCAACAAAACTCTTTCATTTATAGACATTTGTTTTTGAAACAGAAACAAAACCATCAAACTGACTCTAGCATAAAGAAAACCTCCACACGAAAGTTCGCGTAGAGGTTAAAACAGTCTTATTTAGCAACAGTTGTTGTTGTTTCAGAATCAGCTGTTTGTAAGAAATTCTTCAAAGCATTTTGTAAGCTTTCGTCTGTGATTTTCACGTCAGCAGCTTTCACTAAGTCGACCATTGTTTGGTGTAAGTATGCAGAATCTTTCAATTTCGCATCTAACATTTCTTTTTCCATTTGTTCTTTCATTTCATCAAATGGTTTCTTCTCTTCTTTCGATACTAACTTAATGATGTGGTATCCAAATTGAGTTTGAACTGGTGTTTCAGTGATATCTCCAACATTCTTCAAGTCGTAAGCTGCTGTTGAGAATTCAGTTACCATGTCTGAACGTTTAAATGGTCCAATTTGGCCGCCTTTTGCAGCTGTACCAGTATCTGCAGAGTTTGCTTTTGCTAATTCCGCAAAATCAGCACCATCTTTTAATTGTTTGATTAATTCTTCTGCTTTTGCTTTAGCAGTTGCTTTTTCCTCATCAGATGCATCAGATTTAGCTGCAATTAAGATATGTTGAACTGTAATTTGTGGTTCCCACGCATCATAGTACGCTTTGATATCTTCTTCTGAGAAGTTCGCAGCTTTCTTCACTGCTTCTGTCATTAATTTATTTAAGTAAAGTGTTTGACGGTATGCGTCTACAGAAGTAATTCCGCTTTGTTGTAAAGCCGCTAATAAGCCAGGTTCGCCACCGTATTGAGCTACTAATTTAGCCACTTCTTCATCTGCAGCTGTTTTAAGAGATTTTGCATCTTCAATAGATCCTTCTAGTACTTTTGTTAATACTAAACGTTGTAGTGTTTGTTCTCCAACTGTGTCTTTCATTGCTGTCACAAATTCATCTTTTGTAACGTTACCGTATTTAGTAGTCGCAACGTTTTCAGATGATCCATTTGAGCATGCCGCTAATGCGAAAGTTGATGCAAGCGCTAATGCTCCTACGAATTTTTTCTTCATAAAATTCCCTCTCCAATCGGTTTTCTTTTTAATCGATGTTATTAATATACCACAGTTTGAAGCTGTTTCCTAATTTTCCACCCATCTCTTACTTTTTCTTAACTTTCTAAAAAGCAAAAGAGCCAGGACCTATCGCCTGACTCTTGGTTAAGTTAAGTTTAGTTCAAAAAATATTGTGATTATTGTAATACACGAATTGTGATTGTACGACGTCCGAAGTTGTAAACATCATTCAAGTTTACTAAGTGAACATCAATTCTATTTCCGTAAATGGCGCCACCTGTATCTGCAGCACGGAAAATACCATATCCTGGAATTTCAACATATGATCCTAATGGAATCACACTTGGGTCAACCGCAATTACGTTTGGTTCACTTACAAGGTTTGTTCCATCAGCTGTGTAGTTTGATAAACCAGCTTCGTTATATGAGTAAGCTGTTGCTTCTACTGTTAAGTAGTAACCACCTTGGCTTGAAGAAGCTGCAGCTGCTTGAGTTGTTTGAGTTGCCTCTGTTGCTTGAGCAGCTTGAGTAGTTTCAGTTTCTGCCGCTTGTGTTGTTGCTTCAGTCGTTTCTACTTCTTTCACTTCATTGTTGTTTTGAACACGGTATGAGTGTTGTTCTGTTCCGTTATCCACTGTCACTTCTTTTTGGTCAGCTGAGAAACGTAACACTGTCCCTGGGTAAATAAGGTTTGCATCTTGAATTTCGTTCACTTGAACTAATGTATCTAATGATGCACCAGTTGCTTCAGAAATTACTGATAATGTATCTCCCCATTTAATTGTGTACTCTTGTACACCTTTATCGTCTGTTTTAACATCTTGTTTTACTTGTTCTACAGTACGTGCTGTCCATTCTACTTCGTTTGCACTTGCTGTAGTTGCTGAAAATCCTGCAAAACTAAATAAAGCAAGTGATGCTGTCACCATCATGAATTGTTTCTTGATTGGTTTCATATTTTCCTTTCCGATTTCCGACTTTTTCTAAAGTCAAAAACCTCGTTCGCTTGGATTTTTTGGGTTGCGAACTTATTTGATGCTAATAATGTTACCACGAATAAAATCGAAAATGTTGATTTTATGCGGTTTGTTAAGGTCACTTAATTTTTTTGACTTTTTCTGATGTTATTATGACAAACAAATGACAAGAACATATGTTTCCGTAACATTTGACACCATTCTGTAACACGTTCGTAGAATTTTCTTACAATCTCGGTCATACTTTCTTCATTTATTACACTGTTTTTCGTTCCTTTTTGAGGTAAAAACCTATCATGTCGCACTTTTTCCGACCTTTAATGCATCAAAAAAGACCTCCCTATTCATCCATAGGAAGGTCACTAAACATTCGTTAAGCCGTTTGATTTAATTCACTCATTTGAATTGTTTGATCGATAGTTTCTTTTAATGCCTCTGGAAGATGGTGCGTTACCCATAGGACTGTCACACTCTTATCTTCTAAGATTGGTTTCAACACCTCAATGGTTGTCTTTTCATCTAAGTTGGAGCTGACTTCATCCAGCAAGAAGACTTTTGGTTGTTTCATCAACCCGCGTGCAAAGGCAATTCGTTGCAACTGTCCGCCAGATAGATTTGAATCGCCATCGCCTAAGACTGTATCTAATCCCTGTGGCAAGTTTCTTACGATAGAAGCAAGTCCCACTTTTTCTAAAGACTCCCAAACCTCTTCATCCGTATACGTTTCAGTGAGCGTTACGTTTTCGCGAATGGTTGTCGTGAAAATATGTGGTTTTTGAGCGATATAGACCATTTGACGATATAACTCATTATAGGACTGTTTCTTCACATCGACTCCAGCGAGTTTCACTTCGCCTAAATACTCCGTTAATTTAGCAGCGATAATATTTAACAGCGTTGATTTCCCTGTTCCACTTTCGCCAGTAATCGCGTATTTTTGTCCTTCATTAAAACCAAGAGACACATGATTTAAAATCACTTTTTCTCCGTAGTTAAACGAAACATCCTTCACCTCAATCAGGGTACGCGGTGCCTCTTCTGGCGCTTCCTCTACAAGGGCTGCTGGTTCTAATTGCTCATATTTGTTAAACAATGAGTCCGCACTCTTAATCGAACCAATCTTTTGACTAATATTTCCAAGCACGTTGAAGATGGTACTACTTAATGCCATTGCTGCTAGAATACTCCCGATACTCACTTCGCCAATATAAGCCAAGTATCCCGTTAGGATGAATACTGAAATTTGGCTAAAGACATTCCCAATACCACCACTAACGGCAACTTTGGCCATCGACTTACTAAAATCGCGATGCGCATCTCCTACTTCAACCGATTTTTCATGAATTTTTTCTTTTAAATACGCTAGCTTACGAAAAACAAATAGAGTATCATATCCGCTCAATAAATCCGAAATGGATTTTGCGAATTTTTCATTAGCCTCTGACACTTTGATAGTTTTTTCTGTCAGTTCTGCTGAGAATAAAGCCGGCAACACGGCCATGATGACAATACAGATAGCCGCTAGTAAGACGATAGACCAATGATACATAAACAACGCTACCGCAGAAATGACCGCAGAAATAATTCCTCCAATGACTTCAAAGGTTGGATTCATCGCATTCCCTTTAATCTGCTCCAAATCACTTGTAAACCACGAGATGTACGTTTGACTATTCTTTTCATAAAAGCGTCTATAAGACGTCGCTTCAATCGAATGACTAATACGGTCCCTTAACCATGTCGCTACCTTTTGATTAAAGTAGGCTTGATAGCGAATCAACATATATGTAAACAATAGATAAAATGCAAAAATAACAACTAAACAAATAGCCTTATAAAAGAAATTATGAATATCCATGTTCACTAAAGTATCTAAAGTCTGCGCATTCACGATACTGGATACAAGCTCCGCCCCTGCAATGAGGGTGAGCAACGTAATCATGATGAACACTTCTTTTTTAAATTTCTGAAAAACAACCTTCATATATACTCGCTCCACTTCAAAATCTGACTATGCTCATAGTGTACCATTGTCTTAATCCAATGTATATAGGACTTTTGGCGGAAAACAAAAGAACTTTCCTTTTTTGCACAAAAAAACCACACCTCTATTCTGAAGTGTGGTAGCTCTAGTTTATTAGGCTTTTGTTTTTTCAGCGCGGTCACGTTTCATTTGGCTTGAACGTAATTGTCCGCAGGCTGCTTCGATATCATGTCCGAATTCTTTACGAACGACACAGTTGATGTGGTTTTTCTTCAACACATCGTAGAAGGCTACTACGCGTTCTTTTCCACTACGTTCATATTGGTCATGTTCACGAACTTTGTTATAAGGAATTAAGTTGACATATGAAAGACGTTTCTTATCCGCAAGAAGGTCCGCCAGTTGTTGTGCTTGTTCCACCGAATCATTCACGTGATCGAGCATGATGTACTCGAAGGTTACACGACGATTGGTTTTAGCAATGTATTCATTAATGGCATCCATCACGACTTCGATTGGATATTTACGGTTGATACGCATGATACGAGAACGTGTATCGTTATCTGGTGCGTGAAGTGACAATGCAAGGTTCACTTGTAATCCTTCGTCTGCGAACTCGCGAATTTTTGGAGCCAAACCACTTGTAGATACAGTGATATGACGAGCCCCGATTCCAAGCCCTTTATCAGAGTTGACCACTTTCAAGAATTTAATCACGTTATCATAGTTATCAAATGGTTCCCCAATCCCCATGACTACGATATGGCTGACACGGTCCCCAGGAGACACTTCGTCTAATGTGCGTTGTACGTGCATGACTTGCGCTACGATTTCCCCAGCAACAAGGTCACGTTGTTTTGCGATAATTCCGCTGGCGCAGAAAGTACATCCGATATTACATCCTACTTGTGTCGTCACACAGATGGATAAGCCGTATTCTTGTGGCATTAGTACCGTTTCGATTAAGAGGCCATCTGCTAATTCAAAGAGGAATTTACGTGTTCCGTCTGTTGATTGTTGTTTGATACGTTCATTTAACACTGGGAATGTGAACTCTTCTTGTAACTGTTCAATCAGTGATTTTGGCAAGTTTGTCATTTCTTCAAAACTGGTTACACGTTTGCGGTAAAGCCAGTCCCATAATTGACCTGCTCTGAATTTCTTTTCGCCTTTTGCTTCAAACCAAGCTGTTAGCTCTTCTAGTGGCATGCCATAAATAATCGGTTTTCCTTCATATTGACGAACCACTCGTCCAATTTTTCTAACCATATCTATTCCTCTTTCCTATACTTGAAATGCTCTAATGATTGTTTCTCTGTTTGCATGAGCGCTTAATAACACTGATAATTTCACACGAGCCTTTTGTCCACTAAGCCCTGTTGTGAAAATCACTCCTGCTTCATGAAGCTGTTTGCCTCCGCCAAGATAATTATAGACGTCATACGTTACACCGTTAAATGCGCGGGATACCAGAACGACTGGAATCCCTTTATCTAAGCAACGTTGCAATCCAGGAAGTGCCATTGGTGGGAGATTTCCTGCCCCAAGAGCTTCAATGACTACTCCATTGGCATCTGAATCGGCAATGGCATCAAATAACATGGAATCCATTCCAGCATATGCTTTTAATAAGTATACCTTATCCAAGAGTTCTTTAATTGGATAATATTCATGATGTAAGAATTTTTGGAAGTAAATGACTTCACTCTTTGATACTAATCCAAGCGGTCCAAAGGTTGGTGTTTGGAAAGTCGCAACGTTTGTAGTATGTGTCTTTGTCACATATGTTGCCGCATGAACTTCATCATTCATCACGACAAGAACGCCTTTATCCACACTCTCTGGACTCGTTACCGTAATAATGGCACTGCGTAAGTTCGCTAGTCCGTCCGCTCCAATTTCATTGCTGGAACGCATCGCTCCCGTTAAAACGATTGGGAATGTTCCATCTGTTGTTAACTCTAAGAAATACGCGGTTTCTTCTAATGTATCGGTTCCATGAGTCACAACCGCTCCGTCAAAGCCTTCCTGTTGCGCTTGAACGATTCGCTTTTGAACTTCCCACATTTTTTCCTCTGTCATATGTGGAGACGGAAGATTAAATAGATCCTCTACGACGACACTTGCGATTGGTGCAAAAATGGTGTCGGAGTTGGTTAATGGGTTTGTGCTTGTTGGGGTTACGCTGCCTGTTGAGCGGTCTTCACTCATGGCAATCGTACCACCGGTGTTTATGACGATAATTTTCTTCATGGCGCTACTACTTTCTTTCATTTTCTCTTTACATAGGATACCACAAAATGGCGAAAGCTGACTATAAAATACGCACAAAAAGATGATACCTTCGAATCCTTGCGGATTATTTTTATAATCGCTGTTACAGGGCACCGGTGCAAGCCTCGGTCTTGCACCTTCGAAGCTTCAAACGCGAAGTACAGAACAAGTC
>OLFX01002661.1_pt1 | contig 14042 bp, 11 predicted proteins | sample 1605091 | NCBI WGS metagenome assembly OLFX01 (sample SAMEA3888906, study PRJEB22519) | human gut metagenome | biome: human gut; feature: human-associated habitat; material: faeces | place: Denmark | collected 2012 | reverse complement strand
CGTCCAGATGGTGAAGGACCTGAAGAAGATGGGTGTCTCCTCCATCTGCATCAAGGACATGGCCGGCATCATGGGGCCCAAGGACGCCTATGACCTGGTCTCCGCCATCAAGGACGCGGTGCCCGAGCTGCCCCTGGTCATCCACACCCACTGCACCACCGGCATGGCTTACATGACCGTGACGAAGGCCATCGAGTCCGGCATCGACGTGATCGACTGCGCGACCTCCTGCTTCTCCAACGGCACCAGCCAGCCCTCCACCGAGACCATGTTCTACGCCCTCGGCCAGTACGGCATCGAGACCGGCCTCAACGAGGACGTCATCAACAAGGTCAACGACTACTTCAAGCCCATCAAGCAGAAGTACGTCGATTCCGGCCGCATCAGCGCCAAGTCCATGGCGACCGACGCGCAGGCGCTGGTCTACAAGGTCCCGGGCGGCATGCTCTCCAACATGATCGCCAACCTGACCGACATGAAGGCCATGGACAAGTTCGACGCCGCGCTCAAGGAGATCCCCGAAGTCCGCAAGGATCTGGGCTATCCCCCGCTGGTCACCCCGCTGAGCCAGATGGTCGGCAACCAGGCCGTTACCAACGTCCTGATGGGCGAGCGCTACAAGATCGTCTCCAAGGAAGTGCAGAACTATTTCAAGGGCCAGTACGGCATTGCGCCCGCGCCTGTCTCTGAAGAGCTGCAGGCCAAGATCCTCGGCGAGGGCGGCAAGCCCGTCGACTGCCGCATCGAAGACGCCAAGCGCACCGGCGAAGACTTCAAGAAGGCCAAGGAAGCCCTCGGCGATCTGGCGAAGAGCGAAGAGGATGTCATGAGCTACATCTGCTATCCGGATCAGGCCATGAAGTTCTTCGAAGACCGCAAGGCCAAGGAAGAAAACGTCTGCACCTACGTCATCGAAGAAGCATAAGCGAGGTGGCCAGAGATGTTTTTTGTCAACGCTGCTCTCAATGATATTTCCATCGGCACCGCGGGTCTCGTGGCCCTGCTGGGCTATGCCGTCGTGTTTGTCGGCCTGATCGCGCTGATGGCGGTCATTATGATCGTCGGCAAGATCATGGTCGCGAAAAAGGCCGCACCTGCGGCTGCTCCCGCAGCTGCCGCTGCCGCTCCGGCTCCCGCACCCAAGGCCGCTCCCGTTCTTGCCGCCGGTACCGCCGGTGAATGCAAGTTCTACAACGTCGGCGACCGTGAGGCCGCGATGCTCATGGCCATCGTCGCCAACAAGCTCGGCAAGCCTCTCAATACCCTGCGCTTCAAATCGATGAAGGAGGTCATCTGATATGAAATACAAGATCACACTCAACGGCAAAACCTACGAGGTCGAGGTCGAAGAAGGCCAGGCCATGCTCGTCGACGAGTACGAGGCTTATAAGCCCGCTGCTCCCGCCGCAGCTCCTGCTCCGGCTCCTGCTGCCGCTCCCGCCGCTGCCCCGGCTCCCGCTGCCGCTTCGGCCGCTCCCACGGCTGTCGCCGCAGGCGAAGTTGTCGCCGCTCCGATGCCCGGCAACATCCTGAAGGTCAACTGCTCCCAGGGTCAGGCTGTCAAGGCCGGCGATATCCTCGTCGTTCTGGAAGCCATGAAGATGGAAAATGAGATTCTCGCCCCGCGTGACGGCACGGTCGCTCAGGTCGTGACCACCAAGGGCGCAGTCGTGGATACGGGTGCTCCGCTGGTCGTTCTGGCATAAGGAGGATCAAAGATGTTTAATGTTGGTGATACCCTGTTAAAGCTGGCGACGGAATCCGGCTTTGCGGGCTTCTTCGCAAACGGCGGCTGGCAGAATCTCGTCATGATCGTGATCGCCTGCGTGCTGCTGTACCTCGGCATTGTCAAGGGCTTCGAGCCGCTGCTGCTCGTCGGCATCGCGTTCGGCTGCCTGCTGGCCAATGTCAGCTACTTCCCCGGCCTGGACGCGGTCAACCCCGAGCTGAACGCGACCAACGCCATGTATCATCCCGAGCTCTGGAGCGCCTTCCTGGACTCCACCAGCCCCTACTACCACAGCTACGGCCACGTTCTGTCGAACGCCGGTCTGCTGGACATCTTCTACATCGGCGTCAAGGCCGGTCTGTATCCGTCCCTCATCTTCATGGGCGTCGGCGCGATGACTGACTTTGGTCCCCTGATCGCAGACCCGAAGAGCCTGCTCCTCGGCGCAGCAGCCCAGCTGGGCGTGTTTGTCGCCTTCTTCGGCGCGATCTGCCTCGGCTTCACCGGCCCGGAGGCCGCTTCCATCGGCATCATCGGCGGCGCAGACGGCCCGACGGCCATCTTCCTGACCAACAAGCTCGCTCCGCATCTGCTGGGCGCGATCGCCATCGCGGCATACTCCTACATGGCTCTGATCCCGATGATCCAGCCCCCGATCATGAAGCTCATGACCTCGGAAGCGGACCGCAAGATCAAGATGGTGCAGTCCCGCCCGGTCTCCAAGACCGAGAAGATCCTCTTCCCGATCATCGTCACCATCTTCGTCATCCTGCTCCTGCCGTCCACGGCTCCGCTGATCGGCTGCCTGATGCTTGGCAATTTGTTCCGTGAATGCGGCTGCACCGACCGTCTGTCCGACACCGTGCAGAATGCCCTCATGAACATCGTCACGATCTTCCTTTCCACCTCCGTCGGCGCGACCATGGTCGCTTCCAACTTCCTGAAGGCGGAAACCCTGAAGATCATCTTCCTCGGCCTGGTCGCGTTCGGCATCTCCACGGCCGGTGGCCTCATCGGCGGCAACATCATGTGCAAGCTGTCCGGCAAGAAGGTCAACCCGCTGATCGGCTCGGCCGGCGTCTCCGCCGTCCCGATGGCCGCACGTGTTTCCCAGATGGTCGGCCAGAAGGCCAACCCCGCGAACTTCCTGCTCATGCACGCCATGGGCCCGAACGTCGCAGGCGTCATCGGCTCCGCCATCGCAGCCGGCTTCCTGCTCGCCGTCTTCGGCTAAGCAATTCCGCAATTCCTTTTCCCGAACCGCAAGCGATGCTTGCGGTTCGGTTTTTTGTGCCACCCATGGCTTCCCCTATGAGGGGAAGCTGTCGCCGGAGGCGACTGATGAGGTGGACAGCGCCTCGTAGACGCAAATGCCTCCACCTCATCCGTCACGGCTCCGCCGTGCCACCTTCCCCTCATAGGGGAAGGCTTTGGTGCCTGCAAATAAAATCTTCCCCGCAAGAAGATAACACCCATCCGGATTTCCACCGTTCCTTCTATTGACGGCAATTGTTCTGCGCTTCCCGCAAGCCCTTTTTTCTTGACTTTCCCGCCCATTTCCGTTAGAATATACACCGTTCATCGGAGGGTCGATGGGAGAAATTCGGCTGGATAAGATGTCGGGCGCGGGCCCGGGGTTTTATCCGGTTCTTTTTTTGGAGTCTGGTATGAAGAAACAGCAAAATGATTTTCTGAACGGAAGCATCCTTCCGTCTCTGCTGCGCTTCGCAGGCCCGGTGCTGCTGGCGCTGTTTCTGCAGGCGATGTACGGCGCGGTCGACCTGATCGTCGTCGGCAAATTCGCGGGTACGGCGGATATCTCCGCCGTCTCGACCGGCAGCCAGGCCATGCAGCTGGTCACCTCGCTGCTCGTCGGCCTGACGACGGGCGTGACCGTCCTGCTCGGGCAGAAGATCGGCGAGGGAAAGCCCGACGAAGCCGGCAGCGTCATCGGCTCTGCCATCTGTCTGTTCGTCTGCGTCGCGCTCGGACTGACCGTCTTGCTTGTGACGCTGGCCGCGCCCTTCTGCCGCCTGCTGCAGGCGCCGGAGAAGGCCTTCGTCCCCACGACGCAGTACGTGCGCATCTGCTCGGCCGGCACGCTGTTCATCGTCGCGTTCAACGTCATCGGCAGCGTCTTCCGCGGGCTCGGCGATTCCAAAATGCCGCTCATCACGGTTGCCATCGCGTGCGTCGTGAATATCTTCGGCGATCTGCTGCTGGTCGCCGTCTTCCACCTCGGCGCGGCAGGCGCAGCGCTGGCAACGGTGTTCGCGCAGGCCATCAGCGTGGTCCTGTCGCTGCTCGTGATCGCGCGGCGCAAACTGCCGTTCACCTTCCGCAAGGAGCAGCTGCGCTTCGACCGGCCGCTCACGGCCGGGATCCTGCGCCTCGGCGTGCCGATCGCGCTGCAGGACGTGCTGGTCGGCGTGTCGTTCCTGGTGATTCTGGCGATCGTCAACTCGCTGGGATTGCTGCAGTCGGCAGGCATGGGCATCGCGGAGAAGGTCTGCGCGTTCGTCATGCTGCTGCCGTCAGCCTTTTCGCAGTCCGTCTCCGCCTTCGTCGCGCAGAATACCGGCGCAGCCAAGCCGGATCGGGCCAAAAAAGCCCTGCGCTACAGCGTCGTCACGTCGCTGTGCATCAGCGTGTTCGTGTTCTATTTCAACTTCTTCCACGGCGATCTGCTGGCCGGGATCTTTGCCAATGACCGCGCCGTCATCCTCGAGGCCGCGGATTATCTCAAGGCCTACGCCATCGACTGTCTGCTGACCTCGTTCCTGTTCTGCTTCGTGGGCTATTTCTCCGGCCTCGGCAAGACGGTCTTCGTCATGGCACAGGGCATCCTCGGCGCGTTCGGCGTGCGCATCCCGGTGTCGTTCTTCATGTCCCGCCTGCCGAACGTGCGCCTGTTCTACATCGGCCTCGCCACCCCCTGCTCGACCGTCGTGCAGGTCCTCCTCTGCCTTGCCTACTACGCGCACCTCAGCCGCCGGGAAAAAGCAGGCCCCGCGGTCTGAATCCCGCACAAAAAACCTCCGTCAGCCGCTGGCTGACGGAGGTTTTCGCTTTTCAGGTCTTGTCTCAGATCGTCGGCTGGTTGGCAGCTTCGATGATCTTGACGAACTTCTCGGGCACGAGGGAAGCGCCGCCGATGAGGCCGCCGTCGATGTCGGGCTGGGCCAGCAGGTCATAGGCGTTCTTCTCGTTCATGGAGCCGCCGTACAGGATGGAGATCGCGCGGGCGACCTTGGCGCCGTACAGCTTGCGGATGACCGCACGGATGTTCTCGCAGACCTCTTCGGCCTGCTCGGGCGTGGCGGTCTTGCCGGTGCCGATGGCCCAGATGGGCTCGTAGGCGATGATCATCTTGCGGATCTTGTCCTCGCCGATGGAGGCAAGGCCGGTCTTGATCTGCATGGTGATCCATTCCTCGGTGATGCCGGCTTCGCGCTGCTCGAGGCTCTCGCCGACGCACATAATGGGGATCAGGCCGTTGTCCAGAGCGGCGAGGACCTTGGCGTTCACGTCCGCGTTCGTCTCGCCCATGGCGCGGCGCTCAGAGTGGCCGAGGATGACGTACTTGCAGCCAGCGTCGAGCAGCATGTTGGCCGCGATCTCACCGGTATAGGCGCCGGAGGCGTTGGCGTTGCAGTTTTCAGCGCCGATGCCGACGCGGGTCTCGCGCATGGCGCGGACAGCAGCCGGGATGCAGACGGCCGGCACGCACAGCGCCACGTCACACCAGCGGCCCTTGGGCATGATGGCCTTGAACTCGGTCATAAACGCCTTGGTCTCCGTCGGCGTCTTGTTCATCTTCCAGTTGCCCGCGATAACAGTCTTGCGATACTTTCTGTTCATTGTGAATCTCCTAAATTATATATCAAAATCAGTTTTACCTTAACAAACCCGCGCCCGCAGGCGCACGTAGCATATTTCGCCAACCCGATTCAGCCATCGCCAGCAATGGCAGGCTCTTTCGGCAGAAAACCATAGCTCAGCAGCCGGTGTGGCGTAGAGGCGTGTCCGTCTAAAGAGTAGATACTTGCTGGCAGCTCCAGAGTACCCAGTCTTACTTGTCCTGCAGGCAGGCAATACCGGGCAGCTCCAAACCCTCGAGGAACTCAAGCGATGCACCGCCGCCGGTGGAAATATGCGTGATCTTGTCCGCAAAGCCCAGCTGCTCGCAGGCCGCCGCAGAGTCGCCGCCGCCGACGATGGTCACAGCGTCGGAATCCGCCAGTGCCTGTGCCACGGCAATAGTGCCCTTGGCCAGCGTCGGGTTCTCGAACACGCCCATGGGCCCGTTCCAGACAACGGTCTTCGCATTCTTGATGGCATCGGCAAACAGCGCGCGGGTCTTTTCGCCGATGTCAAGGCCTTCCTTGTCGGCCGGGATGGCGGTCACGTCGACGGTCTCGACGTCGACCGGCGCGTCGATCGGGTTCGGGAAGTCGGCAGCCACGACGGTGTCGATCGGGAGCAGGAGCTTGACGCCCTTCTCCTCGGCCTTCTTCATCATGTCCTTGCAGTAGTCGACCTTCTCTGCGTCAAACAGGCTCTTGCCGATGCCGTAGCCCTTGGCCGCGACGAAGGTATAGGCCATACCGCCGCCGATGATGAGGGTGTCGACCTTCTCGAGCAGGTTGTTGATGACGTTCAGCTTGTCGGAGACCTTCGCGCCGCCGAGGATGGCGACGAACGGACGCTCCGGATCGGCCAGGGCCTTGCCCATGATGGAAACTTCCTTCTGCACCAGATAGCCGCAGACGGCAGGCAGATAGTCGGCAACGCCGGCAGTGGAGGCGTGGGCGCGGTGGACAGCGCCGAAGGCGTCGGACACATAGAGGTCGGCCATGTCGGCCATGGCCTTGGCCAGGGCGGGGTCGTTCTTGGTCTCGCCCTTTTCAAAGCGGGTGTTCTCAAGCAGCATGACCTCGCCGTCCTTGAGGGAGGCGGCCAGCGCCTGTGCGCTCTCGCCCACGACGTCCTTGGCCATCTTGACCGGCTGGCCCAGCAGCTCGGACAGACGATCGGCCACGACCTGCAGGCTCAGCTCCGGCTTCACTTCGCCCTTGGGCTTGCCCATGTGGGAGCAGAGGATGACGCGGGCGTTATGCTTCACGAGATACTGGATGGTCGGCAGCGCGGCGACGATGCGCTTGTCGCTCGTGATCTTCCCGTCCTTGGTGGGGACGTTAAAGTCGCAGCGGCAAAGGACGCGCTTGCCCGCGACGTCGATATCTTCAACAGACTTCTTGTTGTAGTTCATAGATGTTCCTCCTTATTTGATGGCGGGGGCAGCCCGCTTGTTTACCGGTTCCAGTCGGCCATTTTTCCTTCGGTCTTCAGGTGTGGGAATTGCTGCTGCCGCAGCGCTTCAAACACGCCGATGGCAGCGGAATTGCTGAGATTGAGGCTCCGCGCCTCCGCGCGGATGGGGATGCGGACACAGCTGTCATAGTGCGCGGCGAGAAGATCCTCCGGCAGACCTCTGGTCTCCTTGCCGAAGAACAGATAGGTCCCGTCGGGGTAATCGGCCTCGTCGTAGCGGCGGGGCGCCTTTGTGGAAAACAGGCGCAGGCAGGATGGATGATTCTTTGCAAAGAAATCGTCCAGATCCTCATACACCCGAACGTCTACCAGGTGCCAGTAGTCGAGCCCCGCGCGCTTGACCGCCTTGTCGGAAATGTCAAAGCCCAGGGGCTTCACGAGATGCAGGACACTGCCGGTCGCGGCGCAGGTGCGCGCAATATTTCCGGTGTTGGCCGGGATCTCGGGTTCAACCAATACAACATGCAGCATGTGAAAAACTCCTTGCCCGCCGTTTCCCGGCAAGCAAGCATATTCTATGACAGAACGTCACAGATTTCAACTGTTTTTCAGAAAAAAATCAAGATTTTCGTGAAAAAAATTTTCCCTTTGCGGCGCTCCATTTTTGGTGATTCTTACACGCCTACAGCCGCCAGTCGATCGCGCGGCTGCCGGCAGACTCCAGAAAGGCGTTGATCTTCGAAAACGGGCGGCTGCCGAAGAAGCCGCGGTAGGCGCTCAGCGGACTCGGGTGCGGCGCCTGCAGCACGAGGCGGGGATACGGGCTGTCCGCGGCGATGGCCGCCTTCTTCTGCGCGTGGCCGCCCCAGAGGACGAAGGCCACCGGCTGCGACAGCGCAGCAACAGCGCGCACGGCGGCGTCGGTGAACGTCTGCCAGCCGAACGCCTGATGGCTGGCCGCTTTGCCCGCCTCCACGCTCAGGCTGCTGTTGAGCAGAAACACGCCCTGCCGCGCCCAGGCAGTCAGATCGCCGCTTTCCGTCGGCGTCACACCGCAGTCCGCCTGCAGCTCCGTCAGGATATTGCGCAGCGACGGCGGCAGCTTCACGCCCGGCTTCACGGAAAAGGCCAGCCCGTTGGCCTGCCCCGGCTCGTGATACGGGTCCTGCCCCAGGATCACGACCCGCACTGCCTCCGGCGGCGTCATGCGGAAGGCGGCAAACAGCGCCTCCCGCGGCGGATAGACCGTGGACGCGGCGTAGGCCGCGTCCACCCGCTCTGCGAGCGTCCGCCAGTACGGCTTTTCAAATTCCTCCTGCAAAAGCGCCTGCCACGCGCCGAGTTCTTCCGGTCTCATGCTACTACTCCTTATTATCTCCGGTTTTTCCGCATTTTTTCGCAATATTTATACCACAGAAAAACCCGGAACACAAGCGCCGCCCGGCGCATAGGGTTTTGCGAGGTGATCGTATGCAGATCTATGTGGTAAAGCCCGGCGATACGCTCTTTTCGATCGGTCGGGCGCTGGGGCTCGCGCCCGGCTTTCTCGCGCGGTACAACGGCCTGCAGGAGCCGTACCGGCTGGCCGTCGGCCAGAGTCTTCTGGTCTTGTATCCGGAACAAACCGTGACCGTACAGCCCGGCGACACGCTCACGTCCATCGCCGCAAGCGCCGGGACGGATGTGGCTTCCCTGTACCGGATGAACCCGAACCTTTCCGGCTTCGACCGGATCTACCCCGGCCAGATCCTCGTGACCCAGCTCGAGCAGGCCGCGCGCCGCCCCGCGGTCGTCAGCGGCTATGCCTATCCGAATGTGTCCGAACGCGTGCTGCGCGGCATTCTGCCGTATGCCGGGGCGCTGGCCCCGTTCACCTACGGCTTTACGGCGGAAGGCGCGCTGGTGCCGATGGACGACGAGCGGCTGCTGGCACTGGCCGGAGCCTGCGGCGTGCAGCCGCTGCTGCACCTGTCGACGCTCACAGCCGCCGGGGCCTTCTCCGCCGCGCAGGCAGCTGCGCTGCTGCGGGATCCGGCCCTGCAGCAGACGCTCGCGGCCAACGTGCTGCAGACGATGCTGGAAAAGGGCTATGAGGGCCTCGACGTGGATTTTGAGTATCTCGGCCGGGACCTGGCGGAGCCCTACGCGGCGTTTATCCAGCTGCTCCGCGATACGCTCGCCCCCTACGGCCTGCCCCTCATCACCGCCCTGGCCCCCAAAACCTCCGCCGCCCAGCCCGGCACCCTCTACGAAGGCCACAACTACGCCTCCCTCTCCACCGCCAGCGACGCCGTGCTGCTGATGACATATGAATGGGGCTACACCTATGGGCCGCCGATGGCGGTGGCGCCGGTGGGGGCGGTGCGACGGGTGGTGGAGTTTGCGCTGACGCAGATGGACGCCGCTAAAATTTTGCTAGGCTTCCCGAACTACGCCTATGACTGGACGCTGCCGTTCACCGCGGGCGCGACGCGGGCGCAGTCGATCGGCAATGAGGCTGCGCCGCTGCTCGCCGCGCAGTACGGCGCCGAGATCCAGTTCGACACGCAGTCGCAGACGCCGTATTTCACGTACCTGGACGAAGCCGGGCAGCCGCACGAGGTCTGGTTCGAGGACGTGCGCAGCGCGCAGGCGAAGTTCGCGCTTCTGCCGGAATACGGACTTCTGGGCCTCGGCTACTGGAATTTCATGCGGCCGTTTACGGCCGGATTCAGCCTGCAGAACTACCTGTTTACAGCCTCCGGGCTGCGTTGACAAATTCCGGGCGGTGTAATATCATAGAAAACATCGAAAGAAAATCATCCAAAAGGGGAGAATCTTCCATGTCTGCATCCAAGGTCTTTTTTACTGATTTCCGCTGCCGTCTGGGCGTCAGCCAGCTCGACAAGCTCCGGAAGCTGCTGGAAAAATCGGAGTTCTCAAAGATCGATTTTGACGGCAAATTCGTCGCCATCAAGCTGCATTTCGGCGAGCTCGGCAATCTGTCGTTCCTGCGCGCCAACTATGCCAAGGTCGTCGCCGATTTCGTCAAGGAGCGCGGCGGCAAGCCCTTCCTCACCGACTGCAACACGCTCTACGTCGGCAGCCGCAAAAACGCGCTGGAGCACATGGATACCGCGTATCTCAACGGCTATTCCCCGTTCTCCACCGGCTGTCACGTCATCATCGCCGACGGGCTCAAGGGCTCGGACGATATCGAGGTCCCGGTCGTGGGCGGCGAATACTGCAAGACCGCACGCATCGGCCGCGCCGTGATGGACGCCGATATCTTCATCTCGCTGGCGCATTTCAAGGGTCATGAGCATGCGGGCTTCGGCGGCGCGCTCAAGAACATCGGCATGGGCTGCGGCTCGCGCGCGGGCAAGATGGCCATGCACGCCGACGGCAAGCCGTATGTGCAGACCGATCTTTGCGTCGGCTGCGGTGCGTGCGCGAAGATCTGCGCCCACAATGGCCCACGGATCGCGGACAAAAAGTGCCATATCGACCATGACGCCTGCACCGGCTGCGGCCGCTGCATCGCGATCTGTCCCAAGGACGCCATCCGGCCGGGCCTTGACTCGAGCGAGAAGATCCTCAACTGTAAGATCACCGAGTACGCCAAGGCCGTATTGGACGGGCGCCCGAGCTACTGCATCAACATCGTCCGCGACATCTCGCCCAACTGCGACTGCCACGCGGAAAACGACGTGCCCATCGTCCCCGACGTCGGCATGTTTGCCTCCGCCGACCCGGTCGCGCTGGATCTGGCCTGCGCCGAGGCTGTCAACCGCCAGCCCGTCATGCCGAACTGCGCCATCACGGACCTGCAGCTCGAGCACGACTGCGACCGCTTCCACGCCGCGCATGACAACACGCACTGGCAGGACATGATCGAGCACGGCAAAAAGCTCGGGCTCGGCTCCGACGAATATGAGATCGTGAACATCTACTGAACATCGCGCGCAAGCGGGCGGGCCCAGCCGGGTCCGCCCGCGTTTTTCTGCACAAAAACGGCGTGATTTGCCAGCAATATCCGGATTTTACCGGACTTCATTACAGTTTTGTTACAAAAGCTCCCATTGTATTGCAATCTTGCCAGCCGCCGCTTATACTGGGTGCAACGATTCTTTATGGGGAAACTGACCGCTTTGTCATTTTCCCGGCCGGAAGGAGGCTGACGTCTTGAAAAAGTTTCTCTGTCTGCTGCTTGCGGCTGTGCTTGCGGGGCTGCTGATCCTGCCCTGCGCCGCGGCCGAGCCCACAGACTTTACCGACCGGAGCACGATCCGGAACTACAACGCCGTGCGGATGCTCGCCGACCTCGGTCTCGTCGCCGGCTATTCGGACGGCAGCTTCGGCCCGGACAAGCTGATCCTCCGCGAAGAGGTCGCCAAGCTCATGGCCCTGCTCGCCGACGCGGACGCCGAGGCCCAGGGGCAGAATGCCCCCGTCCCGTTCTATGACGTCTCTGAGTCCTGGGCGCTGCCGTTCATCGCCTACTGCGCGCAGAACGAGATCGTCGCCGGCAGCAGCGGCCGCTTCCGCCCCGCCGATCATGTGACGCTGCGGGAGCTGGCAAAGATGCTGCTCGTCCTGCTCGGGGAAGACAGCGCGCGCTATGTCGGCGCGGGCTGGGCGCAGAACGTCGACCAGGACGCATTTGAAAAGGGCATCTACGCGGGTCTGACCGCCGGATATGAAGAAGACGCCACGCGCGACAACGCGTGCCTGCTCATCTACAACGCCACGCTCTGCCCGAAGGTAGCCAACGCCAGTGAGAACAGTGTGCAGCGCTACGTGCTCGACGCGCTGATGAACCCGATGTCGTATCTCGAGATCCGCTTTGGCCTGACCCGCTATACCGCGACGCTGACCGGCAATGAGTGCGCCGATCTGACCGGCTCCTCTCCCCTGCCCGCCGGGACGAGCAAGCTCGCCGGACACAAGGCGTTCCAGGTCTCGACAGACCTGAGTCTGCTCGGCCGCAGCGTCGATATCTACGTGAAGGACGGGAAGGTCTTCGGCGTGCCCTGCTACGCGGTCGACGAGATCTACTACACCTTTGCCGACGCTTCGCAGCTCAAGGAGATCTGCCAGGGCGGCGGCTTCCGGCTGACGGACGAGACGGAGTACTATTACAACTACGCCCGCTCGTCCAAGGAGATCCTGAACGCCGTGACCGCCAACGACAAGATCACCGTGATCGACCATGACGGCGACAACGCCTTCGACGTCGTCCTCGTGACGACCAGCCGTCCGGCGACCGTCACCGCGACGAGCCCCCTGACCGTCGACGTTGGCGGCCAGAGCTACGAGGTGCAGGCCTTCAGCCAGGCAGACACGTTCGCCGTGGGCGACGCGGTCTACTACAGCCAGGTCTGCGGCAGCGGCTACATCCGCCGGTTGAACGGATAATAAGAATTACGGATACGCCTGCCTGGCGTATCCGTTTTTTATGCTTTGGGCAGACCCGGTTGCAAATCGGGCGAAATTGTGGTAAATTTAGAAAAAAGACACGGGAATTTCTCCGGCTGCGGGATGCGCCGGGTTTCCCTGAGCTGAGGTGATCACATGAAACGGCTGCTGCTTCTGCTGGCCTGCCTTCTGGCGCTCTGTACGACGGTGGTCGCGGCGGAGCCCGCCATTTCCGATATGAAAACCGACTGCACGCTGACCGGCAGCGGCGCGTGCCAGGTCACGCAGACCTTCACCATGGAGATCGACGGCGCGCAGACGCAGCTGCGCTTCCCGCTCGTCCCGGGCGCGAAGAAGGCCTCCGTCGCCGGCTACGACGCGCAGAAGCAGACCGACGGCGACTGCCCGGTGCTCGTGCTGAGCGACGCGTCGGGCTTTACCGGCACGCGGTCGTTCACGGTTTTGTACACGGTCTCCGGCCTCGTCAGCGAGGCCGACGGCGTGCAGACGCTGCAGTTGCCGCTGCTGAGCGCGAAATGGGCCTACCCCATCAGCCGGTATCAGTTCACCGTGACCATGCCGAAGCCGTTTGAGGGCTACCCCGCCTTCGTCAGCGGGTATTACAGCGACGTGATCTCGGACTATATCGATCTGGACGTATCCGAATCGCTCATCAGCGGTACGATCGCCACCGGGCTCAAGGACCATGAGTCGCTGGACATGACGCTGACGCTCGACAAGAGCTATTTTTCGGGCGCATACACCGCGCTCTCCTTCAGCTGGGTCGGCATGGCCGTCATCGTGGCGCTGCTGGCGCTGGCGTTCGGCTACTGGTTCGTCACGCTGCGCAGCGCACCCATCCGCACCTCGACGCGGATGCTCCCGCCGGACGCGGCGCTGCCGTGCGATATGCCGTTTCTGGTCGGCGGCGGGCCGATCCACTTCAACATGCTGGTCTGCCACTGGGCGAGCCTCGGGTATCTGACGATCTTCTGCGGGAAAAACAGCCGTGTCGCGCTGCGCCGCCGCGTGGACATGGGCAATGAGCGCCGCCCGGCAGAGGTGCGGCTGTTCCAGATGCTGTTTTCGCAGGGCGACGTGTGCGAGGGCGCGAGCCTTTTGTACAAGCGCACGGCGGAAAAGGCGGACGCGGTGCTGCGGCGCTACTGGGTCCGCAAGCTCTACCGCAAGTCGAGCGGCAATCCGCTCCTCGCGCGGGCCTTCGGTCTGCTTGCAGGCGCACTGGCTGCGGCCGAGGCGGCAAGTCCGCTGCTGCCCGCGGGCTTTGTACGCTGGCTGCTGCTGATCGCCGCGTTTTTGATCGGCGGCGCGCTGAGTGCCGTGCTCCTGCATGCGCCGTCGGCGTATTATCAAGGGAAAAAGCTGTTTGTGGCGCTCGCGGCGCTGGCCGCGGTGGCGCTTCTGACGCTCGCGCAGTTTGGCGAGGGTCTGCTCGCCGTGCTGCTCGTGATCGTGTGTCTGGTGCTGCTCGGGCTTCTGACGCTCCACGGCGGCAGGCGGACGGCCTTCGGCGACGAGATCGTCACGCAGGCGATGAGCTACCGCCGCTTCCTGCGCCGCGTCACGCAGAGCCAGCTGCTCTCGCGGCTCGCACAGGACAGCCAGTATTTCTACCGCATCC
>OLFX01002660.1_pt1 | contig 14048 bp, 14 predicted proteins | sample 1605091 | NCBI WGS metagenome assembly OLFX01 (sample SAMEA3888906, study PRJEB22519) | human gut metagenome | biome: human gut; feature: human-associated habitat; material: faeces | place: Denmark | collected 2012 | reverse complement strand
GTATAACCCTCTATGAATTTGCCTTTGTAGCTGAAAGGTGAGTTCATATACAAATATAGCAAAGAAAGGAAGTAAAATAATGAAGAAACGATCAAGACAAATGATAGCTATTGTGATGGCTGTAGCGTTAGTTGTTGCATTTGCATCAATCGCAACATATGCAGCGTCTTGCCCATACTGCACTAGCGGTAATACAGTTACCACAACGACGGATACGTTTATTGGAAACAAGACGTATGCGGGTTGCCCTAATTATAGGTCAAGTCATATACACCAAGTTAAGTATACGACCACGAACTTCCAGTGCAGATCTTGTGGAAAAACATTTAAAGGAACTCCCTATTACATTTACAACAAGTGCCCTTACGCATAATAATCCTGACTGATCATGCAGCAAGCAGAACCTGATTTCGGTCAGGTTCTGCTTGCCATATATATAAGAGCTTCCAGAAAGAGGTGTCTGATATGAAACGTAAGCTATCTGTACTTTTGGCAGCGCTGTTCTGCGCACTCTCCCTCGCATCCTGCGGCGCGCCGCCCCCGCCTGCCGGCATTACGGAAAGTGATGATTCGAGCGGCAAAACCTCCGGCTCGTCCTCGTCCGGCACAGTGGATAAAGACGCCCTGCGCGTCTGCGTGGACTTAGAGTACCGCGCCGGCTACACAGAGGGCAAGACCCCGGAAAATGCGTTTTATAACCTGATGAACACCGTAAAAAGCCTCGGCGGGCCGGAAAACGTATCGTTTGAATACCTCCCCCGCGAGGGCACAGAGCGCGAAACGGCGCTCGACCGCGTCCGCACCGAGATCATGTCCGGCGGCGGCCCGGATATGTTCATCATCGCCTGCAACGGCGGCATCGATTACATGGCAGCAGACGTCGAAGCGCTGTTCCGTGTGCCCGAAAAAGCGATGGAAGCCGGGCTTTTCCTGCCGCTCGATGACTACATCCAAAACGCGCAGTTCATGGAGTGGAATAAGCTGAACGAGACCGTCATGGCAGCCGGCCGCACCGAACAGGGTCAAATGCTGCTGCCGATGACCTACACCTTCCCGCTGACCATGTTCCGCGAATCGGACGTAACGCTCACCACCACAGCGGAAACCACATGGCAGGACATGCTGAACGACAAAACGAACGTGCTCACTGCTGCCGCTGACTGGATCCCCACGATGGAAGAGCAGGAAAATTTTGAAAACCAATGCGGCGGCCCGCTGCTCCCCTACATACTGGGCGACCTTGCCGATTACAGCAGTGAAAAGCTGCTCTTTACGGAAGACGAGCTTTTGCAGCGCATCACCGACGTTATAGAGTTGGATGTGCGCAATAAGAACGGCGAATTTGAAAATGTCCCGCCTTATTACCACTGGTTTGCATGCGGCGGCCTTACGGGCAGCGACTTTGCCGATCCGCATGTCAAGGTGCGCGACCAAGGCCCCATCACCATGGTGCCGCTCTATTCGGACGACGGCGGTATGACCGCAGCGGTCACGTCGTATGTCGCTATCAACCGCAGCACAAAGCACGCGGACGAAGCGTTCTTCCTCGCCGACCTTTTGCTGCGCAAAGAGACCCAGCTGTCCTCCGCGCTCTATTCCGAGTGGCTCGTATACAATGATTCCGTAGGCATCCCCGTTTATGCCGATGCCATGCAGGATACCAGCCCCGTAACGTGGCACGGCATGACCGATTGGCACATGAGTGCCGAAAACTACGAAAATTTCAGCGCCGCGCGCAGCCAGATCACCCGCGTTCGCTTTCAGGGCGGTTTGGAGGAAGCGCTTGTAAATTGCTACTATGCGTGCAGCGATGCCCGCTACCAAGACCCCAATGCCGACCTCGCGCCCATCATTGCCGAATGGTACAAGACCATGGAGCAGTGGGTGCAGGAATAAAATAAAAGGCGGTGCCTTATGAGAAAAGCATTTCACGGATATATCCTGATCGCCCCGGTGATGATCGGCTGCCTTGTGTTCACGCTCATCCCGTTTGGTATTGTGCTGCGCTATTCGTTTACGCAGGGCTACGGCGCCGCCGGCATGTTCGTCGGTATGGAGCATTATACGAAGATGTTCCAAAACGACCTTTTCCGTCTGGCGTTTTTCAACACGATGAAGTTTTTAGCCATAGGGCTGCCGCTCATCATGCTGCTCTCCTATCTTTTGGCAATCCTCATGCAAAAGCAGGCAGGTAAACACAAGCTCCTTAAATCTGTCTTTTTGTTTCCGTATATCATGCCCGTCGCCGGTACAGTCTTGCTCATCGATCTGCTTTTCGGCGAAAAAGGCGCTGTAAACGGCTTGTTTGCCGCGTTAAACCTGCCCATCGTCGAGTGGCTGAACGGCAAATACGCCTTCTGGGTCATGGTCCTCATGTACCTCTGGAAAAACACGGGGTACAGCGTTATTCTGCTGCTCGCAGGGCTCGTCACCGTCCCCGCGGAGCAGTACGAATCCGCCGATCTCGACGGCGCTTCGGCGTTTCAGAAGTTCCGCTACATCACCACGCCGCAAATGTGGTATTCCGTGTTTTTCGCCCTGATCTTCTCCGTCATCAACGCATTTAAGTGCTTCCGCGAGATCTTTCTTATCGGCGGCGAGCACCCCGTGGATGAGCTTTACATGCTCCAGCATTTCATCAACAACTGCTTTAGCAACCTCAATTACCAGAAGCTCTCCGTGGCTTCGGTCTTATTGTTGATCGTCATTATCGTATTCTTTGGCTTATTCTATGCGTTTGTCAGCCGAAAGGAGGCGTTCCGCGAGTGAAACGGTTTTTCTCCGGGCTGTTTGCCGCTTTGGTCGTGGTGTTATCCGCTGCGCCGTTTTTGTACGTGTTCGTGCGCAGTTTTCTGTCGCCTGGCGGCGTTACGTTCCAGTATTATTACGACGTTTTTCTGGCTTCCCCAAAATACCTTTTCCGTTTTTGGAAAAGCATCGGCATGGCCGTGTGCATCGCCGCGGGGCAGCTTTTGATCTCCGTTTTTGCCGGGTTCGGGTTTGCAAAGTATAAGTTCCCGGGCCGCAACTTCCTTTTCTTCCTCTTAATGATCCTCATGACGCTGCCTGTGCAGGTCACGCTCGTGCCCGATTTCATCATGCTGGGCTACATGAACCTGCTGAATACCTACGCAGCGCTGATCTTACCGTCTATTATCGTGCCGCTCGGCACGTTTATTTTAACGCAAAGCTTTAAATCGGTGCCGGACACCGTTTTGGATGCCGCCATGCTGGACGGCTGCGGCGTGCTGCGCATGTTGTTTTACGTCGTCTCGCCGATGAACAAAAGCGGCCTTGTGTGCGTTTTGCTGCTCTCCTTCCTCGACGCATGGAACATGGTGGAGCAGCCCATCGCGTTTTTGAAAGAAGCCGAGCAGTACCCCATCTCGGTGGCGCTCGCCTATACACCGCCGAGCGAGACATCCGTGCAGCTCGTCTGCTGCATTCTGGTCGTGCTGCCCGCGCTGTTCCTCTTCACCTTCTTCAACCGCGAGCTTGTGGAAGGCATCGTTTTAGCGGAGGTGAAGTGATATGAAACGCCGCGTTCTCTGCATTTTTGTTTTGATCTTATGGGGCCTCGTTTTCTGCACGATGCTTTCCGTGCGCATTGAGCAGCTCATGATCCCGGAAGTGGTGCTCACGCAGGCAGATGAAAGCGAACCCTCCCCACACATCGCGCTCGACTCCCTTTTCTTCGACGATACGGGCATGCACCTCTACCGCCCGAGAGAAGGCACCGGCTGGGAGACCGGCACGCGCATTTATGAAGAAGAAATCAATAATTATTCTGTGGGCGAAAATCAGCTTGATTTGAAGTTTTTCGGCAGCTATGTCCGTTACGCTTCAAAGCCCCTGCGCAGTGGCGACGAAATTTCAATCAAATCCGATTTGGAGAACCGGGACGACACATGGCTTGTCATATTCCCGGAGGGCATCCCGCAGCTTTCAGGCGCCCTCACACCGACCGCAGAAGCCGAAAACGCATTGCTGTTTAACGTGACGGACACCCCGCAGCCGTTTATGGCAGACCGCGCGAAAAGCACAATTTTACCCGTGACGGAACTCGCAAATGAAAACGCCGGCAGCTTTTACAGCCTTTCAGACGTTAAAAGCTTTCTTTCGCAGCTGCCGCTTTTGGCCGCATTGCTTTCGCTCTCGCTTTTCGTGCTGATTTTGTGGGTTTATTCTTTCGTTCTCTCACGCAAAGCGAAAGAGAACCGTGCAAAGCTCATTTTCCACGGCGTTTTGGGTGTTCTCGCCCTGCTCGCCGTGCCGCTTATCCTGCTGCACATCGCTCTGCCGTCCTCTCTCCTGCCGCAATACCGCATTACGGACGCCGCCTATTATATGCGGGAGTTTGGAGAGATTTTTTCCGCATTGAACATACTGGCAAAATCGAGTAGGGAATCAACAGAGCTACTTCAATATGCGGGAAAAATGCAAGCGATGACTCTTGTAATTGTTGGGTTCGGTATATTTTTAGGCGTTATATTTATTTTGATAGAAAGATTGGTAAGAAATAAATCGGTTAAGAAAGAGAAACAATAACTATATTATCATTAGTTTTAAGAAGCTAATCTATTCGGGGATCACGCCTGATATTGCTTTTTTGGATGTCGAAATGCCGGGGCGAAGTGGGATTCACGTCGGTGCGGAATTGATGCAAAAAACGTGTATGTTAAGATCATTATTATCACTTCATTCCCCGATTATCTCGATGAAGCAATGAATTTCCATGTTTATCGGTATTTATCCAAACCTATTGACGAAAACAGATTTTGCCGCAGTTTGTCGGCGGCGCTAAAGCAGCTTCATATGGAAACTGTATATATTCATGTGTGTACAGTGGACGGTGGTCTAAAGCTTCGCGCCGACGAGATCATTTGTGTTGAAAGAAGAAAAAATAAAGGGTCGTTCGCTAAAAAGACGGAAGCTTTCACGCGTTTTATGAAGATGAGAAAAGAAAATTTTATGTGATAATTGAAATTTAACATAGGTTCAATTAATAGATATTGAAGTTTAAGCAAAGAAAGACCAGCGTTACAAACGCTTGTCTTTTTTTGCTTTTAAAAAATCAAGTTCGCCAATAAGTCAACCCAAATAAGCGTTTTTTTGTCATTTTGGGATAAATATATTGACTTGTTTCCGTTAATATGATATTTTAACAGCAAGTTAACCATATGAAAAATTTTGAAATTTAAGGTTTGGCCAGAGTGTCATTTGACTTTAAAGGTAACGCGTTTTGTGATGGAATTACGATATCAGATGATATGGAGAAATATATATGGTGATTTTGAAAGAAATGAACTACATTGTTTTGCGCAGCCGCGGGCGGACAGCGCTTTCTGTTTGCATTGCGGCGCTGCTTGTATGCTGCATGTCGTTTTACCTCGGCAGCATCCAGACGGCGGAGAGCGCGGAGAAAAATCTGGCGCAGGTCATCCCGGTGACGGCGCAGGTAGTCAGCCGCAGCGGCGCGCGCACCGTGGGGTTCGAGATCGACGAAAATCACTTTGCGAACCTCATGAAGGCGGACATCAAAGACGCGGTGTACACGGCCTCGGCGTGCGCGAATTTTCAGGAGCAGTACCGCGCGGAGGACGTGCAGGGCGCGGACACGTCCGTGACGGCGGTGAGCGGGTTTTCGGCGCTCGTCGGCGTGACGGAGGAGAACATCGCGTTTGAAAACGGGTATGACCTCTCGTTTTTGGAGCGCGCGGAGCCGCTGTGCGTGGTGAGCCAAAGCTACGCGGCGCAGTACGGGCTGAATTCGGGTGACACGCTCTCGATGCCGTTTTACGTGACGCGCTACAACGACGACGGCTTTTCGCTGCGGTACGAGCACCTCGGCATGCAGGGCGTGAAGATCATCGGCGTGTACGCGGACAGCGCCTCGGGCAGCTCGGTGCCGTGCAGCATGATCGTCTCTGTGCCGTGGCTGCAAACGGTCGTTAAGGAAAATAACCTGCGGTTTTATTACAGCTCGTTCCGCTGTGCGCTGCGCGACCCGATGAAACTGAACGATTTTAAAGATGCCATGCGCGGCGCAGGCTTTGCAAAGCCCGACCCGAACGCGCTTGATGAGCGCCACGGCGACACGCTTGTGGTGGACGACCAGCTTTTTATTGAGACGGCAGAGAAGTTGGAGCAGAATTTGAAGGTGCTGCGGTGGTTTTTAGCGCCGTTTTTCGCGCTCGTCATTGTGCTTGTCACGCTGGTGACGTTTCTTTTGCTGCGCAGCACGCGGCGGGATATGGCGATCTCGCTTTCGCTTGGGCGGCCGAAGATTTTAAGCGGATGCGCGTGCTTTTTCGGTATGCTCATCGCAAATGTGTGCGGCTGCGCGGTGGCGGTGCCCATATTGCTTTGCACGGCGGGGCTTGTGCTCGGGCAGATTCTGACGATCTGCGGGCTGTACCTTGCGTCCTCGTGTGTTGGCGTTTTGCTGGCGCTCATTTTGCTCCTGCGTTTTGACGCACTGGAGCTTTTGACAAAAATCGATTAACGAAAGGCGGCGTGAATATGGCTGTTTTAGCGGCGGAAAATGTGAGCTATACCTACCAGAGCAAATACCAGAAGGTGCAGGCGTTGAAAAACGTCTCCTGCACGTTTGAGGCGGGAAAATTCTACGCGATCATCGGGCAGTCCGGCAGCGGCAAAACGACGCTGCTTTCCATGCTGGCGGGTCTCGGTACGCCGAGCGATGGCGAGATCATCGCGAACGGAAAGACGCTGAAAGAAATCGGCAGCGAGCGGCACCGGCGCGAAAATGTGACGGTGATCTACCAATCTTTCAACCTGTTCCCGACATTAAACATACTCGAAAACGTCATGTACCCGATGCAGATTATGAAGAAACCGACGAAAGAGGCGAAAGTACGGGCAAAGGAACTCCTAAGTTCGGTCGGCCTCGGCGATGTTGACCCGAGAAAGCTGCCTGCGATGCTCTCCGGCGGTCAGCAGCAGCGCGTCGCCATCGCACGGGCACTGGCGTCCGACGCAAAAGTCATCCTCGCGGATGAGCCGACAGGCAACCTCGATACGGAAAACGGCAAGGTCGTCATTGACTTGCTCAAAAAACTCGTGCAGGATGAAAATTACTGCGTGATCGTCGTCACGCACGACCCGGGCATCGCGGAGCAGGCGGACATCGTCTACAAAATGCAGGACGGAAGGCTGGCAGTAGAATGTTAAAGAGCCTCAAACAACTCCTTCGCACGCCGATGAAAACTTGCTTGTTCTTCCTCCTGATGACCGCCGCCACGGCGCTTTTGGTGTTGGGGGCAAATTTGTGGGCACAGACACAGGCGCAAATGGATGCTGTGGAAAAGCAGTTCACAACGCTTGGCACGGTAGAGCAAAAGCCGAACCGCACGCAGATGCGCACGGGGTGGAATGCCGCCGATGGGGCGTATTATAGCGAAGCCGAACCCGTGTATGATTCGGTGATCTCTGCCGATGTTCTGGATTTTGACGGCGCGAATTATTTGAAAGCGCCTGAAAAACGCCCGTATTACCTTGCGGATTTGCAGGGGCTTGCGGTGCGCGACGGCGGCACGGCGCTGTTTTACCCGGTGGTCGAATTCACGCCTGCCGAAACGGCGGTGCCGGATCACCCCATAAAAGTGTATGTGCAGCGATTTTTGTACCCGGAAGCGGAAAATCAGAACAACGAATACGAAATTTACGTTTGCGACCACTGGACGGAAAATCCCGCGCCACTGGAGGCAGGGAAAACATATGTGGCGTATACAAATGTGATCGTCAATCACCACGAAAACGCGAAAAGCTCCATTGAATACGCACTGATCGCGGCGGAGCGCTCCACACAGTGCGACGCAGACGGAAATTTGTTTGAAAGCGATAGGCAGACACGGACATTTGACGAAGTGACGGCAGGCTTTTACGAGACCGAGCGCGGGCAATATTGGCTGGAGCTTTCAAAGGCGCTTTCCATGTGGGACACGACCGCGCCCGTTTTGCCGATTACAGATACGGCGCTGCTGCCGAGCTTTCACGACCGCACGGTGTATGTGCGGGAGGGGCGGACGTTTTCCGCGGAAGACCTCGAAAACGGTGCGGCGGTATGCCTTGTTTCCGAAGAATTCGCGCGAAAAAACGGGCTTTCCATCGGCGATAAAGTGGAGCTGCCGCTTTACGGCGTGAACGAAAAAGACTCGCCGCATAGGACGTTCGGCGACGGTAGCGGCCTGCGCACGTTTTCGCTTTTAAACGCACAGAACCGGGCATACACGCCGTTTTGGACGGCAAAGTATGAGATCATCGGCACGTATTACAGTGTGGGCACATACGGAAAACCGGCGGGCTCCATCGAAATGGCGCTGAATTTGTTCCTCATTCCCGCAAATTCGGTCAAGGCAGATTTTGCCGGCAATATCGTAGACAGCGGACCGATGCAGCGCGCGACGACCTCCTTCCAAATCCCAAATGGCACGATCGACGAATATAGGGCAGCGTATAACCGAAATGTTCCGGCGGAGGTTCGGGAAAATTTGGAGATCACGTTTGACGACAACGGGTACAGCGAAGTCGTCGGCGGGCTGGAAAATCTGCGCACGGCGGCGATCATCTTGTTCGCGGCGGGACTGCTTTCGGCACTGGCGATTTTGGTGCTGCTGCTCTATTTCTTCATCGTAAAACAGAAGAAGCGCACGGCAATTGAGCGGAGTTTAGGCATGAGCAAAAATCAGTGCCGCGTGTCGCTTGTTTCGGGCGTAGTGGTCTTGAGCGCTGTGGCGGTGATTTTGGGCACAGTTTGCAGTTCAGTGCTGTTTGACAAAGTGCAGACGCTTGATTTAACCGGGCAGAACGAGCACACATTCAGCATGGAATACAGCCTTTGGGCGCGCGACGAAAATGCGGTGGAGACAGAGGACGCAGAGAACACGGGCGTTTTGGAAGTCGTCATTCCTGCAGCGATGACAGTATTGACGGCGGGATTATCCGTGATTTTGGTGAACCGAAACCTAAAGCAGGAGCCGATAGAGCTTTTGAGCGCACGGGTGGAATAACATGAAAAACAGCTTAAAACAACTCCTTCGCACGCCGATGAAGACCGCGCTGTTCTTCATTTTGATAGCCGCCGCCACGGCGCTTTTGGTGATGGGGGCAAATTTGTGGGCACAGACACAGGCGAAGATCGACGCGGCGGAGGGGCTGTTCGTGACGCTCGGCACGGTGGAGCAGCTGCCGGACTATGAAGCGCCGGTGAAAACCAAAACGTTAGACAGCCTGTGGCTTGGCGCGGAGGAAACAGAGTCGGTATACGGCACGGTGTATGATGAAAGCGTGCTCGATTTTCCGGGCGCCGCATACGTGCACGGACCCGAAAAGCGCACGTATTACGCGGCGCTTCTGCCGGAAGAATACACCGCGCCGGAGCGGCAGGACACACCGCCGTTTAACGGCAGCAGGTGCGTCATCGAGTTCACACCGCTTGAAAGCGGGAGGACCGATCGCCGCCAAACCGTGCAGGTGAATCGCGTGCTGTATGGCACATACAGCGGCGACGAGATGAAGTTTTGCGACATGCTTTCCGAAAACACAGTGAATTTGGAAGCGGGAAAACGCTACCTTGCGTATGTCACGTTAAGTGCGGAAAGCTTGCAAGCGTTTCGCGCGGGCGACATGTTTTTCGTGCCGCAGAGCATCACCGGTACGCCGCAGGTGGATGCCGAGGGGAACCGGCTGAACGACGGCGTAATGCTGCCGACGATTATGGAGGTCACGCCGGAGTTTTATGATTCCGAGTCGTGGGAGATCGTCCGAAACTGGGCGCAGGCGCTGTACACGCGGTGGAAAAGCTACCCCGTGCTCGCAGCGGAAAGCCTCGATCTGCTGCCGTCGTTTCACGAAAACACGGTGTTTTTATCGGCAGGGCGTGAGATTACAGACGCGGAGTTCGCAGACGGCGCGGCTGTGTGCATGGTCAGCGCGGAGTTTGCGCGCAGCGCAGGGCTTGCGGTCGGCGACCGCGTGCCGCTCTCGCTGTACCTTGCGAACAAGGCAGAGAGCCCGCAGTGGGAATTCGGCTTTCAGGTGCAGTGGCGCGACGGCCGAAGCCCCGGGCTGTTAAACGCGGCGGGCGAGCCGTATTCGGTCTTCTTCGAGCAGGCGTATGAGATCGTCGGGCTATATGATACGTTTCGCCTTGCGGGTAGCAAAAACGGCACGGGGGAGATCGCGCGGAACATGTTTATTGTGCCGACGGCCTCGGTGACAGCGTCCGATGCGGAGAATATAGGCGCGTTCGGTGCAATGAACCGGTATACCACTTCGTTTCAAATCCCGAACGGCACGATCGACGAATATAGGACAGCGTATGAGCAAAATGTGCCGGAAAGCGTGCGCACGCATTTGCAGCTGACCTTTGACGACAACGGGTACAGCGAAGTCGTCGGCGGGCTGGAAAATCTGCGCACGGCGGCGATCATCTTGTTCGCGGCGGGACTGCTTTCGGCACTGGCGATTTTGGTGCTGCTGCTCTATTTCTTCATCGTAAAACAGAAGAAGCGCACGGCAATTGAGCGGAGTTTAGGCATGAGCAAAAATCAGTGCCGCGTGTCGCTTGTTTCGGGCGTAGTGGTCTTGAGCGCTGTGGCGGTGATTTTGGGCACAGTTTGCAGTTCAGTGCTGTTTGACAAAGTGCAGACGCTTGATTTAACCGGGCAGAACGAGCACACATTCAGCATGGAATACAGCCTTTGGGCGCGCGACGAAAATGCGGTGGAGACAGAGGACGCAGAGAACACGGGCGTTTTGGAAGTCGTCATTCCTGCAGCGATGACAGTATTGACGGCGGGATTATCCGTGATTTTGGTGAACCGAAGTCTGAAATATGAATTAATTGAAATGCTGAACAAATAGATTAACATATTTATTTGTTCTGTAAATTAATATGGCACCGTAAAATAAAAATGAAAGAGCGAGGGACAAAACACAGGATTATGTTCGCCACGAATATGGGCATACAAAACAACTCGAACGCTTAGGTATCATAAACTATCTCTTATGTATCGGTATTCCTTCAATGTTTGAATGGGGCACAGGATCATATTATGATAAACCCTTTGAAATTACAGCGGATAAATTTGGTGGTGTAGAATCACGAATTCACTCTAGAGATAAGATTTACGCTGGTTTTGATTATTTAGAAAAGAGTGCGAAATATAGCATTTTTGCGTGGGGCGATATTTCGTAGTAAGAAGTAGGTGTGAATTTGAAACAGAATAAAATACTTTTCGTTGCTTTTCTTGCTTTTTGCGTTTTTTATCTATCTGCTTGCTCTAAAATAAAGCAAAGAGAGTATTACAAGGATGAAAATAATTATTTAACTAGTAATGCTGTTGTAAAAGAGATAATCTATAAGAATGAGGACAATGTAATATACCTATGGTTGGATTATCTGGATTCTGCATATCAAGATTCAACATTTGTTCTTCGTGGTGAAAATGTAAATATTGCAATTGAAAATGGAATTACTAATAAGGTTTCAACTGGAACTGAGATTACTTTTACATCGGCACCGCGGTATTTCTGGGATGGATACTTGATGCCTATAGTATATTTAAAGGTTAATGATGAAGTTTTACTCCATTTTAAAGAAGGATATGGAAATCTTTTAGATATGTTATGAGCAGGAATTCGTCCTAAATTCGGTAAAGTTCGATAGCGAAAGTAGTTGCTAAATGAACCGAACCATAAGGATATGTTTAGCGGTTCTGCTGGTTTTGGGACTGACCGCCTGCGCGCAGGCGGTCAGCAAAGCCGCTGTCAAACACATATAAATACGACGTTGACGGCCTTCGCCTTGAAAAAACGGCGGGCGGCGTGACAACGCAGTATCAGTATGTGAACGGGCAGCTGTTGGGCGAAAAACGCTCGAACGGCGTGATCTTGCGGTATACTTACGATGCACTCGGTGTGCTGAGCGGCATGGAGGGTATTACAGAATGAGGTTAATAGCAACACTAAGTCCTACAGATAAGTGGGGGACAAAACTGAATATTCGAGGCTTAGAAAAATCCTTTTAAAAGATGGTTATATAAGAATTGGTCCAGAGGTATTTATGCGTGTAGTACAGAATAGAAAGGCTTCAGAGAAGCATTACCGAAGAATTGATGAAGTCAAACCTAAAACAGGTGTTGTAAGATTATCAAGGCTTACCGAGAAGCAATATAATAATATTTATATTGTCACCGGAGAACCTGATTATCAAGAAAAAAACAGTTAGTGTAAACTGCCATATAATGATATAATAGATTTTGTAACCCCAAAATTGTATTATTGAAATCTATATATAGCATGATTGGCTATGGGAAATACAAGATGTAATACTTGAATGACCCGCCAAAAATGGTGCATCGTTCAACAGTGGTGTAAAGGAAAACGGTGGATTTCCGTGAAGTTTTAATTTGAAAGGATAAAAAATATGAGAAAGAAATTATTTATATTAGGATTAGTTACAATTGTTACAGCAGCAATGCTCGCAGGATGTGGAAGTAAAAACACAAACAGTGCTACTGCCACAGACACAACAGATACTACAGAGGCTTCAATGACAATTACTGAGAAAAAAATGTATGCTGATTTTGCAAAGGGCTGTCCTGATTCATTTGAGCCATCAGGTGACTGGTCCAATGGATCAATGTTTAATGTAACATGGAGAAGAACCAGTTGTACTTATGAAGATGGCAAACTTCAGCTTACTATAGATAAAGATCCTAAAGGTGACAGCATCCCATATTCAGGAGCTGAGCTTCGTTCTAAAGATTTTTACGGATATGGAAGATATGAAGTATCTATGAAAGCCATTAAGAACGATGGTGTTGTATCGTCATTCTTCACTTATACAGGTCCTAGTGATAATAACCCATGGGATGAAATTGATGTAGAGATTCTTGGCAAGGATACCACACAGGTTCAGTTCAATTATTTTGCAGATGGAAAGGGAAACCATGAGAAAATGGTGGATCTTGGATTTGATGCATCAGAAGATTTCCATACATATGCATTTGAGTGGAGAGAAGACAGTATTGACTGGTATGTAGATGGTGAGAAAGTGCATACTGCCACAGTTAATATTCCAGTTACAAGAGGTAAGATTATGATGAATGCATGGTGCGGTACTGGCGTAGATCAATGGCTTAAGGCTTTTGATGACAGCAAGCTTCCTATTACAGCAGAGTATCAGTGGATTTCCTATACTCCTTTTGAACAGTAAGTATAGAACTGGATATAATGAACAGCACCCCACTTGTTAGACAGTATGATATACTATCTAACAAGTGGGGTGCTTTGCTATGCCAAAAGGAGTACCAAACAAACGATATACGCCGGAGTTCAAGAGAATGGTTGTAGAAACCATGAAAAAAGAACATCTGAGTATCCATGCAACGATGCAGGAATTCGGAATTAACGACCATAAAATTATAAAGCACTGAGCGCATCGGTGAAGATGCGGCACCCGAAGTACGGGCAGGGTGTGTAGTCCCGCAGACCGAGGGAAAGGTAATCGTAGGGCACGATGCCGAGGTCGGCGGTCTGGTAGAGCGAAGCGCCCAGCGCCGTGACCAGCACCGCCGCCCTTGACCATTTGCGCCCTGCCTGCTGAAAAGTAATCAAGGGGCGGTTAAGCCGCCCACTGTAATAGATTTCTACCAGAGCTGTAATCAATTTTGCGCATAAATCTTGACACTACCTATATACCGGTTTATAATGCATATAGCGGTCAGACAGAAACCATGCAGGCAAAATGGGCTAACCTGAAAAAAATGGAAGAAGAAACATTTGCAAAGATTATTATGGGAAAAGCAGATATCAGCGAATTTGATACTTTTGTTGAAAACTGGAAGAATCAGGGTGGTGACCAGATTCTCAAAGAGATTAACGAAGAATGAAATAATAGCTCTGGTAATTGATTATAGGCAGTATGAATCATAAGTATTTATGATGGAGCGAGGAGAAAAGAGATATGAAGGATTTTGAAAATGATTTGATTTATTATCCTAATCCGGACCCGGTCAAGG
>OLFX01002657.1_pt1 | contig 14073 bp, 7 predicted proteins | sample 1605091 | NCBI WGS metagenome assembly OLFX01 (sample SAMEA3888906, study PRJEB22519) | human gut metagenome | biome: human gut; feature: human-associated habitat; material: faeces | place: Denmark | collected 2012 | reverse complement strand
ACGGCTCATCGGATCCTGTGCCATCATAGCATCAAGGATCGCATCGGAAATAGAGTCGCAGACCTTGTCAGGATGACCCTCAGTTACAGATTCAGATGTAAATAAAATTTTCTCCATGATCTTCTCCTTTTGTAATAAAACAATGGTTATATACATAAAAAACAGCCCGTACAATCCGGACTGTTTAAATTCTGTAAACAATCCTCTTATTGTTCGATTGCTCGCTCAGGTTGGCACCTTCCTGGGTTATCCGGGGTTGCCGTGGCTTCATAGATCCTTTGTATCTCCACCACTCTGAATAAAAGGCTATCTTTTATGAAATTTGCTGCAACACATACAATATACTTATCATACCAAAATGTCAAGAACAATTTTCGATAAAAAATATCACCCGCTGCTTTTTCATCCCCAATACACAAATATTCCCAAAAAAGAACCGGGCATCCACATCGCCCGGTTCTTCCATCGATCATCCTTCAGAATGATCCGTTATTTATTTTTTCTTCTTTCTCTTAACTCCATAAGCTGCACCACCGCCAACAATGATCGCTGCTGCAAGGATTCCAACCCATACGCCGATCGGTGTATCATCGCCGGTCTTTACAGAACGTCTTGCTGTACCGCTGGTATCGTTCGGAGCAGTTCCGCCCGCTGTACCATTATTCGGGATCGGAGTGATCCGATCATTTCCACCATGATTTGCTCCAGGTGTAGCAGTCGGAATCGGTGTCGGCTCGGAAGAAAGACTGTTAGTGATCTCCTTTGTTACAGTATATCGGTTATCATTATTCAGTGTAACCTCACCCTGACCGGTAACTGTATACTTAAAGGTATCATCATCAACCGGATTTCCATCCTTATCCGTCTCCAGAACAGTATAAGTAACACTGTTGATCTCCTGATCTGTTGGAAGATCCACCATTACCTGAACACTATCATTCTGTTTCAGAGTCACTACCTTCTCAAGCGTCAGCTCACCGTTACTTTCAGTGGAGAACAAACCTGCATAGAACGTATCATCCACAGTAGAAGCAACACCATCGATCATCACATTCTTCTTAATGTTGATATATCCGTTACGGCTGAATATATCGGAAATCTTTGTATAATAGTTATTTACATAAGCCGCTGCCTCAGTAGCACCACTATCTCCACCGATCACAACCTGATTGGACTTCTCTTCATTCTCACCATTCGGCTTCGTTACATCGTAGTAGTAAAAATTCTGATCATCCACCTTGATCTCCGTATTCTGCTGAAGAAGATTTCCATCCTCATCCAGCTCAAATACATAATAGGTGCCATCCGGAACATCCGTCCATGTAGCTGTACCACTGGAAGCATTCTGGATATGGATATCCTGTAAATAATCATCACGGAACGGGATCGTACCTTCCTGATCCGAAAAAACGCCAACCTTATAAGTTACATCCTCCTTCGTTTCCAGAGGAATCACATTCCCGTTATCATCAACATTATAGATCCTCTTCGTAACCTGGATCTGTGTATGCTTCGGCGGATTACTTACAGACTTCGGATAAGCCTGTACATCGTACATCCATCCCTGCTCCTGATCTGCAAAAGGAACGGAGATCAGCATCGGTGAAACCATAACACTGCTGTTTCCATCTGTCTGCACCACCAGGTACATACCCTCAGCCAGATCAGCGAAAGTCATATTCCCCTCTGCATCAGAGGACTTGGACATACCCCACACATCCACGCTTCCGCTGACGATCATAGCCGCCAGCTTCTCTGCCGCTTCATACCAGCCATCAGCCGTCGTGATGGAATCAAAATCGATTGCTGCGGCAGCCAGTGCCTCATCCAACACGAAATGCACATTACCATCAAAATTCACACTGCCAACCTTGTAGATCGTCAGCCCTACATCCGGCAGCGGAGTCTGGTTTCCCTCCTCATCCGCCTGCTGAACCGTCAACGTCAGATTACCTGTTTTTCCAGCTTCATAATCCCCGGCGAAAACCGGCTGCAAAACACTCGTGACCAGCATAGCCGTCAGCATCAGAACAGCCAGAAGGCTCCGGAATATTTTCCCTTGCTTTCTTCTATTTTTCATCGCTCTCTGCCTCCTCTTTCCTTTCTGAAAGCTGCTTCTTTTTCCGTTTTTTGTCCCTATGACGGACGATCAGATAAATCAGCAGGATCAGAACAACAAGCACTGCAGCGCCGCCGGCCAGAACCCTCTTCGGATCCACAACAGCAAGCTTCTGCGGTATCGTTTCGTCATTCTTTGTATCTTCCACCACATATTTCGTCCGCACTCCCCGGACAAGAAGCCTGTGGGTGTTAACTCCATAAGGGGTACACGTGATCAGAGTCACATGATCTTCACCCTCGATAATATCCAGGTCACTGGTCTCATCCGGAAGCACTGTCTTGATCTGATCCACCTTGTAGGCCAGATGCTTGCCAAGAATGTGCAGGATAAAAATATCTCCCTTTTCCATCTGATCCAGATCTGTAAAAAGCTTTGCGTTAGGAAGACCTCGATGCGCCGCCAGAACCGCATGGGTGCTCTTGCCTCCGATCGGAAGGCTGGTACCCTCCACATGACCGACACCCTTTTCCAGGACCGTTTTGCTCAGTCCATGATAGATCGCCAGTCTGGCTTTGATCTTCGGGATCTCGATACTCCCCATCAGACCATCACCGTTCGGATCCAGAACCCTGTCATAAGGATGACTCAGCTCATAAGTATCCTCTTCCTCAAAAGCATCTACAATGGCATTCACCGGATGCTCGGCATTATACTCCTTCGCCTCTTTCCACAGCCTGTCATAGTCGTTGTCCGAAAGCTCCGTTACCGCTTCCTCGTACTTACTGACCAGCTGGGCATTTCGATACTGGTTCCACATATCACTGATCGTGGGATAAAGGAACACACCCGCCCCCGCCAGAAACACTAGGGCAATAATGATGTTTAGGACAACATTACTCTTTTTCTTTTTTTTCTTTTTAGCCATAAACTATTTCCTGCGTCGTTTTTTGTTCTGAACAGAATTGATACCGGCAACCAGGATCACCGCGATCACAATTCCGATCACAACACAGAGAGCAAGCATCGGAAGCGTCGGATTGGTGATTCCGGTAACCTTCTTCTCTGTTTTCTGAACCGCCTTCGCAGCCTTCATCGGAACTCTGTGTCCCCTCACCAGAAGTCTGTGCGTATTCACCGCATAAGGCGTACAAGTAACCAGCGTTACATAATCATCCCCATCCGTGATACCCAGAGACTCTGTCTGCTCTGGAAGAACGGTAAGAATCTGATCCACCTCGTAGGCAAGAGTCTTACCCAGCACATGCAGGTAAAAAACATCTCCCTCTTCCACAAGATTCAGATCTGTAAAAAGTTTCGCACTTGGAAGTCCTCTGTGTGCCGACAAAATACAATGGGTACTCTTGCCGCCAACCGGAAGACTGCTGCCGAACAAATGACCGGCGCCCTTCTCCAGAGACTCATCTGTCGTGTAATGATAGATTGGAATGCTCACATCGATCACAGGAATCTCCACATACCCCATCATTCCATCACCATTCAGGTTCAGAAGAGACTCATATGTACTGTCCGTCTGGCCATCCCTCACGGAAAAAGCATCCGGCACACTTTCCTGCTTGATCTGTTCGTTATACTCCTGAGCTGCCTTCCACATACTGTCAATCTTCTCCGAATTATCATCCGAAGAAACACTGCTGCTATAATTACTGATCAGCAGGCTGTCCCTGTACCGGTTCCAGGCATCACTGACCATTGGATACAGCAGTATGGACAACCCTATCAGAAACAGCAAACCAAGTCCAATATAATTTTTCTTCTTATTCTTTCTCATAGGTTTCTCCATACTGTTGTATTTACCACTCCCGGCCCCCGAAAGGGCCGGGCGGTAAAAGATTTACTACTTTATTTTAATACTTGCTTTGTCGTTGCTTATAAATAATTTTTGAATTGAATCGATCCGGCAATCAAACGATTACTCCTCAGATCCTTTTCTGCGGCTGATGAAGAAAGCACCAGCAGCGCCAGCCATAACTACAACACCGATGATAGTGAAGAGGTATGTTCCCATGCCACCTGTGGATGGAAGGGAGGAAAGTTTGGTATTGACAAAGTTACCTGCATCAACAGTTACTTCATCCGTCTCATCTGCTGTAATTGTAAATGCTTTATTCTCAGAATTTACTTTATAACCTGTCGGTGCTTTTGTCTCTTTGAATTCATAGCTGCCTTCATCAAGACCTGTAACTTTTAATGTACCGTTTGTTGCTACTAATGTAGTTGTAGCATTCTGTTCTTCATCCAGAGCAACCTTGTACTCACCATTTGTTACTTTCACAACACTAATTGGTGTTTTTGTTGCCTCAGCACCTTCTTTTTCAGCAGGAGTTACCTTTAATAACTGGAACTCTGCGCCATTCAGTGTAGTTCCTTTTGTATCAACTTTCTTTAAAGTAACATTTCCCATAAAACCATTTACTCTACTCGGAGTATACTCAACAGTCTCTGCACTTGCTGTAGCACGGTTGTTATATGTGTGATCATTTTCTACTATAGCACTATATTTTACTTCAATTGTTGCACCAGCTTCTGTAGTTGAAATAAAATCACTTAAATCTACAGTATATGTTACAGTTCCATCTTCATTAGAAACAGCAGTTGCTTTTGATTTATCTACAGTTACAGGGTTTCCAGCAATTTTAACACTATCAAGAACAAAGGTGTCTGCCTTCAGACCTGTTGAAGTATCTATTACTTTGAAAGTTGTTAAATTCTCATTAGCAGCATTTGTTTTTGGTGCCATCTGTGTAGTTACTGTAAAGTTTACACGCTGTCCTCTGTGAACAAACTTATCCCCTGTCTCTTTTGTAACCTTATATTCTGACATTTTAGCAACTACATCAGCTGATTCACTAGCCATATAAGTATCATTATCTTTGTAAGTATTTGCTACCATAAGACTATAAGTACCTTTGGTATCAAATGCACGAATAACATATGCACCGATTGGAAGTCCAGAAAATACATGACTTGTTCCATGTTCTGTTGCTGTAAAATCTACAATTTGCTGTGCATCTGCTGCATTTCTTAATCCATCAGAATCAGTAATCTGGAATGCACCGGTGGCAGCATCTTCTGAGACATAAGGATCAGCCCAATCAACGACCTTCCATGTCTGATTTCCACCCGTCACATCAAGATAAATAATATTATACACTTTCAATGTAGTATCTACATCAGCTGCTAAATTTTTAACGGTAATAGCATTTGTGTATTCATTTTCTACCTTGGCTGCAAATACCGCTGTGCACATAGACAGTACCATAACCGCTGCCATTAATAATGCACCAATCTTTTTAAATAAATTTTTCATAAGGTTTGCTCCTTTCTTTCTCTGCATTTTTCTTTTTCGCCCTTCATCGGCCATTTACAATTAATGTGTTACGATCTCTTTGCTTCTTCCTCCCTTCGTTTATTATTTATAAACAACAGGAGTGCAGTTGCAAGAATCGCTACACCACTGATTGTAAATCCATAGGTTCCCGGACCACCGGATTCTGGTAAGGAATAAAGTTTAGCATTGGTAAGCTGGTAAATCTTTTCATTACCATTTGGATTAACAGTATCATCACCATGTGTTACCGTTATATTTCTGTCGCTTCCTACTATGATTTTCCATGGTTTTGCAGATAACTGATATCCAGCTGGTGCTTTTCTTTCAACCAATACATAATTTCCAATTGGAAGGTTTTCTATAGAAACCTTTCCATTTCTGTCAGATTCATACTGATTAATCGGATCACCTGTTTGTTCTCCGTCTGTATTAGCTTTATATAAATCAAATTCAGCACCTGACAACTTCTTTGTATTGGTCTCAGCATCAACTTTCTCAAAATCAATATTCACAACTGTTTTTTTATTAGTGAATTCGGCAATTCCAACTCGTCCATCTGTTGTATTTCCATTCTGTGGAACCTTATTGTGATTTTTGTCTGTTCCCATAGTGAATGTAATACCATTTGACAAATCTTCAGCAATTGCACTGTCACAATTGGTTCCTTCACCTGTTACAATACTCTGTAATTCATAACTAGTGTTGTCTGAAGACTCTTTAACTACATAATCACCTCGGGACAGTTCACTTAATTTCTTTTTACCAGATTCAAGCTTGGCGATGTCTTCATCTGCAAGCGTAAATACCGCATTTGCTTCTTTTCCGCCCACTCCAATCGTTGCAGTTGCAGTTGCAACTACTTTATCATTACTAGTAATTGTGAATTCAAATGTTTCTTCCTTCTCAGCTTGTGCATCCAGTTTTTTAACAATCTGCAATTCACCAGCAATCACATTCACAGTATAAGTGCCCGTTGATGCTACACTTGAATCAACACTAATTCCACCCTTTGGTTTTTCAACTAAATCAGTTTTTGGAGCATTTTTAGCTGTATATACTTCTACATCCGGCTCCTTAATCTTAGGTTCATAAGTAGCTAGTTTTTCGTTTCTTACTCCTTTTGAATATGGATGATAAGTAACCGTTAACTGATACTCCTCCACCTTTTCTCCAACTGAATTAGCAAGGTGCTCATCAGCATTTCCCTTAACTATTTTATAAGTATAAGTGAAATATCCTACTGCATCATTAGAACCAGGATATATATACTGATATAATCCTTCACTGCCAATGGTTAACTCTTTATCTGTATTTAATTTCTTAATATCAGCATCTTCCAAATCAGGTAATTTAACACTATTCTTACCAGCATCCATAGGCTTCACAGCCGTTAAAGTTTCCTTTTTATTGAGCTGTACAACTTTTATCGTTTCAGCAAGTTCATTTCCAAAATTCTTTGCCGTTATTGGATCACCTTTGAATACTGTTATTCCTTTACTGCCGATATTTAAATTAAGAAGCTTAACATTAACAGATGGTTGCTCAAACTTTTTAATACCACCGCCATCCAGATAAATACCGGAAGCTGCTCCATTAGTAGGAATCATGTTTCCACCAATGAAGTCATCTTTCGCCTGAATACGGAAACTTGCATTCCAACCTTTGTCCTTCTCGTTCTCTGTGGCTGCATTTCCAATTCTGGCCGCCTGTTCTGTCCAGGTAATTTTAGTTGTACCGTCAGTCTGTTCAACAATCTTAACTTTTCCCACTTCCAAACCTGTAGTACTATCTGTCCAGATAATTTCCTTCGATCCGTCGTTATAGGTTTTAATTTTTCCTGTTCCCAGCCTACGGTTAGTTGCCAAATCATTTAATCCATCATTCGTAAGCTTAAATCTTGCATCAATCACATCTACGATTTCTTTAGGCTGCACTGTAAACAAATCACCAATACTACCAGCAATAACATTAAATGTGTTTACTAAGTCGTTTAGACCACTAGTATCATACGCATACTTTTTAGTACCATCGCTAGATTTAGTTGCTATATGTTCGCTCAGAAATTCGCTTCCGCTCATTGAGCCATGTCCTGAACTTTCTTGGTAATACCAGTGACCCCAATTATTCTGCTTCCACCCGCCTCCATGTCCTTCATCAGAACTTGTTGTGTCAGAATGTCCTAATTTCCAGTTAAAACTACCCGCATCATTAAGCCCAACACCAACCGTATATAAAGTTGTTGCATCGTCTTTTATAAGCTTCGCATTCTTAACTGCATTATTGGCAACCCTACAATTCCAGTTATCATCATCATTATGTCCTGGCAAACCATCTGTCATAAACACTACATACTTATTTTTTTCGTGCTTTGCACTTGATAACTGATTTCTAGCAGTCTCCAATGCAACTCCCATTGGTGTTCCACCGGAAGCATCCTGGTCAGCAATTGTCCTCTTTAAACTTGACACATCTTCATCTTTGTTTAATTGCTTAAATCCCGAATTCGTTATTGAAGTATTACCTCCCTCATGTCCACTATACCAGATTATTGCTATCTCACTCTCCGGTGATTTAGACTTTAAGGTATCTATAAAAGTGTTCGCTGCATTTTTTAATGCTGCAAGCTTAGTAGTATCCATAGAATTACTAGCATCCAATACCATTACTACACTCGCACCTTGTGCCTTCACATCTCCTTCGCGTCCGGTTGTTTCTGCATTCAGATTAATCTTATAAATTCTATTCTCATAATCAACAACTTTAGCTGTTTTGCTACTGGTAAGATTATTTTCGGCTTCTTCCTTCTCAGTGTAGTTAATGATCTGTTTGTTCTCAATTTCATTCACACCATCTGCTTTATAAAGCTTAGCAGTTGCCTTATTATTTTCAACTGATACTTTTACTTTATAACTCTCTGTAGATTTAACATAGCCAGACGGTGCCTTTGTTTCGGTCAATGTATAATTTCCGACTAAAAGATTTTCAAACTTCAAATGACCACTTTCATCAGATGTTGATGTTTCATTATACGTTTTCGCCTGATCATTATCCAATGTAAGAGTAAATTTTGCTCCAGGTAATGACCGATTGCTTGTATTTACCTTTGTAATTTCGAGACTGGCTACATCGTTGCGTGTATTAGTAACTGTTACCTTCGCATCACTACCTAACTTAATTTTTCCTGATGCTGTATCAGTTGTACTAACAACCTCTGCCTCCTCAATACTGTACTCAGGATTTCCATAATCCTTTGTATTAAGATTGATCTCGTTAACCTCAAAGCTTGTTCCAGCTAAAATTTGTTCAAGAACTACTGTGTATCCTGCAGGAACTGAAGAAACAACACCATTAACTGCTTTTCCACACACAGTCTTTTCCTTTGTCTCCTCTAAGGTTCCATTTTTACTTGTATAATACTTTCCTTCAGAATCTTGCAGATAATAATTTCCTGTATACTGCTGACCATTCAACTTTATCTTAAAATCAAATTTATCATTTACAGGAATATCACCTTTAATCTTTTTGGTAATACACAGCTTACGACTATTGTTCTCACTACACTTGTTAGTAAAAGTTACCCATGATCTACTGCCAACTGTAGCTTCGTTAGAAATAACATTTCCGTTCTCATTTGTTATCTCTTCCTCATTGATTAAAACCTTATCATATTTTTCCTTTGATACACCAAGTTCTCTAACCTTATAATTCGTATTTGCCTTAAGTCCAGAAAAAGTTGCGTACTGACCAGGTTTCAACGTAAATACATTTTTGTAGGAAACGTTATTTATTGTTTCACTCTTGAACTCAACTTTGCTATTATCGCTTAAAGTACCATTAGTAGCTGATGGAACATAACTTCCTTTTTCATCCTTAACAAGTAACTGAAATTTAAATCCTACATCTGCATACTTCTCTTTATCTGTATTACTTAACTGTTTCTGAACCGTAACAGACCCATCCGGAACTGTTGGAAGATTGAACTTAAGCTTACAGTTGGAATCACCCGCACCTCTTTCGAGATAATAGAAATTAATTGTATGCATTGTATAATCTGCGAAACGATTCTCTCCGCTAACAAAATCTTCTGTTTTATTTTCTTCTTCAAATAAAGTTTTTAAATTTTTCGTCGTTGTACCAACTGTAGCTGTACCATCAGCAAAATTAATAGAACCAGATGCTGCATTATGAATACCACCAATATCCAACACCAAAACGCCATCGATGTAAACCCATACATCATCATCTCCAGAAAACTCAAATACCATATTATTATCTTTAATTTTTCCGTCTTTTGGCTGAATGAATTTAGCTGACATTGTCATACCAAAATGGTAATCTGGCTTCGTTGAAATTCCATAAATATCAGAGCCGTTTGCTGTATGTTCTATAACAGAATTACCTAATGTATTGAACGGGAAGAAACTTCCATGCTTCGGATTTTGTAGGCCTGTTGCATCTCCATGACTTCCTGGTACTTTATATACAGTAAATTTATTTGTATTTTTATCAAACTGTGCAAAATTTGTAGCACTATCATATTCATAGTAACCATTTGCATCTTTTTTTAATAAGTAATTTGCATCAGGATAAAACTCCTTGCCCGTAACTGGATCTGCTGAAAATAAATATCGAGTACTCTCCTTATTCCCCTTATTTAATACCGGATATGAATCTGATCCCAATGTATTTTCCATAATGCCAGTACGGGTAGTAGCCGACCCAGTCCAATTGTTATATTCATCTTTTTGATCCATTCCATTGCTAAACTGCAAAGAATGCTTTTTATTTATTTCAGTGTTATTGTAATTAAACATATTGATAGTAATACCACTTTCAGCACTATCAACAGTTTTCTCCACACCATAACTACTAGTTGTCTGTACAGAAGTAAAATCATCTGCCAACCATACAACTGAGAAAGTAGAAAAACTCTCTGTTTCAAAGTTTGCACTTTCAATCTCTCCATTGTCGGTTGTACTTACTTCAGCCTGTCCATCGTTGCTCATATTAACAACTTCTGTGACATTACCATTTGCATCCTCCACAAAATGTACCAGAGATACATTCATGTTTTCCTGTGCTGTATCTGCTTCAGCTACATCTTCTGGGATTTCTGCTTCTTTGTAGGCTATAGATACCCTAACACTTCCGTTTTGCGGTTCGATCTTAGTTCCATCGTCATTCAGAAAACTAATATCGTATGCAAGAAAACCTGCTACTGTATAACTCTCATTTTCTGCACCCTCGTGAAGCTGTTTCTCGATATCTGCATACTGGTCAGAACCTTTCTCGATCGGAGTCACAACAAACTGTGCACCTTCCGGAATAACGCCCTTCGTTGCTGTTGCAGTTACAACTACATTACCAACTTCCTGGGAATAAGAAACTTCTTCGCTTTCCAGAACATCCTCGACTTCTTCTGCCTCATCACTGCTGTCAACAACCTGTGCCATATCACTTCTTATGTAAGCCTCGGTTCCTTCCCAGGAAACCTTGTACCAGGTTGCTCCGTCCTCTGCTGTTACGGTATCCAGAAGTGTGAGCTGTGTTCCTGCGTTTACAGTTGCCAGAACCTCTGCCTCGACAGATGGGCTGACACGAAGATTCGTATCGTCTCCCAGAACCTCGATCAGGCTTGTCTCACCATTTTCATCTGCTGCCGGAACCTCCTCCGGGCTCGCAATATCCTCTGCCGGTTCTTCCACCACATCCGGATCCTCTGCCGGCGCTTCGGTAGGCTCAGCATCCGGATTCTCCGCCGGAGCCTCAGAAGGCTCTGCCTCAGGAGTTACCTCCGGATTCTCTGCTGCCGGTGTCTCAGCTGCATCCTGCTCAGGCTCGTCCGAAATATCCACTCCGTCCGTAAGCTCCTCTGATGCGATAGACACCTCGTCCTCATTACCGGAAACAGCTTCCGCCTCGACATCTGCTGTCTCAGGAGAATCCCACATAACGGCAAAAACAGCTGCGTTGCCAGTCTCAACCTGAAGTGTCTGGATCTGTTTGCCCTCGTTGACATTCAGAACCTTCAGATCCTCGTTGGCCTGTAAGGTGTTAACATCAGTATCACCGGTACTGCTGTTATAATGAAGCTTCTCAACGGTTACACTCGTGCTGGCTGCATCGGTAAGCTCCGGTGCTGCCGGTGTCTTGTACTCAAAAGTTACTCTGACTCTGCCGTTCGGCTCGACTCTGTTTCCGTCGCCATCAGCAAAATACACATCATACGCAAAAAAACCTCTCAGGCTGCTGCCCTTGTCTGTAGCTGCTGCTGAAAGCTTCTGAGAAACTGTATCATAAGATACGGATGAATTCTCGTTTACGCCGTCAGCCTTCAATGCTGTATTCTGCGGAAGAGCTCCGTCCTCCAGTGCCTCTGCTGTTACTTTAACAGAATCATTTTCATATGTAAGCGTCGATTGCTGCGCCTGTTCCGTTTCCTCCTGGTCTGCGCTGCTTACATCCGGTGTCGATTCTTCGGCCGCTGGTTCAGATGTAATTTCGCCATCTGTAAATATATCCTCCGTTCCATCTCCGAACGCTTCACTCGCGGAGATCGTATATGCACTCGGCATACAGGATACCATCAACGCCAAAGCCACCATAAATGCCAGGAGTTTTCTGATCTTATTATTCCTTAATTTTTTCATACCTTTCCCGCTTTCCTATGTGTGCATTAACGTGTACTGTATTTCTTATTACTTTACTTCTGTTTATATTCCTTTCTCTTAAAAAAGCTTCATGTTTTTAGCCGGTGAGTAAACAGGTTACACCTTTTCAATATTTTACCCTTATGTGATTGTAGTGTCAATATACCAGGCATTTTTGGTAAGGATATTGACATTATCAGATGCTATCGAAAATCAGTCTTCAACTCCTCCTTCTTAACTTACTCGTTTACTGGTTCTTTTCGTCTGATTTCTCCGATAAAATCTGACTATTCGTGATATTTATTATACAACACTACCAGTTGTTTTGTAAGGCCCGTTTTTTCAAAAAAAAGTGCCTCTGTCACTATTTTAACATAAATTTTTTCAGCTCATCCCGCTTCTTGACATTCAGCTTGCAAAAGATATCCGTAAGGTAATGCTTGACAGTATTAATGGAAATCCCCAGATGCTCTCCGATCTCCTTATTGGTCCATCCCCCACTTGCCAGCATGGCAATAGAAAACTCCATCGTCGACAGCTCCCCCGTAACCTTTCTCCGGTTTTCCGGATTATGAAGCGCCATCCAGCCCCTGCTGAAAGAAATCACACCCTCCGTGATCCGCTGATACGCCTCCGGATCCCGGTTCCGGATACAAGCCTCGATCAGCCCCCGCAAAAGCCCATGATGCTCAATAAAAGGCTCCAGAAACCCATCCATCTTCGCCAGCTCCCAGCTCCGGAGCATCTCCTCCTGCGCCTCCTGCTTATGCTTTCGGTTTATCGCACACACCTCCATCATACAGTGGATATACGTCATACTGATCGGATACGGCCTCTCCGCCATAAACAAAGCAGCCTTACCCATCCCATAAGCACTCCATATCTCCCCGTTAAGATAAGTATGGTGAGCCATCACATACGTGGCAAAAAGCCTCAGCCCCTCAGGAAGCATCCTGCTGTACTCCCCAAAAGCAGGCATCCCATCCGTAGGCAGATGAAGCAAAACCGCCCCCACATACCCCGCCAGAAGACAGGACGCATAAACATCCTTAGGAACCTTCTTCTTCATAGCAATCTTCACACAGGACTGGATCCCCTCCATCCCCCGCTTAGCCGCCGCCACATTCCCCAGCGACAGATTAGAATACCCATACAAAATACACGCCGAAAGCTTCAGCTCAATAACCCTGCTGGACAGATACCTCCTCGTTATCTCACAACACTCCTCCGCCTGCCCCGTAAAATAAAAAAGCTCAGCCCGCGCAATATTCCTCAAATCCACATCCACAAACCCCTCAACAACCTCCCGAGCCCTCCCAGGCTCAAAAGACGAATTCAAAAGCGGCAAAACCACATAATCACACATACAACCCACTCTCCTCCAAAAACCAGGCAGCCCCCATAAGACCACCCTCAAAACCAAACCAACAAACCTCCGAAGCCCTCACACATGCCACATCCACACACATCCGAAGCCCATCACACAACCCTCATCAATACACATCCAAAGCTCTTCTCTCAACCCTCATCAGCACACATCCGAAGCTCTTCTCTCAACCCTCATCAGCATACATCCGAAGCTCTTCTCTCAAGTCACACAAAACAGTCACCAAAACTCCGGATATCAATCAACCAGTCAATCAGTCAACCAATCAGGCCAACCATCTTTTTCCATAATTATAATCCAAAATACTCCAAAAATAAATTTAAATATTACACAAAAACACCACACCCTATCCAAACCAGCCTCTATTCCCCAATCCCCTCACGACAAACCGCAAAAAAACTCACCCCACCCACATCCAGCGCAGCGCCGATGCCACACCATCTCCCAACACACCACAAAGAAACTCAGCCCCTGCAGCCATCCAGCGCAGCGCTGATGGCTCACCCTTTCTCGGCAAACCACCACACCTCACACCCCAAAAACCAGAACGGACAGACTGCCAGCGGGGCGGCTGCATGGTCGGGACCCGGTGCGTCGGAGTAAGCCGCTGGTCATACTTGGCGCC
>OLFX01002656.1_pt1 | contig 14083 bp, 14 predicted proteins | sample 1605091 | NCBI WGS metagenome assembly OLFX01 (sample SAMEA3888906, study PRJEB22519) | human gut metagenome | biome: human gut; feature: human-associated habitat; material: faeces | place: Denmark | collected 2012 | reverse complement strand
GACCATCGTTGTAATAGCGAGGACTTGAAAGTCCTCGCTATTAGCATACATCGTCGTTCGATGTATTCTTCTGTTTCAAGCGATTCGTCATGGGGACTATGAAACGGTGGAGGGCGTGTGTGTCACCATCAGGCGAGCACCCTTGGGAGGACACCAGCGTATTCGGCTGATGGATGAATCCGGCACTGCGCATGACCTCCTGCTGGATCGTCGTCAAAGATTTCTGATTGGCAGCAGTTACCGCGTCTATCTTCAAAGCCCTCCCGGGGCCGCGCTGCCGGGAGCGAAGATACCCCATGGCGCACTGCTGGGGCTGGAGGATCTTGGGGAGTGCCGGGCCGAATCGGAGATAGGCTGTCAGGCCGCTGCACAGGAATACCCAAATATCATAAAAACGGAGGATTTTAATGAGCAAGCATAAAAAGAGAAAGCATAAGAGAGTTGCAGATCCCTATGATAACTATGTGCAAAAGCGCCATGCATACTGGGCGGCCTGTGCAAAAAAGGGAGAACTGACCGAAGAGCAGGCTCACACCTGCGATGAACTGGAGATGTTCGTCTCTGCGGTGATCGTATTCAGTAACATCTCCCCCAAAGATACCGAACTGTTTGAACGGGCATGGAGCTTTCGGGACGTTTTCCTCCGGTTTGCCTGCCAGCCGGAGGACGATCTGGAGCCTTCCTTCTATTTCCATGAGGAAGAACACACGCTTTACGTCCTTGCCGGACCGCGAAACGGATCGTCCGGAGCGCTCACAGAGGGTATGTTCTCATCCGTCCTGTTTACGGAGGAACGGATCTTTCTCTTTGACAGCATGGTTGCGGATGAATTACAGAAACAATTATCGCCGGAGGCTGCTTCTTCCGGATTCTATCCGATGGTTATGCAGGCACCGCTGCAAAATGTGGAGAGCGTTACCTTCCGCCCAGTGTGCCCCCTGTTTCCTAACGGTTCCGTCGTTGTCCGCTTTCGGGTGAGTGATGTGTTCCTCACAAAAGCCTCTGCATTTGCCGAAATCATGGATAAGCGAGATACTAAAATCGCAGAGAAGATTCGGAACGACTTCTCACCAATTTGGGAGTGTGAACTTGGCATGCCTTGCGCCCACGCTCGGAAGGACTACCGTGCGCTCATGCCCACGTTGGAGCATCTGGCGGAGCTCGGCGATTTCCGCATTGAGGACCATCTTCTCAAGGACACTTGATGCCGCTACCTTGAGAACATCTGCCTCAAAAAACAACAAAGCGGCGCTCAACTTGTTACAGTCAAACGCCGCTATCGTTTCTATCGTTATAATATGCCGATTCTTGCAACGATCAAGCTGCCTTCACTGATTTATTAGAACAATCGCCAGCAGTCATTCTGACAGTCTGTACCTAACTGCAGGACCGAAACCGGGTTTAATAATCTTATTCACCGCAGAAAAGTTTCCCACTCCAATCCCTGCAAAAAAACAATGACCCAGCACGTATTTACTAAATGGAAAGGAAAATCACAATGACTTTTGCAAAAACCTTTGGACAGCGTCATGTACTCCGTTTTTTGAGCAGTCATATTGATCTTTCCGGCTGCCGTATTACCGCAGCTTCTCCCGTCGGTCTGCGGGTGACCGATGGCGTACACAAGCTCTGCCTGAAAAGCACAGACGGCTGCATTCAGCGTGAAGATGATCCGAACAGTGTAGCGCCAGAGCCCATTGAACCCTATGAGCAGACGGAACGCCGCTCTGCCCAAGTCATATATGGGGAGTTGAGCCGGATGCCTCGGAAGCTCACTTTACAACAGGCCGCGGAATTGCCGGAAAGCCTCTTGCGTCACTTTCTCTCACACCCGCAGCTCTCCGATGTTGATGTGCGCCGCCTTGTGGATACCGGAAGTGTGGATGAGGACGCTTACACGAGTATGCTCCTATGGTTTCTTGCGGCAGGCGGTGATGGGCACCGGCTCATTTTCGGCGGCTGTGATGAAGTAGGCGCCTATATGGAGCTGACCTTCTGGCACAATACCGCTCATGCTGAATCCCTCCAGTTCTATCTCAGCGATTACCCCGGTCCCGGCTACGCAGAATAAAAGGAGCTTGCTTATGAACACGGAAAAATTAGGGCAAATCCAGCTGCCCGCCCCGGAGGACTTCGATCCTCACCCCCGTCTGCTGCTCAATGGACGCGGCATTCACGCCGGCAAGACCTTCCATGCGCTCTTTCCGGATGGATGGCGGGAAATCACCATAGAAATGAGCTGGGAACCGGAGGGGCCCGGCTGCTGGTACATCTCCACCCCCGGTTTTACCCACATCTGTCCCATCGGTCTGTTCGTAAAGGAATAGGCCGAGACACAATATCTATAAAATACGCCGCGAATAAATACTATATATTGTGTTCCTTGCTTGACACGAGCTATATCCTGTGGTACAATGCCCCTGTAAATGAGTTTTGCGCAATTTCCCTTTGGGCATAGGTCAATGATCTGTGTGTGGAGCAATCCACCTGCGCACGTTGTCAGGTTTGTACGTTTTTGTCAGTAGTATTGCTGTGCCATGAAAGCCGGCTGCTGCTGGCTTTTTTGTTTTACGGGGCACCGTCCCATACTGCGGGAATGACGAGAGTTTGCTGTCAGGCAAACATACTGGATTTTACCAGAATCGTTGTTCCCGCTTTTTTGCGCCCAAATGCCGAAAGGCTTTGAGGATATATCATCAAGAAAGGTGGAAACAAGAAATGAAATTCAGACGAAAATGGAAACCCGGAGGACATCATAGACGTTCCTTCCGACCGTACCACAGGTACAGAGAGAAGCGGCTTTTGAATAAGCCGCGTATCAAATATGAAACCGAGGAGGAATGCATCCATGGAAAACGCAAAGTGTTACGCTCCGCAAATTCTCGTCGGTACAGAAGGTCTGCCGCGTGAACAATGGCTGGAATACCGGCGCAAGGGCATCGGCGGAAGTGACGCCGCTGCCGTTCTCGGAATTTCACCATTCCGTACCGGGCGGGATCTCTACTATGACAAGCTGAATATCGTCACAGCGGATGATGCCGAAAACTGGGTCCAGTTGGAGGTTGGAACTCTGCTGGAGCCACTGGTTGCCAAGATCTTCGCTCATAAGACGGGCTATAAGATCTACCGCCGGCCTTTCATGTTCCGGCATCCCCAATATCCTTGGATGCTGGCGGATCTGGATTACATGGTGGAGCTGCCGGACGGTACATCAGCCATCCTTGAGATCAAAACCACGAATTATAACGCCAAGGATAACTGGTGGTACAACGGCGAGGAAATCGTTCCTATCTACTACGAATCGCAGGGGCGGCACTACATGGCGGTCATGAACATTGACCGGGTCTACTTCTGCTGCCTTTACGGAAATTCGGAAGACGAGGCGATGATCCGCCGTATCGACCGTGACATGGCCTATGAAGAAGAACTGATCGCTTTGGAACGGGACTTCTGGGAGAATCATGTCCTCACAAAAACGCCGCCTCCCTATGTGGAAGCGGACGGTGACCTGATCCTCGAAAGCCTGCGGCGAAAGCTGGGGCCTGCGGACAAGGACGCGCCTCCCATACTGCTGGGACAGACGCAGTTTGGGCAGCTTTCCATGCTTCTTTCCCTGCAAGAACAGAAAAAGGCGTTATCGGCTGATGTGAACAAGCTGGACAAGGACATCAAGCGGTTGAAGGGTATGCTCATCGAGAGAATGGGCACAAGCTGTACCGCCGTGTATAACGGTCTTGCGGAGAGCTACACCATAACCTACAATCCGGTACGCTCCGCAGGCATATCGAAGGACGCCTTAGAGCGTTTGAAGGACGAACACCCTGATATTTACGATCAGTATGTCACGGTGTCTGAATGGCGAAGATTCCATGTGAAAAAAGCTGCCCTGCAGGCAGCGTGAAAGGAAACGGAGGTGATGTGCTGTGAGCATTGTTGCAGCACTGGACAAGGTACTGTTTTTCAATGCGTCCAGCAAATATTCTGTTCTTCGGATGAAAACGGAGGACAGTAGCGTACCCACAGAGGCCCGGAGTCCCTATCGCTATCATGACCATCTGATCCGCTTTACCGCCGTCGGCATCGAATTGCCGCAGACGGATACGGTGAAGATCGAGATGGATGGAGAGTGGAAGGACGGAAAATACGGGCTCCAGCTTCAAGTCGATCATTGGCAGGAGATCGTGCCGCCCACATTGGAGGGCGTCCGCAATTATCTTGCCTCCGGTCTGCTGAAAGGTATCGGAGAGAAGACAGCCGACGCGATCATTGAAAAGTTTGGTGTCAATGCTCTGGAAATTTTGGAGCATCAGCCAGACCGGCTTCTTGAGATTCGCGGCATTACAAAGGAGCGGCTTGCGGAGATCAAGGACGCCTATGCGGAAACCAGTCGGATGCGTGTCCTGATGACCCTGCTGGCCCCGTTCAAGGTCACGCCGACGACCGCGCAGAAGATCTATCAGCATTTCGGCCCTGCCTGTGCAGACATCGTGAGACAGAGTCCCTTCAATCTCTGTCAGGTGCCGGGGTTCGGTTTTAAGCGTATTGACGCCATCGTGCAAAAATCCGGGGGAGACCTGCGTGATCTGAAGCGTGTTCACGGTGCGCTCTTTTATGCGCTGGAGGACGCACGGACAAAGGACGGGCATCTCTATCTGGAGGCGGAGTCTTTGCTCAAAGCGGCTATGCAGCTGCTCAATGAGCGGATACCCCTCCCACAGATGCGCGTCCCCATGAGCCAGGTCGAACAGGAGCTGTCTGCCATGATCCGGCAGGATGAGGTGGTATCGAATCACGGCAACGTGTATCTGCCCAAGCAATTCCTGCAGGAGAGCGAAACCGCACAGAAAGCGGTAGAGCTGTTTCTGGCAAAGCCGACGGTGGTAGACATTGCGCAGCCGTTGGAGCGAGTGAAGCATAGCTTAGGGCTCAACCTGTCCAAACGCCAGTCAGAAGGCGTGGAAATGGTGTTCCGGCATAACCTGTCCATCATCACAGGCGGCCCCGGCACCGGCAAGACCACGGTTCTGAAAACGGTGATCGAAGTGTACCGTCAGCTCTATCCTCAGCAGAAGATCGTACTCGGAGCGCCCACAGGTAAGGCGAGCCGGCGTATGGCGGAGGCAACGGGGATCGATGAAGCACAGACGCTCCACAGCATTCTGGGACTTCACGGTGATTCGGAATCGAAGAAAGACCGGGAACGGAAACCGCTGGAAGCAGGGCTTCTGATCGTGGACGAGACTTCCATGGTCGATATGTGGCTGATCCATCAGCTCTTTTCACGCTTGCGCCCCGGCACCAAAGTCCTTTTGGTCGGTGATGCAGACCAGTTAGAGAGTGTGGGCGCCGGTGATGTATTTCACGAGCTGATCGGCTCCGGCGTCGTGCCAGTCACGGTGCTGGACGAGATCTTCCGTCAGGCACAGGACAGCCTGATTGCCCACAATGCCCGTTTTATCAACGAGGGCAAAACGACGCTCTACTATGGTGAGGACTTTGCCTTTCATAAGGCAGAGAGCCAGGAGGAGACTGCCGGCATCATCCGTGAGCTGTATCAGGAGCAGATCGCCGCAAAAGGAATCGAGCAGGTGGAGATTTTATCGCCGTTCCGCTCCGAGGGCGAGGCATCGGTCAACAGCCTGAATGAAGCTATCCGCGAGGAGATCAACCCCGCAGCGCCGGAGACGCCGGAGATCGTGTACGCCGGAAAGATATTCCGCCTCAACGACCGCGTGATGCAGATGCGGAACAACTATGAGATCAAGCTGTATGACCGCTCCGGCAAGCAGGTCGGCGAAGGTGTTTTCAACGGTGACATCGGTACCATCCGCAAAATCAGCGGCACCAATGTCGTGATCGAGTTTGACGGCCGCTATATGGATTGCCCGCAGGTACTTCTGGATGATTTGGAGCTGTCCTATGCCATTACGATCCACAAATCCATGGGCTCAGAGTATGATACGGTCATTATTCCACTGCTGGCTGCCCATAATGTGCTCCTGACGCGGAATCTTCTCTACACGGCAATCACGCGTGCCAAGCGCCGCGTGCTGCTGGTGGGTGAAAAAAGGGCGCTGTATATGGCGATCCATCGGAGCCGAAAAGGAAAACGCAATACCATGCTGGGCGAACGCATCGCCCTCTACTATAAGGCAGTCACGCGCAAGGCCCTCTGTAACGAAGAGGGCAAAGAATGGCAGCGTGCCAGTTAATGTGAGATGAATGTGCAAAAAAACGCACAGTCATCTCTTATTTATTTTATGAAGGGAGTATCAAACCATGTCCAGAGAAAGAATTATGCTGACCCAAGCGATTCCTGCCGTGCAGCAGCTTCGTAGGGTGCAGGGCTTTGACCCGCTGCGCTTTCTGAAAAGAAACGCCAACGGCGGAATCGAGCTGGAGCCGCGCTATCAGCGGCTCTGGTTCCGATTGGCCTGCCCCGATGGAAAAATGCTGCTGAACCGGCTGCAGATCACAGACCAAATCGCCGTTTATGAGGCGCAGGTATTTCTGTCCAGAGAGGACAACCAGCCCATTACCAATTTTACCGCGGCGGTGGAAAAGGCTCAGGCTCCTGCCGGACGCTATGTGCAGGCCGCGCAGGACGAGGCGCTGAAAACGGCGCTGGATAATGCAGGCTTCGGCATCCAGCTTTGTGAGATCAACCCCTCTGCGACGGTAGATGCACAGGCCGATGGGAAACAGGAAGTCGCAACGGGCACTGTAAATCGTCAGGAGACTGCTCCGGCGGTAAGAACCACAGTGCCGCAGCGAGAAACGTCTGTCGGTGAAAATCATCCGGTGCAGGCAGTGCCTACACCGCAAGAGGTTCAACCGCAGGAGGCGGCAAAGACGCCCAGCGCAAATCAGCAGGTGGTTCCCCCCGCCCAGCAGGCGGAAAGCGTTTCAGACGCCATGAGTCTGCTGCAGGCGTTAAGCGGCGGAACTGCGGCTTCTGAGCCTGATCCGGTTATGCCCCAAAAGGCGCAGGAGGTTCCTTCGGAAACAGCGGAGCCTGCTGTCACGGAGCGGGCTGAAACAGCGCAGACGGTGAAACCTATTGTGGTCGATATGCCGGCAGCGGCATCGACAGCGGCTGCACCGAAATATTCGGACGATATGACGGTGGACGAGATCCTTTCGCTGATGACAGAAGAGGAAGCCGCGGAGCTGGTCGTAACCACCGGGGTCAATAAGGGCTGGACGATGGCACAGGTTTCTGAGCAGCGTCCCTCCAGCCTGAAATATTACGCCTATCTCTGTGAGGACTGCGGCAATATTATGAAGGCTGCCGCCATGCTTCTGATGGGCGGTTCGCAGCAGTTAAAGGCAAGCTGACCGCTTTCCATCCGTAAATTTTGCGTCTTGGGAGGGATGCTGGTTTGAATTACGGGAAAAAGCATGATCTCCCCTTTGGCATTATGGATGTGGCCGGGCTCCTCCGCCTGAATATCAGGCGGAGGGCTCCCGGTCAGGTGTATGTGGATTGTCCCATCTGCGGTGACCGCCGGGGGAAAATGAATCTGAACACGGCAAAAGACCTGTGGCGCTGTAACTACTGCGGTGAAGGCGGCGGAATGCTATCCCTTTACGCAAAGGTGTATGGCGTCAGCAATTCTGACGCTTATCGGGAGATCTGCGACGCTTTGGCGGTAAATGGTTTTTCGCCGGACTATACCGTTCCGGAGAAAGCGGCGCCTACGGAGGTTGAACAGTCTGACGCAGCTTCTGTCCAGGAAGTGCATCAGACTCTCTCCATGCTGCTGTCCATGCTGACCCTCATTCCGGCGCACCGCGAGCACCTCCGGTCTGTGCGGGGGCTGTCCGATGATGAGATCACACGCTTTGGCTTCAAGAGTACGCCGCCCCCTTTCCTGTGCCGCTCCCTGACCAATCGGTTGGTCAAGGCTGGCTGCAGGGTGCAGGGTGTTCCCGGCTTCTATGTGGATGATAACGGCTGCTGGACGGTCAAATTCCACCAGCGGACATCAGGCATCATCATTCCCATCTTCGGTGTAGACGGTCTGATCCACGGCGCACAGATCCGGTTGGATCACCCGCTCAAGGATAAAGACGATCCACCGGAGAAAACGGGCGTGAAATACCTGACGCTGTCCTCTACGGGAAAGCACATGGGAACGACCTCGGGGAGCCCCATTCATTTTGTGGGCGACCCCTGCTCCCGCGTTGTATATGTGACGGAAGGCTGCCTCAAGGCGGATGTCGCTCATGCGCTGATGCACAGGACCTTTGTTGCCACGCTGGGAGCCAACAACACCGCCAAGCTGGATGAACTGTTTGCGTTCCTGCACCGAAATGGAACGGAGGAGATCATCGAGGCGGAGGACATGGATAAGTACAGTAATGAAATGGTGGGAAAAGGCGCATCGAAGATCTATGCGCTGGCGGCCAGGCATGGGATGCGCTGCCGCAGGCTCACATGGAATCCCAATTACAAGGGCATTGATGACTGGCAGCTTGCGCTGCGCCGGAAAGAACAGAAAATGAAGGAGGATCCAGGAATGACATTTAAGGAGCAATATCTTAATGGCCTATGCGGGCTGGAAATGCTGGAAGCCTGTACGGAAAAATGGCATGCGATGAAGGTGGACAGTATTTCCCTGCGGGAGTATCTGGGGCTGACAGAGCAGGAATACGATGCGTACTTACAGACCGACCCTGGCGTTTCTTTTCAGGAGCTGCTGGACAGTCAGCGTAAAACGCAGCGGTTTCGTGTTTACCAGCTGGATCTGGAGCATGGCGAGACGCGCGCATTCGCCTTTGGCGGCATTGATGCGCTGCACAAGGCTGGCTTTCAGCAGCCGCCGGCGGCAGAATACACACTCGTTTACGACGGCGAGCTGATCTGCCCGGTCGGGCAAGATGAACGTGATATTCTGGAGCGCATTTTTGCACGCTATAATCAGGCGTTCCCCCCGGACTATCACGGCCGCAGCATTGCCCCATCCGATGTGCTGGAGTTGTATGATGAAAGCGAGCGCAGATACTTTTACTGCGATATGGCTGGTTTTCCGCAGGTGAAATTCTCTCCCGCGCTGGCAAAGAAGGCTTGAATGCAGGCTTTACCGCAGATGATCCATTTAGAAATGGACGAGCAGAAGACAAAGCAGCTGAAAGCCATGCTGGGAATCTGTCAAGGACTTGGGGCGGAGACACGGTATCATCCGGAACACCGTTATTTCACAGCTATGGTCTGGACTGGATGGGATACTCCCTGTGGAATGGGAGAGGCCCTTGCTGTCCAACAGAAAATTCAAAGAACAGCCGCTCAGTACCCGGCCGTCGTGTGCTATTGCTTCGACCCGTTCAGCACACTGGTCTATACGGTTTGAGCGCAGTATGTAAGAAGGGACGCCTTGTGCCATTGGCACAGGAGCGTCCTTTTCTCATTTTTTATTTAGGAGGAATGTACGAATGGGCGCTTTTTCAAATATGGATTATGAGCTTCAAAACAGCGAGGCTGCCGTTTCCGACGCCTTTACGGAAGATGATGCTATGGATATGCCGCAGACGGCTCCTGTGGAACCGGTGACAGCAAGTTCTCCGACTGCAGCCCCTACTCCGGCAGCGGCGGCCAGCGAACCGGAAACCGCCCCCAATACCCAAAGTGAGGATGAGGCCCGCCGTGCGCACGAAGCGGCTGAAGCCAAGCGTAAAGCAGAGTGGGACGCCAAGCAGGCGGAAAAGCGGCGAGCGGAACAGGCTGCATTGGAAAAGTTGGATGCCCTGAGCTCGGCTGAACTGCTCAAGGCTGCCGCAAAGCGCGTGTCCGCAGATACGGAGAAGCTGACGCGGCGCAACATGAAAGAAAGCGTTTCCGAGTTTATCCAGACTAAGTGCATTGATGACCTCGATTTTGCACGGCTTACCATGCACCCGCGCAAGAGCATGATCCACTGCTTCCAGTATATCAGCCGGAAGGCATGGGATTATGTGCAGGACGAGCTGAAGGCAAACGGCGTTCAGCCGGGCCCCGGTCAGCAGGGATACGGCTGCGATATTCCCGACGATCTCTGCTATCAGTGGGCGGAGGACTATTTCCATGACCCCGATGCCAAGGAGGATCAGGGGGATGAAGAAGAGTTTGTCCCGCAGCCCTATCGCGGGAAAACCTCTTCCAAGTCCGTTTCCAAGAAGAAAAAGGAAGAAAAGAAGAAAGAGCCGGAGAAGAAGGAACCGCCGAAAAAAGCGGAAGCCGACGATGGGCAGATCTCGCTGGGAGACCTCTCCTCCTTTGGGGAGGCAGCCTGATGTACGCTTATAAAGGCTTTGAGCCGGATCTCTCCTGCCGTGGCTATCGGTTCGTCATGGGAAAGAATGTCACCCCGGAGGCAAACTGCGCCAGCAACGGCTTTCATTGTGCGGAGAACCCGCTGGATTGTCTTTCCTACTATGGCGACATGAATCGCTCCATTTACTGCTTGGTGCAGCCCGGCGGGGATATTGACGAGGACGATCGTGACTCCAAAATTGCCTGCACGGAACTGACAATCCTGCGGCGGCTGACGAGGAAAGAATTCTTTCTTCATGCACTTGCCTACATGGTGGATCACCCAGGCCGAAAGGTGAGCGACAAGGTACAGCGTGAGCACAGCACCAGCCGCAACGGCTATGCCATCGTTCGAGGCAAGACACCCGCTGCGTGTGGAAAACTGGGCGATATTCTCGCATTTGCCAGAGAGCGGCGTGAAACCGAAGTAATCTGTCAGATTGCGGTCGTTGAGGTCGATGGAGAAAAAATTCTGCCTGATGTATGGTATGACATTGATTTTGTAAAAAGAGAGGCGGTGCAGAAATGAAAAAAAGCAGTTTGCTGAAAATGAAGAATTTGCCTGCGACTGAAGAAATGCTTGCGGTTGCCCGCGAGGATGTGCCGGTCAAGGTCGGTTCGGGCTGGAACACTTTCTATCGATGCCGATACAGCGGTTTTGTACGAAGCGCGGTAGAGGGCGGCATTTTGAAAGTCACCCTGTATGACCCGGATGCAATGCGCCTTGGAGGAACGCTGCCGGTCTATGAGATTTTCATGGAGAAAGAAAAGCAGCAGTTTCTCACCTATGACCGTACCCGTAACGAGTGGCGGGCGGCAAAGATCGACTACTTGGAATGGCAGGCGAAGGGATCCAATAACGTGTGGATCAGCGCCGTGGATGATGCACAGATCCAGCAATATCTGGCGTCGGATGAAAAAAGCGTATATCGGGCTATTCTGAAATTTCAGCGCGCCGTTCGTGATGCTGAACTGGAACGCCGGCACAGAAAGGAAACCGATCCGTGGGATGCGGAGCTCTCTCAGACACCGCCGCTGCCGAAGGACTGGGAGCGTTGGGTCAATAAGGTGGGTATTCAGGAAAACTACATCTTCTACGATTACCGCAAGGGCGGGGCAAGGTACGGCTACTGCACCTATTGTGAAAAGGAAGTCGCACTGAAACAGCGGCCCTATCATAACGCGGTGGGAAAGTGCCCGAGATGCCGTCATAAGATCACGTTCAAGGCGAAAGGGAAAATAACGGACTATCTGCACTCCCCAACAGAATGCGCATATCTGGCGCAGAAGTGCGGAGACGGGTTTGTGGTTCGCCAATTTCAGGTGAGCAGGCAGTACCGGAAAGAAGAGAACACCATCACATCGAAAACCTCCAGCTTTGAGAAGCAGCGTATTTTCTACCGTGCGGATCTGTCTTCACATTCGTATTACTGGGGCTGGTACAAACAGCGCCGCACCCGATGGGTGGAGGGCATCGATGAGTACGTCTACACGGGTATGGGCTATTCCTACAACGAGTATTGTTATCAGCCGGGGAGCATCTATGGAAAAACGCTTTCCAGCATTGCCCCACTTCTTGCAAGAACCGGATTGAGGGAGTATGTAAGACTTTGCCGGGGCTGTGTAAGCCCCAACTGGTACCTGTTTGCGTGGGGGAGGTTTCCACGCGTTGAGCAGATCTGCAAAGCCAATCTTCCGCGGCTGACCACGGAGTGCTTGGAAGATTTCGGAGCCGTAAAAAGCTGTATTCGGCAGGAGTCCGAAACCAGTCTTGTCAAGGCATTGGCGCTTGATACGAACCGGCTTTCGCGGCTCCGGGCGCTCAACGGCGGCACCATTATGCTCGACTGGCTGCAGCGGGAGAAATGCAGCGGCAGAATCATCCCGGATCATGTGCTGCACTGGCTGGAGCAGGAGAATATCCATGTTTCCGATATCGACTTCATTCTGGATCGAATGTCAGAGCAGCAGGTCTGCAACTATCTTCAGCGTCAGCAAAGCGGCACACGGGATTCCCTGCGGCAGATTATTTTCACATGGCGGGATTACCTTTCCATGGCGGACAAGTTGGGAATCAACACCCATGATGAGATCGTGTACCGCGTCAAGCTGCTGCGCCAGCGTCACGATGAACTGGTGGAACAGCTGCGGAAAAGAGAACGGGACATGGAAGCTGCCGCAACAGCAAGAAAGTATCGGAAAATTGCAGGCATCTGCCGCTTGATCAAACCGAAATACGAATACACCGGAGAGATGTATTCCATCGTCGTTCCGTCAGGTGTACGCGATATTATGCGCGAGGGCGATGCGCTTTCCCACTGTGTCGGCAAGTCAGACCGCTATTGGGAGCGCATCGAGCAGCAGGAGGCATATATCCTGTTCCTGCGCAAGACCGCAGAGATCGACAAGCCGTACTACACCCTTGAGGTGGAGCCAAACGGCACGATACGGCAGAAACGGACCTACTTTGACCGACAGAACGATGACCTCAAGGACGCGGAGCAGTTCCTGAAGGAATGGCAGAAGGTTGTCTCCGAGCGCTTGACAGAGAGCGACCGGGAAAAAGCGGAAAAGAGCAAGGTCCTTCGCCTGCAGGAATTCGAGCAGCTGCGACAGGATGACATCCGTATCCATACCGGCGACCTTGCCGGTCAGCGGTTGGTGGATGTTCTGGTGTCGGATCTCATGGAAACTGCGGCCTAAGCCGCAGCACAACACATTTGAACAAAGGAAAGGAAGTTATAGAGAACATGAAAAACGGATTTACGATCACGCAGCGCAACGCTGTGGTGGAGCAGCATCTTTGGTGCATTGACACGGTCATGACGCAGTACGCCGCATGGATGCAGACGGCACCCATAGACCCCGATGATGTGTACCAGTCTTTGGCGGTACGCCTGATCCGGGCAGTCAACAGCTATGATCCCTGCAAAGGGTATCTCAAGGAGTACATCCTCTCTCAGCTCAAGCGGGAGATGGTTCGTGTCCGGAGTACGCAGACTGTCTATGGACTGACGCAGGCGCCGGCCAATATCGGCAGCACCATTGTTCCACTCACGATTGCTGCACAGAGGGAATCGTACTGGGAAACCTATATTGCTGTATAAAAGGAGTCATGTGGAAATGAAACAGTTGGGAAACCTCGCAGTTATTTGCGCCCAACGCCCGGAGCTGCTGATGCAGCTCCGGGACGGGCTGGTCTCGGTACAGGCGAAAAACCGTGCGGCGATGGAGGCCGTATGGAACGATGACGCACGGATCGAAAAGATGATCTATGAACTGAATTTCGGAGCATTCTCTAAGGAAAGGCTGGTGTAAGAAATGGAGCAGAGCAAGCAGCAGAGAATACGGGAATTGACCGACCGGCTGAACCGCTGCCGGTATGAATACTACAATCTCAACGCGCCGTCTCTGACGGATGCCGAATATGATGCGCTTTTTGATGAACTGAGTACGTTGGAAAAGGAAACCGGCTTCAGCATGACGAACTCGCCCACGCAGACGGTAGGCTGCTATCCCGCTGTCAGCGCCTTGGTGAAAACAGTGCATCCGATTCCGCTGCTGTCGTTGGATAAAACGAAGAGCAGTGCGGAGCTTCTGCGCTTTGCGGGAGAGCAGACGGTCATGCTGATGCTCAAGCTGGACGGCCTGACGGTAAAGCTGACCTATGAAAACGGCCTTTTGATGGAGGCCGCTACCCGCGGCGATGGAGATACCGGTGAGAACATTACTCACAATGTGCTGGGGATCTCCGGCATCCCGGATAAGATCCCATTTACTATTCTTGTTTTT
>OLFX01002653.1_pt1 | contig 14107 bp, 11 predicted proteins | sample 1605091 | NCBI WGS metagenome assembly OLFX01 (sample SAMEA3888906, study PRJEB22519) | human gut metagenome | biome: human gut; feature: human-associated habitat; material: faeces | place: Denmark | collected 2012 | reverse complement strand
ACCAAAGCCAACCAACCCCAAACCCAGCGAGTGGGAACGAGCGGCCATAAAAACCCGGGTCCAGGGCGGAGCCCTGGTGTTCTTTCCTCCGACTTTCTTCAAAGAAAGTCGGGCTCCCCCGCCGGAGTCGGCGGGGTCCCCGGGGCGCTGCGCCCCAAGGCCGGGAAAAGCCCCGACCCCCTGTAGGGTATGCTCTACCGGAGGCCCCCGGCCTCTGGTCCCAACCGACCCACCGACCGACAACGAAAGGGTGATACAAACCATGGACCAACTGGTCTCCCGCCTTCTCCTCTACGGTGATTTAGGGGAGGACAGCATCCTCCGCCGCCTGGCGGAGCTTTTTCAGGAGTGGCAGGGCCACAGCACCCCCCGGCAGACCCTGGTGCGGGGGCTCTATCACCAGGTCAAGCGGCTGCTGGACCTGGCCACCGACTACGGGTTTGACGGCAACCTGTGGCAGAACTACCTCACCTTCCTCCTCATGACCAATGAGAACTCCTTCAGCCTCATCACCGAGCGGGTGGGGCAGCTGGAGGGGACGGTGAACCACTTCGCCAAAAGCGACTTCGGGGTCTTCCGGGCCCTGTTCCACTACGACTTCGGCCCCATTGAGGCCGACCTGGGTATCGACTGCTTCACCACCCTCTGCCACTACACCGCCATCTACAAGCACGAGCGGCGGTACAACAAGGCGGTGAGCGAAAAGGTCCGTGCCCTCTCCTCCGCCCTGGCGGCGGCCCAGGACGACGAGACCTTCTTCCGCCTGGTCACCGACCACTACCGCCGGTACGGCGTGGGGATGATCGGCCTGAACAAGGCCTTCCGGGTGAAGTCCGGGCCGGAGGGGGTCTCCCTCCTGCCCATTTACAACACCGACAAGGTGATGCTGGCCGACCTGGTGGGCTACGAGAGCCAGAAGCAGCAGCTCCGGGAGAACACCGAGGCCTTCCTGGCCGGCCGCACCGCCAACAACGCCCTGCTCTACGGCGATGCGGGCACCGGCAAGTCCTCCAGCGTGAAGGCCCTCATCAACGAGTACTACGACCAGGGCCTGCGGATGATCGAGATCTACAAGCACCAGTTCCAGGACCTGTCCGCCGTCATCGCCCTGGTGAAGAACCGGAACTACCGGTTCATCGTCTTCATCGACGACCTCTCCTTCGAGGAGAACGAGGTGGAGTACAAGTTCCTCAAGGCGGTCATCGAGGGGGGCGTGGAGACCAAGCCGGACAACATCCTCCTCTACGCCACCTCCAACCGCCGCAACCTCATCCGGGAGACCTGGAAGGACCGGGCGGACATGGAGCACGAGAACGACGTCCACCACTCCGACACCCTGGAGGAGAAGCTCTCCCTCTCCGCCCGGTTCGGGGTGCGGATCAACTACTCCATCCCCAACCGGACCCAGTTCCAGGAGATCGTCCTCACCCTGGCCAAGCGGCAGGGGGTGGCCCTGCCCGAGGAGACCCTCCTCCAGGAGGCCACCCGGTGGGAGATGCGCCACGGCGGCGTCTCTGGCCGCACGGCCCAGCAGTTCATCAACTACCTGGCAGGCACCCAGACGGCGGGGGAGACGCCGTGACTGAAGCCCCCAGCAGGGCGCGGGAACCCCTCCCGCGCCCTGTTTTTGTGTCCCTGTTCCAGGCAGATTCTTAAGAATTCATAAAATTCCACCCCGGTTCGTTGCGGCGGAGGGGAACTGTGGTACAATGCAGGGGAGAAACCCTTGGAAGGAGGCGCCCCATGGAAAAACTGCTCCTAGTAGAAGATGACCTGGCCTTGGGCCAGGGGGTTCGCCTGGCCCTGCAAACTGAGGACCGGCCGGTGACCCTCTGCCGCACCCTGGCCCAGGCCCGGCAAGCGTTGGAAGGGGAGGGGCCCTTTGCCCTGGCCATCCTGGACGTGAACCTCCCCGACGGCAGCGGCCTGACGTTTCTGGAGGAGGTCCGGGGCCGGCTGCCGGTGATCCTCCTCACCGCCAACGACTGGGAGACCGACATCGTGGCCGGGCTGGAACTGGGGGCGGAGGACTACATCACCAAGCCCTTCTCCCTGGCCGTTCTCCGGGCCCGGATGAATGCCCAGCTCCGCCGGTCCAGGGGGGAGAGCAGTACGGTGGCCCAGGTGGGGCCCTTTACCTTTGACTTTGGCCGGATGGAGTACCGGAAGCACGGCCGCCTGGTGGACCTGAGCAAGACCGAGCAGAAACTTCTGCGCCTGCTGGTCCAGAGCCGGGGAACCACCCTCACCCGGGCCGACCTGGTGGACCGGATCTGGACCGACGGGGCGGAGTACGTGGACGAGAATGCCCTCTCCGTCACCGTCAAACGCCTGCGGGACAAGCTGGAGGACACCCCCTCCAAGCCCCAATATCTTAAGACGGTGTACGGCGTGGGGTACACCTGGGCGGCGGTGTGAGATGGGGGCTATGATTGTGCTGCTGTGCCTCCTGTCCGCCGGCCTGGGGGCTTTGGCCGGGGGCCTGTGGTTCCGCCGGCGGGAGAAACGGACCCTGGAGGCCCTGGATCGGATGCTGGACCGGGCCGCCCAAGGGGCGGCCATCCAGGGCCCCCTGGATGAGGGCCTCCTCTCGGCGGTGGAGACCCGGCTGGGGGAGTACCTGGAGTCGGTGGGCACCGCCTCCCAGGCCCTTCAGGAGGAGAAGGATCGGGTCAAGACCTTGGTCTCCGACATTGCCCACCAGACCAGGACCCCGGTGGCCAACCTTCTGCTCTATACCCAGCTGTTGGGGGAGGAGGACCTCAGCGGCCAGGGCAAGGTCTGCGTCCAGGCTCTGGAGGCCCAGGCAGAGAAGCTCCGCACCCTCATGGAGGCTCTGGTGAAGACCTCCCGGCTGGAGACGGGGATGTTGGCCCTCTGCCCCACCCCCAACCCGGTGGGGCCCATGCTGGAGGAGGCGGTGGCCCAGTTTGCCCCTGGGGCGGCGGAGAAGGGGCTCACCCTCACCCTGGAGCCCACCGGGGCCGCTGCCCGCTTTGACCCCAAATGGACGGGGGAGGCGGTGTGCAACCTCCTGGACAACGGGGTGAAATACACCCCCGCCGGGGGGAGAATCACCGTCTCGGTCACCCTTTACGAACTCTTCTGCCGCATCGATGTGACCGACACCGGCCCGGGTCTGGCGGAGGAGGAGCAGGCCAAGGTGTTCCAGCGGTTCTACCGGTCCCCGGCGGTCCAGGACCAGGCGGGGGTGGGCATCGGCCTGTACCTGGTGCGGCAGATCGCCGCCGGCCAGGGCGGGTATGTGCGGGTGGATTCCGCCCCGGGGGCGGGGAGCACCTTCTCTCTCTTTTTACCCCGATAGAAGGGAGGCTACGCCCAGCTGGGCTGGGCGGGCTGGCTTTGCCTTCGGCAGGTGGTTCCGTTGGGACCAGCGCAGGTTAGCCCCTGCGGGGTGGTTTCCCGCCCGGTCCCGGGCGGGGGATCCAGGCTTTCTCTAGAGAAAGCCCGGACGCAAAGAGTCGCGGGGGGTGGCCCCCCGCCCCCCCTGGTTTATGGCCCGCTCGTTGGCACTCGCTCGTTTTGGCGTGGTGGGGCGCAGCGGGGCGTTCGTGCGTCTATTTTGTAACCCATGTACGTGCCCTGATTTGGGAACTTTCTTTCGCAAAAATGCTTTTCAGCATATTTTCCCTCGAAAATGCGTCCCAAATCGGTTTTAGCATACCGGAGGAAACAGCCCCTCTACCGCATCAGAGACAACGATCCCCAAACCCAGCGAGTGGGAACGAGCGGCTATAAAAATCGGGGTCCAGGGGGCTTGCCCCCGGCCCTCTTTCTCCCCATTTCTCGGGAGAAATGGGGACCCCCGCCGGGCAGGCGGGGCCCCGGGGCGCTGCGCCCCAAGGGTGCTTCCGAGGCACCCACCCTCAGGGTACGTACCTCCGGCGGTTCCCGGCCCCGGCCCCACCTGGAGGGCCCCTGGGCGCTGGTCCCAAACGGAGCCACCTACCGATGACAGTGGGCCCGGCCCGCCCGGCTCTGCCGGGCGCGGCCCCTCTCCCCGAAATCTTGCGAGACTGTTAGATTTGAGAAAGAATGTGGAAAGATTCCTGTGCTATCCTCAAAGGGAAAAGGAGGGATGGCCATGACCATTCTACAGACCAAAGACCTGCGCAAGATCTACGGCGCGGGGGAGACCGAGGTCCGCGCCCTGGACGGGGTGGACCTCTCCGTGGAAAAAGGGGAGTTCGTGGCGGTGGTGGGGACCTCCGGTTCCGGCAAATCCACCCTGCTGCACATGCTGGGCGGGCTGGACCGGCCCACCTCCGGCTCCGTCACCGTGGACGGGCGGGAGATCTTTTCCCTCAAGGACGAGGCCCTCACCATCTTCCGCCGCCGGAAGATCGGCTTTGTGTTCCAAAACTACAACCTGGTGCCGGTGCTCAACGTGTATGAGAACATCGTCCTTCCCATCCAGCTGGACGGGAAGGAGCCTGACCAGGGCTACCTGGACCAGATCATCGCCACCCTGGGCCTGGAGAAAAAACTCCAGAGCCTGCCCAACAACCTCTCCGGCGGCCAGCAGCAGCGGGTGGCCATCGCCCGGGCCCTGGCGGCCAAGCCCGCCATCCTCCTGGCCGACGAGCCCACCGGCAACCTGGACTCCAAAACCAGCCAGGACGTCATGGGCCTGCTGAAGGTTACCAGCCAGCGCTTCGCCCAGACCATCGTGATGATCACCCACAACGAGGAGATCGCCCAGATGGCCGACCGGATCGTCCGCATCGAGGACGGCCGGATCACCACCAGGGGGTGAGGGGATGATCCGCGTATCCAACCGGCGCCGGGTCCGCCGCCTGGGCCGCCAGGCCATGGGGGCCGCCAAGACCCGGAACGTCATCGCCGTGGTGGCCATCGCCCTGACCACGGTGCTCTTCACCTCCCTGTTCACCATCGTCCTGTCCATCAACGACGGGTTCCAGGAGGCCAACTTCCGCCAGGCGGGGGGCTATGCCCACGGTACCTTCAAAAGCCTCACCCTGGACCAGGTGGACGCCCTGAAGGAGGACCCCCTGGTGGAGGACTACGGCCTGCGCCGGGTGCTGGGGCTGCCCACCCAGGAACCCTTCCAAAAGACCCATGTGGAGGTGGCCTACAGCGACGCCAACAACGCCCAGTGGACCTATGCCACCCCCACCACCGGCACCCTCCCCCAGGAGGGGACCGACCAGGCCGCCACCGACACAAGGGTGCTGGAACTCTTGGGGGTCACCCCGGAGGTGGGGGCCCGGTTCACCCTGACCTTCGACGTGGACGGGCAGGCGACCACCCAGACCTTCACCCTCTCCGGCTGGTGGGAGTATGACGCCGCCACCCCCGCCAGCTATGTGCTGGTGCCCAACAGCCGGGTGGAGGCGGTCTTCCAGGAGGTGGGGTTCACCCCCCAGGGGTCCAACGGGACCATCGGCACCTGGTCCATGGACGTGATGCTCCCCAATTCCCTCCACATCGACGGGGACATGGGGGAGATCCTGGCCCACTGCGGTTTCCAGAGCGACGACCCCAGCGGGGCCAACTATGTGCAGTACGGGGTCAACTGGGGGTACACCGGTTCCCAGCTGACGGAGAATATGGACCCCATTACCGTCTTGCTCGTTGTGGTGGTGCTGGTGCTCATCCTGCTGACGGGGTACCTGATTATTTATAATGTGTTCCAAATCTCCGTGGCCAACGACATCCGCTTCTACGGCCTGCTGAAAACCATCGGCACCACCGGGAGGCAGATCAAGGCCATGCTCCGGCAGCAGGCCCTCCTTCTCAGCTGCGTGGGCATCCCCGTTGGGCTGGTGTTGGGCTGGCTGGTGGGCAGCCAGCTCGCCCCGGCGGTGATGGCCCAGCTGGACGGGGTGTCCGACGTGGTGTCGGTGAGCCCGGTGATCTTCCTGGGGTCGGCGGCCTTTGCCCTGCTCACGGTGTTCCTCTCCTGCGCCCGGCCGGGGCGGATGGCCGCCAAGGTCTCCCCGGTGGAGGCGGTGCGGTACACCGAAGGCAGCGGCAAAGGCCGGAAGGAGAGAAAGTCCCGGAAGGGCTTCTCTTTGGCCGGCATGGCCTGGGCCAACCTGGGCCGCAGCAAGGGCAAGACGGTGATCACTGTCCTCTCCCTCACCCTGGCGGTGGTGCTGCTGAACCTGACGGTGACGGTGGCCCAGGGGTTTGACCTGGAGAAGTACGTCTCCCGTCAGATCTGCACCGACTTTACCCTGGCCGACGCCAGCCACTTCCAGACCGGCGGGGAAATCTTCAACCCGGACGTGGCGGTGCCCCAGGAGGCCATCGACGCCGTCCAGGCCCAGGGGGGCGTGACCGAGGGGGGCAAGGTCTATGGCCGGACCTCCACCGTGCTGGAGTATGTCCCCGAGGACTACTTCCGGGCGGCCCGGGCCCACTTTCCCGGACCGGAGGGCTGGTTGGACCAGCTGGTGTCCCTGACGAACCGGAACGAGGCGGGCCTTCTGGCCGACACGGCCCAGCTCTACGGCATGGAGGCCTTCACCCTGGACCAGCTGACGGTGCTGGAGGGGGACCTGTCCGCCCTCTATGAGCCGGGGAGCCACGCCATCGCCGCAGTGTACACCGACGATGACTACGGCAACCCCAGGATGGACTCCCACTGGGCCCGTCTAGGGGACACCATCACCCTGCGGTATGTGGAGGAGATGGAGTACGTGGACCCGGACACCGGGGAGAGCTACGGCACCGTCCCCCCGGAGGATGGGAACTATCGGGAGGTTCCCAAAACCTACCGGGACGTGACCTATACGGTGGTGGCCCTGGTGACGGTGCCCTCCTCCTTGGACTACGGGTACTATGGCAGCGACGAGTTCGTCCTGAACAGCGAGACCTTCTGTCAGGACACGGGGACCGACTGCGTCATGTCCTACGCCTTTGACACCACCGATGAGAGCAACGCCGCCATGGAGGCCTTCCTCCAAGACTACACGGAGAACCAGAACCCCCAGCTGGACTACGAGAGCCAGGGCACCTTTGCCGCGGAGTTTTCCGGGGTCCTGGGGATGTTCCTCCTTCTGGGCGGGGCCCTGAGCTTCATCGTGGGGCTGGTGGGGGTGCTGAACTTCTTCAACGCCATCCTCACCGGCATCCTGGCCCGCCGGCGGGAGTTTGCCGTCCTCCAGTCCATCGGTATGACCGGGCGGCAGCTGAAGGGAATGCTGATCTGGGAGGGGGTCTTCTATGCCCTCAGCGCGGTGGTCTTTGGCGCCGGGCTGGTGCTGGCCATGGCCCCCCTCATGGGGTCGGTGGAGACGTTGCTCTGGTTCTTCACCTACCACCTCACCCTGGTGCCGGTGGGGATCTTGGCCCCCATCTTCCTGCTGCTGGGCTGCCTGATCCCCCTGGGGGTGTACCGGTCGGCCACCCGGGCCTCCCTGGTGGAGCGGCTGCGGGCCACAGAGGACTAAAGCGCCGCATCCCCCGCATCTTGATCGTATCTTTGCTGCACCGCGCCCCCCGATCCTACGGGATTGGGGGGCGCGGTGGCCTGTTCTGGCAGTCTCCCTGGTAAGGTGCAAAGATTGCACGAAAAGCCAGGGGTGGAGTGCTAAAAATTAGGGAAATGTCCGAAAGTAAACAAAAGTCAAGATATTTTTTTCGGGCCCCTTGACTTTTCCCAGGGGAAGTGCTACATTTGTTTTAGCACTCAGGGAGAGTGAGTGCTAAAATGATCGAAAAGGCCAAAGGAGGCCTGTCCATGGAACTGTCGGAGCGCAAGAAGCAGATTCTTCGCGCGGTGGTCGAAAACTATATACAGACCGCAGAACCCGTGGGCTCCAAAGCCATCGTGGCTTCTGCCGGCCTAAAGGTCTCCTCCGCCACCATCCGCAACGAGATGGCGGAACTGGAGAATCTGGGCTACCTGGAACAGCCCCACACCTCCGCCGGGCGCATCCCCTCTCCCAAAGGATACCGCCTGTACGTCAATGAACTCATGGAGGAGCACCGGCTGACCATGCAGGAGGCCCAAAAAATCAACGAAGCCCTAAACCTGAAAATCCGGGAGATGGACCAGGTGATGACCGAGGCCGGGAAGATCATTTCCCAGCTGACCCAGTACCCCACCTTCTCCCTGACCACAGGCAACCGCAAGGCCACCATCGCCCGGTATGACCTGTTGATGGTGGAACAAAGCGCGTTCATCGCCGTCCTCATGACCGACGGCCAGCAGGTGAAGAACAAACTCTTCCGCCTGCCCACCCCCCTGTCTGACCCCCAGCTGCAACTGCTGAGCACCCTGCTGAACACCTCGTTCACCGGGCTCACCTTGGAGCAGCTGGGTCCCGCTTTGGAGCGGGTCTCCACCCACGCCGGGGACGAGGCGTATGGCCTGATCCACCTGGTGGTCTCCTTCGCCATGGAGGTATTGGAGGAGCTGGAGGCCAACGTGGTCCACACCGCCGGCATCCCCACCCTGCTGGCCCATCCGGAGTACCAAAGCCTGGAGCGGGCCGAACCCCTGATGAACTTCCTGTCCGAAATGGGGGAGGGGATGCAGCTGCCGGTGATCCAGAACGAGCACGTGAAGATCCTCATCGGCCCGGAAAACGTGGTGGAGGAGTTGAAGGACTCCAGCGTCATCATGGCCAGCTACAACATCGGCGGCGGGATGCAGGGGGTCATCGGCGTGGTGGGCCCCACCCGCATGGACTACGCGGACCTGGCGGCACGCCTGTCTTACTTTGCCGAGGGCCTGTCCCGTATGTTTGGAAAAAACGAGATTCCGCCCCCCGCGGAACCCCACCCAGAAGATAAGGAGGAATGATCCCTCATGCGTCAGCAAGAAATGGAAAACAAGGAGCCTATGGACCAGTCCCCAGAGGAAACCGTGGAGACCCCCGCCCCCGAGGCGGCAGAGGCCCAGGAACCCGCCCCTGAGGAGGAAGCCCCCCAGCCTGCGGGCGAGGCAGAGAAGCTCCAGGAAGCCCTGCGGGAGAAGGAGGACCAGTACCTCCGGCTGCTGGCAGAGTACGACAACTACCGCAAGCGCAGCCAGAAGGAGAAGGAGAATGCCTGGGCCACCGCCAAGGCGGAGACCATCAAGGAACTCCTTCCCGTCTACGACAACCTGGAGCGTGCCCTGAAGCAGGAGACCTGCGACGAGGCCTACGCCAAAGGGGTCCAGATGACCATGACCCAGCTGAAAACCGTCCTGGAAAAGCTGGGGGTGGAGGAGATCCCCGCCCAGGGCCAGCCCTTTGACCCCAACCTCCACAACGCCGTCATGCACATGGAAGATGAGGCCTTTGGAGAAAATATCGTGGCAGAGGTCTTCCAGGCCGGCTTTAAGCTGGGGGAGAAGGTCATCCGCCACGCCCTGGTCAAGGTGGCCAACTAGTAGAGCTCCAGCCAGTCATGCACCTGTCCAAAGACGTTTTCATAGATTTGATCCCAAACCCAACAGCCAATCTGTTCTGCAATAAGGAGGAACCCCATTATGTCTAAGATCATCGGTATCGATTTAGGAACCACCAACTCCTGCGTGTCCGTGATGGAGGGCGGCGAGGCCGTCGTCATCCCCAACGCGGAAGGCAACCGCACCACCCCCTCTATCGTCGCCTTCTCCAAGGACGGCGAGCGGATGGTGGGCCAGGTGGCCAAGCGCCAGGCCATCACCAACCCCGACCGCACCGTCATCTCCATCAAGCGGGAGATGGGCTCCAACTATAAAGTCACCATCGACGGCAAGTCCTACACCCCCCAGGAGATCTCCGCCATGATCCTCCAGAAGCTGAAGGCCGACGCCGAGGCTTACCTGGGCCAGCCTGTCAGCGAAGCCGTCATCACCGTGCCCGCCTACTTCACCGACGCCCAGCGTCAGGCCACCAAGGACGCCGGCCGGATCGCCGGCCTGGACGTCAAGCGTATCATCAACGAGCCCACCGCAGCTGCTCTGGCCTACGGTGTGGATAAGGAGTCCGACCAGAAGATCATGGTCTACGACCTGGGCGGCGGCACCTTCGACGTGTCCATCCTGGAGATCGGCGACGGCGTCATCGAAGTGCTGGCCACCGCCGGCAACAACCGCCTGGGCGGCGACGACTTCGATAAGTGCATCATGGACTGGATGGTCGCCGAGTTCAAGAAGAGCGACGGCGTGGACCTGTCCGCCGACAAGGTGGCCATGCAGCGTCTGAAGGAAGCCGCCGAGAAGGCCAAGATCGAGCTGTCCGGCGTTACCTCCTCCGCCATCAACCTGCCCTATATCACCGCCGACGCCACCGGGCCCAAGCACCTGGACCTGACCCTCACCCGGGCCAAGTTCAATGAGCTCACCGCCCACCTGGTGGAGGCCACTGCCGGCCCTGTCCGCCAGGCCCTCAGCGACGCCGGCCTCACCGGCAACGACATTGCCAAGGTCCTCATGGTGGGCGGCTCCAGCCGGATCCCCGCCGTCCAGGACGTGGTGAAGAAGCTCACCGGCAAGGAAGGCTTCAAGGGCATCAACCCCGACGAGTGCGTGGCCATGGGCGCTGCCCTCCAGGGCGGCGTGCTGGTGGGCGACGTGAAGGGCCTGCTGCTGCTGGACGTCACCCCCCTGTCCCTGGGCATTGAGACCATGGGCGGCGTGAACACCAAGCTCATCGAGCGCAACACCACCATCCCCGCCAAGAAGAGCCAGATCTTCACCACCGCCGCCGATAACCAGACCCAGGTGGAGGTCCACGTCCTCCAGGGCGAGCGGGAGATGGCTGCCGACAACAAGACCCTGGGCCGCTTCAGCCTGGACGGCATCGCCCCTGCCCGCCGTGGCGTGCCCCAGATCGAGGTTACCTTTGACATCGACGCCAACGGCATCGTGAACGTCTCCGCCAAGGACCTGGGCACCGGCAAGGAGCAGCACATCACCATCACCTCCTCCACCAACATGTCTAAGGACGACATTGAGAAGGCCGTCAAGGAGGCTGAGCAGTTTGCCGCCGAGGACGCCAAGCGCAAGGACGAGGTGGACACCCGCAACCAGGCCGACCAGATGGTCTACCAGAGCGAGAAGGCTCTGAGCGAAATGAAGGATAAGTTGGACGCCAGCGAGGTCAGCGAACTGGAAGGCGAGATCAACAAGGTGAAGGAGGCCCTGAAGGGCACCGACATCCAGGCCATCAAGACCGCCACCGAGGGTCTGACCCAGGCCTTCTACAAGGTCAGCGAGAAGATGTACCAGCAGACCGGCGCCCAGGGCGGCCAGCCCGGCCCCGACATGGGCGGCCAGGCCGCTGGCGGCGCAGCCGGCAGCACCGGCGGCACCAATGCCGGTAAAGGTCCCGACGATGTGGTGGATGCCGACTACACCGTGGTGGACGACCAGTAATTCCGAACAATCCAACCCAAGCAGCGGGGGACAGGATTTCCTGTCCCCCTGCTTGTGTGAAATGCCGAGGGCAGGCAACCGCCCTCCTGTGAGCCTATAGCGAGGTGAGAAAGCGATGGCAGAGAATAAACGAGATTACTACGAGGTCCTGGGCGTGAAGAAGAATGCCACGGACGAGGAATTGAAAAAGGCATACCGGAAGCTGGCCAAGCAGAACCACCCGGACCTCAACCCCGGGGACAAAGCCGCCGAGGCCCGCTTCAAGGAGATCAACGAGGCCTATGAGGTCCTTTCCGATAAGGATAAGCGGGCCAAGTACGACCAGTTCGGTTTCGCCGGGGTGGATCCCAACTTCGGCGCCGGCGGTGCCGGCGGCGGATTTGGCGGGTTCGGCGGCTTTGACATGGGGGACCTCTTCGGGTCCTTCTTTGGCGGCAGCGGCTTTGGGGGCTTTGGTGGGGGCGGCGGCGCCTCCCGCACCGGCCCGGCCAAGGGGAGTACCGTCCGGACCAGCCTGACCCTCACCCTGGAGGAGGCCGCCTTCGGCTGCGAGAAGGACGTGAACATCCAGCACGTGGAGGCCTGCGACGTCTGCGGCGGCACCGGCTGCGAGCCGGGGACCACTGCGGAGATCTGCCCCGAGTGCCACGGCAGCGGCCAGGTGCGGGTCCAGCAGCGGACGGTGTTCGGCACCATGTCCACCTCCACCGTCTGCCCCAACTGCCGGGGCGAGGGGAAGATCATCCATCAGAAGTGCAAGGCCTGCGGCGGCAGCGGCGGTGTGCGCCGGCAGAAGAAGGTCCACATCAAAGTCCCCGCCGGCATCGACAATGGCCAGGCCATCTCCGTCCGAGGCCAGGGAGACATGGGCCGCAACGGCGGCCCCGCCGGGGACCTTATCGTAGGCATCAACGTGATGCCCCACGCCCGGCTGCGCCGGGAGGGCAGTCACATCTACCTGGACCAGGCGGTGTCGGTCTACCAGGCCGCCATGGGTGGAGAGATTGAGATCCCCTCCCTGGACGGGAAGATCAAGTGCAAAGTGGAGCCGGGCACCCAGCCGGGCACCACCCTCCGCCTGCGGGGGAAGGGCGTCCCCGTCCTCAACGGCCGCGGCCGGGGGGACCAGTACGTCACCATCCGGGTGGAGATCCCCCGGAACCTCAACGAGGCCCAGAAGGAGGCCCTGCGGAAGTTTGCCGAGACCATGGGCGAAGTCGCTCCGTCTTCCAGTGAGGAAGGGGAGAGCAAGTCCGTATTCCACCGACGGAAAAAGAAGTAACGGCCCGGGCCGGGAAAGGATATCCCCATGTTTCTTGCAGATTGCCACACCCATTCCCGGGTCTCTCCGGACAGCAACGCCCCCATGGTGGAGATGGCCAAAGCCGCCTGGGAGTACGGCCTGGACGTGATGTGCCTTACCGACCACTGTGACCTGTTGAGCCTGGAGGGGGAGCGCACCCTCACCTATGACTGGGGCCCCGTCCTCCGGGAGCGGAAGGGGATGCTGGACGCCTTCGGGGCCCGGGTGGATTTGCCCCTGGGCCTGGAGTTCGGCATGGCCCACCTCTTCCCTGAGGCCGCAGAGACCATCCTCCGCCAGCCGGGGCTGGACTTTGTCATCGGCTCCTGCCACAACCAGGACGAGAAGGCCGGGGGGACGGACTTTTACCTCCTCCCCTATGACACCCTGGATCAGTGCTACGCCGCGCTGGACAACTACTTCGCCTCCATGCTGCAGATGGCGGCCTCCCCGTACTACGATGTGGTGGGCCACGTCATCTACCCCCTGCGGTACATGAACGGCCCCTACGACACCCCGGACCTGGGGCGGTACCGGGACCAGATCCGGGAGATCCTCCGGCTGGCCATCGACTCCGGCCGGGGCATGGAGATCAACACCTGGAAGGGCCAGACCCTGGCCCAGTGGATCCCCCTCCTCCAGGACTACAAGGAGCTGGGGGGCGAGATTCTCACCGTGGGCTCCGATGCCCACGCCCCCGGCCCCCTGGGCAAGGGGATCCAGGAAGCCTATACCATGATGGCCGACTGCGGCTTCCGCTATGTGGCCGTCTACCACGAGAGAAAACCGGAGATGATCCGGCTGAAATAACGAAGGAGGTACCCTACCATGATCGCACTGGGTTCTGACCACGGCGGCTTTGACCTGAAGCAGCGGGTGAAAGCCTATCTGGACGAGAAGCACATCCCCTACAAGGACTACGGCTGTGACAGCAAGGAAAGCTGCGACTACCCCATCTTCGGCAAGGCCGCTGCCGAGGCGGTGGCCTCTGGGGAATGCGAGAAGGGCATTGTCATCTGCACCACAGGCATCGGCATCTCCATCGCCGCCAACAAGGTGAAGGGCATCCGCTGCGCCCTGTGCAGCGACCCCCTGTCGGCAGAGATGACCCGCCGCCACAACGATGCCAACATGCTGGCCATGGGCGCGGGCATGGTGGGCCCCAACCTGGCTGAGCGGATTGTGGAGGTCTTTCTGAACACCGACTTTGAAGGCGGCCGCCACGCCCGCCGGGTGGGTGAGATCACCGCCATGGAAGAGGGCCGCTGAGGTCTTTTGCCCCCCTGCCGAGATTGGCAGGGGGGCTTTTTGACGTTTGCCGGCAGAGGCCTGCGACGTGTGGTTTCCTGCCGACAACTGCGGGGGAGGGGACTGCGTACCCTTTGGGTGGCCGGGGCTGTTCCCAACTTTGGGGCGCAGCGCCCCGTTGCCCCGCCTGCCCGGCGGGGGTCCCCATTTCTCCC
>OLFX01002652.1_pt1 | contig 14116 bp, 13 predicted proteins | sample 1605091 | NCBI WGS metagenome assembly OLFX01 (sample SAMEA3888906, study PRJEB22519) | human gut metagenome | biome: human gut; feature: human-associated habitat; material: faeces | place: Denmark | collected 2012 | reverse complement strand
AGAAATGGGGACCCCCGCCGGGCAGGCGGGGCAACGGGGCGCTGCGCCCCGAGGCCTCGTAAGAGCCTGGACCACCCGAAGGGTACACAGTACCGCACCGCGCCCCCGCCCGGGGCCGGGCGGGCAACGGGGCGCTGCGCCCCAAGGCGGCTTCGGAGCTACCCATCCGTAGGGCACGCAGCACCGGGCTGCCCCTGACAGGTGGTCCGGGTTTGAACCAGCGCAGGACCCAGCGGGAACGGCCGGCCGGAACCTGTCGAGGAAATGCCCAAGGCGGCCTCCCCGCTGGGAAGGCCGCCTTGGGCAATGAGGTGCTATTTTGTTGTTTGCTTTCTACCCATTTCAAAATGCTCGCTTACGATTTATGGTAATCAGTACCCATAGTTTCCGAAGGGCCAGCTGCTGCCTTGCTGTTGCGTCTGCGACTGCTGTTGCTGCTGTTCCTTGTAGCTTTGTTGGGCCTGTTCTTGCTGCGCTTCGGTCTCCGGGGTGGACTCATCCAAGGTGACCTGGAGGGTCAGCGTCTCGCCGTTGCGGTAGACGGTGAGGGTCACCGTGTCCCCGGGGGAGTAGTTGGCCACGGCATTGATAAGGTCGCTGCCGTTGGAGACGGTGGTGTCATTGATCTGGGTGACGATGTCGCCGGCTTGGAGCCCGGCCTCCTCCCCGCACAGGCCGGGGGTGACCACCAGAATCTCTGCCCCGGCGGGCACGCCGTAGGCCTGGGCCTCCTGGGAGATCTCGTTCCTGTTCACCGACACACCCAGAATGGGCTGGCCGCTGACATACCCGTTGCTCACCAGCTGGGAGACCATGTCCGCCACGTCGTCCATGGGGATGGCGAAGCCCAAACCTTCCACGGAAGTGGAGGAAGAGGAGCTGGAAGCACTGGAATACTTGGCGGAGACAATGCCAATGACCTCCCCGTGGTTGTTAAACAGAGGGCCGCCGGAGTTGCCGGAGTTGATGGCACAGTCGGTCTGGATCATGTTCATCTGCCGGCCGTCGCTCATGGTGACGGTGCGGTTGAGGGCGGAGATGATGCCGGAAGTCTGGGAGAAGGTGAGTTCACCCAGGGGGTTGCCGATGGTGGTGACTTCCTCCCCCACCAGCATGTCGCTGGAGCTGCCGATGACCACGGGGGTCAGGCCGGTGGCGTCGATTTTGATGACGGCGATGTCGTTGGCCTCTTCCCCGCCGATGTAGGTGGCGTCATACTCGGTGCCGTCTACGAAGGTGACCTTGATGGAACTGGCCCCGTCGATGACGTGGTAGTTGGTGAGGATATAACCGTCCTCGGTGATGACAAAGCCGGAACCTGCTGCCGCGCCGGTCACCGTCTGGCCAAAGATGTTGGTGCTGACGATGTCCACGGTGATGCCCACGCAGGAGTTTACATACTTGGCATAGATCTCTGCCATGGTGAGCTCCTCCTCGGTGTTCACCGAAGCGGTGTCCACCTGGGTGGGGGTGCGGTTTCCGGTGTAGATGGTGGTGGAACCACTGCCGGTAATGGCGGAGTACAGGGGGTTGGCCACCAGGCCGCCTGCCAGGGCGCACACCAGGCACAGAGCAACGATCTTCAGGGTTCCCTTGGTCTTTTTGCTCATGGGCTTGCGCTTTTTCGGGCCATTGGGCATTTCCTCATTGTGGAGAGGGTCGATGTCCCCCGGAAAGAAGGGGGTGTTGGAAGAGAACGGGTCGTTTTGGAACCCGCCGGTTCCCGTTTCATTCTGGTTGTTGTTGTAGTAATCCATGAGGATGCCTCCTGTACACATCAGATCTTTCCTGCAAGCAGGGTCCCTTTGAAGAAATGCCCTTGCTTTTTCTTACTGTGGACAGTATAGGAGACATTTATGAAAAAACCATGAAATCGAAGTAGAAAAACTTTTAACTTTCCGTTCCCTTTTTTTGAACGGTTTCCCCTTCCTTCGACCCCTCCCCCTCCGAGGGGGGCAGGGAGGGCTCGGCGGAGGCGGCCGCTTTGGCCTTCCGGGCCGCCTCGTGCTCCACCACCTCCCGGTGGAGGAGGGCCGCCATATCCCGGGCCGCCAGGGTCAGGTCCCGGACGGTGGCGTGGAACATCCCCGCCTGCCACAGGTTGCGCACCATCAGCACCAGCACCGGGGCCAGGATCATGCCCAAAAGGCTGCCGATCTTCAGGCCCACATAGATGGCCAGCAAAGCCACCAGGGGGTGCAGGCCGGTCTGGTCCCCCACAAACTTGGGCTCAATCACCCGGCGGAAGACGCAGATCACCCCCCACACCGCCAGCATGGCGATGCCCCGCTCCCAGTTGCCGATGGCCATGAGGACGATGGACCAGGGCACCATCACCGTGCCGGAGCCAATGATGGGGATAAAGTCCATGATGCCCAGCAGCACCGCCAGCAGGATGCCATAGGGCTGTTTCAGCAGAAGGAACCCCACCATCAAGATTACCATGACCCCTAGGGAGACCAGGACCTCTGCCTTCACATACCCGCCAAAGGCGGCGGCAAAGGCCGTTTTGGCCTGCCGGCCCACGTGGCGTATACTCTTGGGGGTCTTTTCATGGAGATGCCGGCGGAGGTTGGGGTAGTCCGCAGCGGTAAAGAACCAGGCCAGCAGGAAAAACACAAAGGCCAACACAAAGGAGGACAGGCCCCGCACCGCGGAAGTGGTGCCAGGCACCAGGTTGTAGGCCATATCCCGCAGCCAGGCCAGCAGCCGGTCCGACAGGGACAAAATGACGTCCTGCACCCCCTGGGGCAGGTAGCTCAGCCACCGCTGCATATCCTGGGCCAATTGTTGATAGGTGCTCTGAAAGGTGTTCCACACCTGGTCCCAGTTGTTGATGAGGGAGGAGATCTCCCCCCACAGCCGCAGAACGATGGCGGTAATGATGCCTCCCAAGGCTGCCACCAGAATCAAAATAAGCACAATGGCCCCCGCCTTCCGGGGCATGCGAAGCCGCCGCTGGAAAAAGCGGAGGAGGGGTTCCATCAGCCAGGTAAACAGGAAGGCCAGCAGGAAAGGCATCACATATCCCAGCAAAGGCGGTCCAAAAACAAACACCAGCAGCAGCAGGCCCACAAAAATGGCCCCGCGAATGGCCAGACGGACCCACAACTGCTGCCGCCGGGTACGGGAAAGGGGCTGGGCAGGATCATAAGCATCCATATAGGTACCTATCGTCCTTTCTTTGGCTGGACGGTTCCACGGAACAGACAGCCAACAATGGAAAATTTAGGAAAGTAGAGAATAGAGAAAAAACCGTCTGAAACCATCAGACGGTTTTTCAAAGTCCTAATTACTGAGGGATCTTGTTCAGCCGCAGGGTCATCTTGCTCTTACGGTTGGCTGCGGTATTCTTGTGCAGCAGACCACGGGCAGCGGCCTGATCCACAGCCTTGACGGCCTCTTTGTATCTCTTATCGGCCTCGCTGCGGTTGCCTTCGTTAATTGCAGCGTCAAAGTACTTCAGCTGCGTCTTCAGTGCGGACTTTGCGGCCTTATTTCTGGCGGCCTTTGTCTGATTGACCAGAACACGTTTCTTTGCAGACTTGATATTCGGCAAACCAAACACCTCCTCCGATGGATTCCAAAAGTCACGAACCCTCCGCGAGAGTTCCGTGCGAGAATGTATTTTAGCATACCAAGAAGAAAAAAGCAACCTTTTTTTTGGAAAAACTCCCGTTTTTACATAAAAATTTAGGAAATGCCAAAGATAGTAGCATCAATTCACGGGTTCCACTACATCTGGTGGTGGAACGGAAGGGAGATGCCCATGCTCAGCGGAAGAAAGATTGATTTGGCCCTGGAAGCCAAGGAGTTGGCGGAGGGTTCCCCCCAGAAAACCACCCGCCTTTCCGGGGTAAAGGCCCAGGAGGACACCCTCTTTGGCTACCCCCTCACCCGGGTGGATATTCTAAACCAAGAGGGGGAGGCCGCCCTGGGAAAACCCAAGGGGGCCTACCTCACCCTGGACCTGCCCCAGCTGCCCCAGGACCGGGAGGAGACCCTTCGGGCTGCCCGGGCGGTGGCGGCGGCCCTGGAGGCCCTGCCTGTCCTGCCCAAAACCGGGACGGTTTTGGTGGCCGGCCTGGGCAACCGCCAGGTGACCCCGGACGCCATCGGCCCGCGCAGCACCGAGTTTCTCCTGGTCACCCGCCACTTGGTGGCGGAACTGCCGGAGGACTTCGGCACTCTGCGCCCGGTGGCCGCCCTGGCCGCCGGGGTCACCGGGAGCACCGGCATGGAGAGCGGGGAAATCCTGGGGGCCGTGGTGGAAAAACTCCGCCCCGCCTGCCTCATTGCCGTGGACGCCTTGGCCGCCCGCCGGCAGGAGCGGGTGTGCCGTACCATTCAGGTCTCCGACACGGGGATCGTCCCCGGCTCGGGGGTGGGCAACGCCCGGATGGCCCTGGACCAGGCCCACTTGGGCATTCCCGTCATTGCCATCGGGGTCCCCACCGTGGTGGAGGCCGCCACCCTCTGCCTGGATCTGTTGGAGGAGGCAGGGGAAACTGCCTTCGACTCCGCCCTCTTCCGCCAGCCGGGGGCGGAGTGGTTCGTCACCCCCCGAAACATCGACCGGGAGGTGGAAACCCTTGCCCGCATCCTGGGCCTTGGGATCAGCACCGCCCTTCATGTGGATTTTTCCGTGGAAGATGTGGAAAAGTGGATCTCTTAACGAGATATTCGACAATGTTAGACAAATGATGAAAAAACTTCCCGTATCTCCCCGGTTTTTCCCGGCAGTTTTCCCTAGGATCCCCTGGAAAACCCGGATGAGAGAGGAAAAGCGCGACGAGATATCCTTCCCCTTCCCCCCACAACAGGGGGCTGGATGAAGAAAAAACCAAAAAGTTATCCCCAATTTTTGAAAAATTGGGGATAACTTTTCGTATCGTTGGACGCTCACGCCCAGGACTGAACAAAGCCCATCAGGGCATCGAAGTCCCCCTGAGGGTAGGGGGTAATGTCCTTTCCCTCCCGGTTGATCAGGCAGTCCGTGAGGAGAAAGACCGACAGCCCCGCCTGCTGGGCGGCTCCCATGTCCTCGTCCACGTCGTTGCCCACCATGAGACAGTCCTCTGCCTGGGCGCCCAGGCGGGTGAGGATATGTTGGTAGTAGGCGGGATTGGGCTTGGAGTAGCCGATGTTTTCATAGGTGGTGTACCAGGCGAAGTCCTCCGGCTCCAGCCCTGCCCAGCGGATGCGGCTCTCCGTGGCCACCGCCGGGAAGATGGGGTTGGTGGCCAGCACCACCGGATAGCCGGCCTTTTTACAGGCCGCCACCACCTCCCGGGCTTTGGGGTTTTGGCCGCAGAACGCCTTGGCCTGCTGAAACTCCTCCCGGTAGAAGGCATCGAAGAGGGGGATGTCCTGCCGCACTTTTTCCCCATAGATGTGGACTAATTTGGACCAAAAGGCCTCCTCATTGGTGCGGGTCCCGTCGTTGGCCACCATGACGGCGGTGCCCGCCCAAATGTTATCCACCAGCGCCGCCGGGTCGTACCCATGGGGGGCCAGTTTTTGAACCAGGAGGGTAAAGTATCCCTTGGTGAAGGCGTCCTGGTCCATCGGCAGCAGGGTGCCGTCCAGGTCGAAGAGTACGGTTTTTTGCTTCATATCGGTTCCTTTCTGTCTGTGTCAGGGGGAATAGAAAAAGAATCGGCCCCCCTTGTCGGGGGGCTGAGGTGGGTGTTAGGTGGGTGTTATCGGGAAAACTTCTTACTCTCCGCCACCGCCATCTGGTCGCAGCGGTTGTTTTCGGGGTTCTCCGCGTGGCCCTTCACCCAGTGGTAGTGGAGCTGGTGGCGGTCCACCAGCTCCAGCAGCTGCTGCCACAGGTCGGGGTTCAGGGCGGGTTTCTTGTCGCTTTTCACCCAACCCCGCTTTTTCCAGCCCCGGGCCCAGCCCTTCTCCAAGGCGTCGATGACATACTTGGAGTCGGAGTAGAGTTCCACGATGCAGGGTTCCTTCAGCAGGGAGAGGGCGGCGATCACCGCGGTGAGTTCCATGCGGTTGTTGGTGGTGGCGGCCTCCCCGCCGGAAATCTCCTTCCGATGGGTTCCGTAGAGGAGGACCGCCCCCCACCCGCCTGGTCCGGGATTTCCGGAGCAGGCGCCGTCGGTATAGATGGTCACTTGTTTCATGGCGGTTTACAGGGCTGTCTCCTGCTTTTTCTTGGCGTTCCGCCGCTCCTTCACCAGGGGAACGAGGATGAGTCCCAACCCAAGGAGCAGGAAAACAACGCCGCCCAAGGTGAACAGACCGCCGTGGGCCAGGCCCGTTTTGGGGATCATCTCCGTCACGCCACGCCAGATGACCAGCGCACCGATGCCTGCGATGATGACACCGGCCACCAAGAAAATATTACGAAAACCTTTCTCCATGCTTAGGGTTCCTTTCCGGCCTGGTTGGCCTCTTCCGCTGCGTCCTCTTCCTCGTTCTCCTTGGGGACCCGGGCCAGGGCGATCACCTTGGTGTCCCTGTCCACCCGCATGACTCGGACGCCCTGGGCCGTGCGGCTATAGAGGTTGATGTCGGCAGCGGCCATACGGATGATGGTGCCGTCGTCGGAGATGAGCAGGATGTCGTCCTCCTCCTCCACCAACTGCACCCCGGCGGCCTTGCCGGTTTTCTCGGTAATTTGATAGCCCTTCAGGCCGTAACCACCCCGGTGCTGGGGTTCCCCGCCGGCGCGGATGAACTCCTCAATGGCAGTGCGCTTGCCATAGCCGTGCTCGGTGATGGTGAGGACGGTGGTGTTGGGGATGGCCCGCACCCCGCCGATGACAAAGTCCCCTTCCCGGAGCTTGATGCCCCGGACGCCTACCGCGGTGCGGCCCATGGGGCGCACGTCGCTCTCCCGGAAGCAGATGGCCATGCCGTCGTGGGTGGCGATGAGGATGTTGTCCTGGCCGTCGGTCTCCAAGACGGCCATGAGCTCGTCCCCCTCCTCCAGGGTGAGCACCCGCAGGCCTACGGTGCGGATGTTCCGGAAGGCGGACTTCTCGGTGCGCTTCACGGTACCGCTGCGGGTGACCATGAAGAGGTAGCCGTTCTCGTCATAGTCCCGGCCGTGGAGCATGGCGGTGACCTTCTCCCCCGGCTCGAACTGGAAGATGTTATTGAGATGGGTGCCCTTGGCGGTACGGCTGGCCTCGGGGATCTGGTACCCCTTCTTCCGGTACACCCGGCCGGAGCTGGTGAAGAAGAGGATATTGTCGTGGCTGGAGGCGGTGAAGAGGGTGTCCACATAGTCCTCCTCCCGGAGGCTCTGGGCGGAGATCCCCTTGCCCCCCCGGCGCTGGGCCCGGTAGGTGTCCACGGGCATCCGCTTCATGTACCCGGCAGCGGTGAGGGTAAAGACGCAGGACTCCTCCTCAATGAGGTCCTCGATGTCGATCTCGTCCACCACATCCTGGATCTCGGTGAGACGGTCGTCCCCGTACTTGTCCCGGATCTCGGTGAGCTCCTCCTTCATCACCCCCACCAGCTTGTCCCGGTTGGACAGGAGCTCCTGGTACCAGGCGATCTTCTTTTCCAGCTCGTCGTACTCGTTCTGGAGCTTCTCCCGGTTCAGGCCCTGGAGGGCGATAAGGCGCATGTCGCAGATGGCCTGGGCCTGGACCTCGTCCAGGTCGAACCGGCGCATCAAGTTCTCCTTGGCGTCGTCGTAGCTGGCCCGGATGATGCGGATGACCTCGTCGATGTTTTCCTGGGCAATGAGCAGGCCCTCCAGCAGGTGGGCCCGTTCCTCCGCCTTTCGCTTTTCATAGCGGGTGCGGCGGGTGATGACCTCTTCCTGGAAGGTTAAGTACTCGTCCAAAATATGCCGCAGGGAGAGGACCCTGGGCTGGGACTGGTTGTTCACCAAGGCCAGCATGTTGATGGCGAAGGTGGTCTGCAACTGGGTCTGGGTGAGCAGGTGGTTGAGGACCACCTGGGGGTTGGCGTCGTGCTTGAGCTCGATGACGATGCGCATGCCGTTGCGGTCGGACTCGTCCCGGAGGTCGGAGATGCCTTCCAGCTTCTTCTCCTTCACCTGCTCGGCGATGGCGGCGATGAGCATCCGCTTGTTCACCTGGTAGGGCAGTTCGGTGACGATGATCCGGGTGCGCTCGTGGTTGCGGCCGTACTCCTCAAACTCCGTCCGGGCCCGCACGGTGACCCGGCCCCGGCCGGTGGCGTAGGCCGCCCGGATGCCGGACCGGCCCATGATGATCCCTTTGGTGGGAAAGTCCGGGCCCTTGATGTACTGCATGAGGTCGTTGAGATCGGCCTCGGGGTTGTCCAAAATGCAGATGGCCGCGTCGATGACCTCCCGCAGGTTGTGGGGGGGGATGTTGGTGGCCATGCCCACGGCGATGCCCGCCGAGCCGTTGACCAGCAGGTTGGGGAAGCGGGCGGGGAGGACCCGGGGCTCCCTCCGGCTCTCGTCGAAGTTGGGGTCCCAGTCCACGGTGTCCTTCTCGATGTCCCGAAGCATGTCCCCGGCGATCTTGGCCATCCGGGCCTCGGTGTACCGGTAGGCGGCGGGGGGGTCTCCATCCACCGAGCCGAAGTTGCCGTGGCCCTCGATGAGGGGGTAGCGCATGGAGAAGTCCTGGGCCAGGCGGACCAGGGCGTCATATACGGAACTGTCCCCGTGGGGGTGGTACTTACCCAACACATCGCCTACGCAGGTGGCGGATTTCTTGAAGGGTTTGTCGGAGGTCAGGCCACTCTCGTACATGGAGTACAAGATTCGCCGGTGGACGGGCTTCAGGCCGTCCCGCACATCGGGCAGGGCCCGGCCCACGATGACGGACATGGCGTAGTCGATGTAGCTGTCCTTCATCTCCTTGACCAGCTCGGACTCCACGATGTGCTGGTTGGGGAAGGCGATGTCCTCCGGGCGATAGTCTTTGTTTTTTGCCATAGTTTCACTCCTTTATCTCCGCCGCCAGGCGGCGGGACCCGGAACTTCCAGGGTAAAGGCCCGCCGGAAAGGCGGGGGTCCTCTGTCGTCGATAGGTGGTCCCGTTTGGACCTGCGCAGGTTAGCACCTGCGAGGTGGTTTCCCGCCCGGCCCCGGGCGGGGGCCCGGCTTTCTTTGGAAGAAAGCCGGAGGAAAGAACACCAGGGGCAAGCCCCCTGGACCCCCGGTTTTGATGGCCGCTCGTTCCCACTCGCTGGGTTTGGGGTTAGTTATCTCTGAAACGGTCGAGGGGCTATTCCCTCCGGTGTCCTAAGACCGATTTGGGACGCATTTTCGAGAAGAAATATGCTGAAAAGCATTTTTGTGAAAGAAAGTCCCCAAATCAGGGTACATACATGGGCACCGTAATAGCCCATCGACCGGAACAATGCGGCACAACCCCCAAAACGAGCGAGCGACAGCAAGCGGGCTCTAAAAAGGGGGGGCGGGGGGCCACCCCCCGCGACTCTTTGCGTCCGGGCTTTCTCTAGAGAAAGCCTGGATCCCCGCCCCGGATAGGGGCGGGAAACCACGTGGCAGGTTTCAACCTGCGATGGTCCCCGACAGGACCACGCTCCGAGGCAGGGCCTGTAGCGTACGCACTGCGTCAACAGCCCCCCGGCCCGTGGGGCGGGGCAACCATCACATCCCCGCGATGGGAACGTCCTCCCGGATGCTCCGCCGCAGCAGGCGGAGCACATAGACCACCAACCCGGCAAAGTAGAGATAGAACACCCATCCAAACCCCACCAGGAGAAAATCATACGCTCCATGGAGGATGGCCGGCAGCAGCCAGGCCCGGCGGAGAAAGGCAGCCGCCTGCTGGCCCTGCCCGTGGGCGGCCAGCCACTTGGCCTGGCCCAGGGCCGCCCCCATCACCACCCCGAACATGGCGTGGCCGGGGATGGAGAAGATGGCCCGCACCACCGCCGTGGAAAAGCCGGAGGTGAGGACATACATCACATTCTCCACCGCGGCAAAGCCCAGGGAGACGAACACCCCGTAGACCACCCCGTCGAAGCGGTAGTTGAAGTTGGGCTCGTTCCAGGTGCGCCGGCGGAGGACCCGGTACTTGATCCCCTCCTCAATGAACCCCGGCACCACGAAGTAGGCCAGGAAGAGGTAGACCATGGGCCGCCAGTAGAAAAAGTCGATGAACTGGTCGGCCAGCATCTCCAGCACCAGAATGGGAACCATGGCCAGCACCCCCCGCAGGAAGAGGGACCAGAGCAGGCCAGGGGGTTCCCGCTCAATCTGATCCAACCGGTAGATGATGCCCAGCAGGATCAGCGGGGGCGCCAGGGCGGCCAGGATCAAAAAGAGGACGGAATACAGGACCATTCAGCTCCTTCTCAAAGGCGGACCATCAGATGTCCAGGTTCACCACATATTTGGCGTTTTGCTCGATGAACTCCTTCCGGGGCTCCACCTTTTCCCCCATGAGGATGGTGAAGATCTCGTCGGCCTTCACCGCGTCCTCCAGGGTGATCCGGCGGAGGGTGCGGGTTTCGGGGTTCATGGTGGTCTCCCACAGCTCGTGGGGGTCCATCTCGCCCAGGCCTTTGAAGCGGCTGATCTCCACCTTGGCGTTGGGGTTGTCCCCCCGCATCTGGGCGGAGACCTGGTCCCGCTCCTCGTCGGAGTAGGCCACCCGCTGCTGCTTGCCCCGGGTGATCTTGTACAGCGGGGGCACGGCGGAGTAGACATAGCCCTGCTCGATCAGCGGCCGCATGAAGCGGAAGAAGAAGGTCAGCAGCAGGGTGCGGATGTGGGCCCCGTCCACGTCGGCATCGGCCATGATGATGATCTTGTGGTAGCGGAGCTTGTCGGGGTTGAACTCCTCCCCGATGCCCGCCCCCAGGGCGGTGATCACGGGGCTGAGCTTGTCGTTGCCGTAGACCCGGTCGGCCCGGGCCTTCTCCACGTTGAGCATCTTGCCCCATAGGGGGAGGATGGCCTGGAACCGGGAGTCCCGCCCCTGGGTGGCCGAGCCCCCGGCGGAGTCGCCCTCCACGATGTAGATCTCGGTGAGGGCGGGGTCCCGCTCGTTGCAGTCCCGGAGCTTGTCGGGCATCTGGCCGGACTCCAGCCCGGTTTTCCGCCGGACGGACTCCCGGGCCTTCCGGGCGGCCTCCCGGGCCCGGGAGGCGGTAAGGGCCTTTTCCAGGATGGCCTTCCCCACGGCGGGGTTTTCCTCCAGGAACTGCTCCAGCTTCTCCGAGACGATGGCGTTGACCAGGGTGCGGATCTCGGAGTTGCCCAGCTTGGCCTTGGTCTGGCCCTCGAACTGGGCCTCGGTGAGTTTCACGGAGATGACGCAGGTGAGGCCCTCCCGGCAGTCCTCGCCGGTGACCTTCTCGTCCTCCTTGAGGATCTTCATCTTCCGGCCGTAGGCGTTGAGGGCGTTGGTGAGGGCCCGCTTGAACCCCTCCTCGTGCATGCCCCCTTCGGGGGTGTGGACGTTGTTGGCAAAGGAGACAATGATCTCGTTGTAACTGTCGTTGTATTGGAGGGAGACCTCCGCCATGGCGTCCTCTTTGGAGCCGGCCATGTAGATGACCCCGTCGTGGATGGGGGTCTTGTTGCGGTTGATGTAGGAGACAAACTCCCGGATGCCCCCGGCGTAGCACATGGTGTCGGAGATGGTCTCCTCCCCCCGGCGGTCGGCGATGGTGATGGTGAGGCCGGCATTGAGGAAGGCCTCCTCCCGCATCCGGGTGTGGAGGGTCTCGTAGTCGTACTCCGTGGTCTCGGTGAACATCTCCGGGTCGGGCTGGAAGACCACGTCGGTGCCGGTGCGGTCAGTCTTGCCCACGATCTGCATGGGCTGGGTCACCTGGCCCCGGGCAAACTTCATCTCGTAGATGTTCCCGTCCTTGTGGACCCGGACCTCCAGCCACTGGCTCAGGGCATTGACCACCGAGGCGCCCACCCCGTGGAGGCCGCCGGAGACTTTGTATCCGCCGCCGCCAAACTTACCGCCGGCGTGGAGGATGGTGAAGACCACCTCCAGAGCAGGTTTCCCCGTCTGCTGCTGAATATCCACGGGGATGCCCCGGCCATTGTCGGAGACAGTGATGATGTTGCCCGGCTCAATGCCCACCTGAATCTCGGTGCAGTAGCCGGCCAGGGCCTCGTCGATGGCGTTGTCCACGATCTCATAGACCAGATGGTGCAGTCCGCTGGCGGAGGTGGAGCCGATGTACATGCCAGGCCGTTTCCGGACTGCCTCCAGCCCCTCCAGCACTTGGATCTCTGAGGCCCCGTATTCATGTTCCACGGTGGTGGCGTTTTTCTGTTCCAACTGATCCATAGATACCTCCAAACACAACGTAACGCAAAACCTGGGAGAAAGGGCAAGCACCCTGCCAGGTTACTTTCTATATCGTCAAACTTCCCAATTCCATCCGCTTGAGCAGGGTTGCCGTGGACAGCTGGGAGAGGTAGACTTTGACCTTCCCCCCCTTGTCCCGGCAGAGGAGGAAGGATTTGGGAAGATCCTCCCCCACGGGGATCACCTGGCCCGCCTGCTGGGCCTGGGCCAGAAAGTTCCGGGTGATCCGGGAGGAGGTGGTGTTGTCCAAATCAAAGATGCCCAGCACGTCCTGCTCTGGGATCACCACGGAAGCGCCGATGTGCAGATACATGCCGTCTCTCCCCTTTCCTGGGATGGGTGCCCTGGAAAAATGGGGCAGTTTCCCTTGATTTTATCACGAATCTTCTCTCGAATGCAGGGTATTTCTGGGGTTTAGGACAAATCGTCTGCCGCCCCAGCATCGGCCAGGGTGCCCTGGACAATGTGCAGGCTGTTTCCTGGAAACGTCCCCGCCTCCGGAGGCTGGCAGCCGGTGATGAACACCTGCCCGCCGGTGATCCTTCCCAGGACAAAGTCCTGCCGGCGCTGATCCAGCTCTGAGAGCACATCGTCCAGCAGGAGGATGGGCCACTGGCCGGTGTCCTCCTGGAAAATCTCCCGCTCGGCCAGTTTGAGGGAGAGGGCGGCGGTCCGGGTCTGCCCCTGGGAGGCAAACTGCCGGGCGGGCTGCCCGTTGATGGCCGCCAAGAGATCGTCCTTATGGGGGCCGGAGAGGCAGGATTTTGCCTCCAGCTCTGCCCGGCGGTGGCTGTTTTGGTGCTCCCGCAGGGCCTCGTACAGGGTAACCGTGGGGCCCAAGGGGTCTGTCACCGTCCGCACCGTCTGGTAGGACAGGGCCAGCTCCTCCCCCCCGCCGGAAAATTCCCGCTGAATGACCTGGGCCTTCCCCGCCAGTTTGCGGATGAAGTGGGCCCGGTAGTGGATGACCAGGGCCCCGGCCCGGGCCATGGCCTCGTTAAAGTCCTCCAAAACCTCCAGCAGGCTGGGATTCTTCTCCCAGTCCCGCAGAATCCGGGTTTTGTGGTCCAGCAATTTTTGGTACTGGGACAGGGCCTCGGCATACCTGGGCCGGAGCTGGCAGATGGCCCGGTCCAGAAAGGTTCGCCGTTCCGCGGCGCCCGCCTTGATGAGGGCCAGGTCCTCCGGGCAGAAGAGGACGGTCTGCAGGATCTCTGACAGCTCCCCCGCCGTTTTCAGCTTCACGTGGTTCACAAACAGCTTCCGCCGGGCCCCCCGAAACAGCTGGGCCTGGATGAGAAAGTCCCGCCCCCGGCTCTCCACCTGGGCGGTGATGGTGCCCTGGGTTCGCTGGAAGGCGATGAGCTCCTTATCCCCCCGGGCCCGATGGGACCGGGCCCCGGCGAGAAAGCCGATGGCCTCCAGCAGGTTGGTCTTTCCCTGGGCGTTTTCCCCCCAGATGACGTTGACCCCAGGGGAAAACTGAGCAGAAAACTGGGTATAGTTGCGAAAGCCGTCCAGAGAGATGGAGCAAACCCTCATTGCACCAAGAGCTCCCGCCCCTGGAAGGTGACACGGTCCCCTGGGCGGAGCTTCTTCCCCCGCATGGTACACACGTCCCCGTTGACAGAGACCTGGCCCTCCTGGATGAGGACCTTGGCCTCCCCCCCGCTGCCCACCAGGTTGGCCAACTTCAGCAGGGCTTCCAGCTTGATGTATTCCGTTGTGATGGAAATCACTTGTTGTTCTGCCATGGTATGTATTGACTCCTTCGTAGGGGGGGGTACAGACCCTTTGGGTGGGTGGCTCCGAAGCCACCTTGGGGCGCA
>OLFX01002645.1_pt1 | contig 14159 bp, 7 predicted proteins | sample 1605091 | NCBI WGS metagenome assembly OLFX01 (sample SAMEA3888906, study PRJEB22519) | human gut metagenome | biome: human gut; feature: human-associated habitat; material: faeces | place: Denmark | collected 2012 | reverse complement strand
GCCTGCTGGGATTGAGTTATATGTATTAACCCACATACGACCTGTTTCGATTGCTCGAGCTACACGGATAGCACGGTTAAGGTTTTGTGTAAATACGCCACCACCAAGACCGTATAAGCTATCATTAGCTTGTTCAATTACTTCGTCTTCGCTATGGAATTTAATCACTACTGCCACCGGACCAAAAATTTCTTCACGAGCTACGCGCATATCATTTGTAGCATCCACGATAAGTGTAGGTCTTACGAAGCAACCTTTGCCAAGTTCACCATCTGTAATACGTTCACCACCAGCTACAACACGAGCGCCTTCTTCCTTAGCAAGTTCTACATAGCTAAGTACTTTCTTAACTTGTGCTTCATAAATCAAGGAACCTAGTTGTGTAGATTCATCCCAAGGCAATCCAACTTTTACCTTATCAAATAATTTAGAAAGTTCAGCTACAAATTTATCATAAATTGTATCTTGTACGAAGATACGGGAACCTGCGCAGCATACTTGACCTTGGTTGAAGAGGATGCCGAGCATTGCCCCATCAAGAGCTTGTTTCCAGTTCGCATCGTCAAAGAAGATATTCGCAGATTTACCACCTAATTCCAATGTAGCAGGAATCAAGCGTTCAGATGCTGCTTTATATACATCAAGACCTACTTCTGTAGAGCCTGTGAAAGCAAGTTTGCTGAAGCCTGGATGATCAAGGATATATTGGCCAGATTTAGAACCTTTACCCGTTACAATGTTTACAACACCTGGAGGTAAGATGTCTTGCAAAATGCTACCTAGTTCTAAGAGACTAAGAGATGTATGACTAGATGGTTTGATAACAACTGTACAACCTGCTGCAAGAGCTGGTGCCAGTTTCCAAGCAGCCATTAGGAACGGGAAGTTCCAAGGTACTACTTGACCTACTACGCCAATTGGTTCACGGATAATAAGACTTAATGTATTTTCATCAAATACTTGTGCCGAACCTTCTTCTGCACGAAGCACACCGGCGAAGTAACGGAAATGATCTGCACCAAGTGGAATATCTACGTTTAATGTTTCACGGATTGGTTTACCATTGTCATAGGTCTCAACTTGTGCCAAATGTTCTTTGTGAGCATCAATGGCATCTGCAATCTTTAATAAATAATCTGCCCGATCGACTTGAGAAACTGTTTTCCACGTTTTAAAAGCCTCTGTTGCAGCCGCTACAGCTTTATCAACATCCGCCTGCGTAGCTTCTGCACAAACAGCAAGTTGCTCGCCATTAGCAGGGTTATATACATTAAATTCAGCACCATCAGATGCAGGTACCCATTCATTATTGATTAAAAGGCCATATCTTTCTTTAATATGTAAACTCATAGTACTTCCTCCTTTAATGGATAATGACTATTAATTATCTTCTATGAGTTCATCATACACCCAATATCTAAATACTTCAATCTATTTTATTATTTTCGATATAGCGATTTTATTGTATTCTCAATAGTTTTATTCTATACCAAAATCGATATACTTATCACTATTTATGATAACAGAGTACACAAAAAAGGAGTCCTCTATTACCTAAAGGACTCCTTTTAATCATGTTCAATTTTGACATGTATAATTTTTTACGAATTCCCCTAATAAAATTAGGCCTTTTTCTTGTCTTTATTTCTCAATGACTTGACGGATAATCCGATACGATTTCGCTTTACATCTACAGAGATGATCTCGGCTTCAATAATATCGCCTACCGCAAGTACATCAGAAGGATGTTGTTTCGCCGTACATAGTTCGCTACGATGTAATAAACCATTCGTTTTCAAACCAAAATCGATAAACGCACCAAAGTCCACCACATTATGAACGGTTCCTTTTACAACGGTGCCGACCTTAATATCTTCAAGGCTAACCACGTGCTTACGTGTAAGCGGTGCTGGTAAATCCTCACGAGGGTCACGGCCCGGCTTAGCGAGAGCAGCGATAATATCTCGTACCGTTGGAACGCCCGCATCAAGCTTATGAGCCATTTTATCGACATCAACCAATGGTAATTTCACTTGTAATGCCTCTAGTTGGGATTTATCTTGCAAATCCTTCAATGTAAAGCCCAACTCGCCAATGATACGTTCTGCCAATTCATAAGACTCAGGGTGAACGGATGTATTATCCAACGGATTTTTAGCCCCATTTAAGCGTAAGAATCCCGCGCATTGCGTAAAGGCTGCAGGACCTAAACGAGGTACCTTTAACAATTGTTTACGGCTCGTAAAGCCACCACTTTCTTGACGGAATGCGACGATATTTTTTGCTACGGTACTGGAAATACCTGCAATATGTTGCAAAATAGCTGGTGATGCAGTGTTAAGCTCTACCCCAACATGGTTTACTACGGATTCTACCACTTGATCTAATGTGTGAGACAATTGCTTTTGGTTGACATCATGTTGGTATTGGCCAACGCCGATAGACTTAGGATCGATTTTAACGGATTCTGCTAATGGATCTTGCACGCGACGAGCGATGGATACGGCACCGCGAATTGTTACGTCTAAATCTGGCAATTCATCAATAGCTAGTTTTGATGCGGAATATACAGACGCTCCAGCTTCATTGGTAATGATATAGTGACAATCTAATTTTTCTTCTTCAATCATCTTGGATGCAAATTGTTCCGTTTCATACGAAGCGGTACCATTACCGATGGACAATAAGGTAACCTTAAATTTGCGGATTTTTTCAGCCAATTTCTTTTGTGCTTCTTGTTTTAGTTTTTCACTATTCGTTAAATAGTAAGCTCCATAATCGAGTACATTCCCTTGCGCATCGATAATAGCCATCTTACAACCCGTACGATACCCTGGATCAAGGCCCATAATGACATGACCTGCCAATGGTGGTTGTAACAATAGATTTTTAAGATTTACCCCAAATACCTTAATCGCTTGTTCATCTGCTGATTCGGTTAATTCATTGCGAATATCCCGTTCAAGAGCAGGAAAAATCAAGCGTTTATATGCATCTGCTACGGCGCTAGCTTTCACATCGCTAAAAATAGATTGTTCATTTTTAGTGATACCACGCACCATATATTGAATATAGGATTCATCGGGTACGGTTAACGCCAATTTAAGAGCCCCTAATTTTTCGCCCCGATTAACCGCCAAGATACGATGAGACGGCATCTGACGAACTGGTTCGGCATACTCATTATATTGAAGGAATTGGTCCTTGTGCTCATTATCTTCCACGAGCTCCGCTTGGATAAACCCTTCCTTCCACATACGCTTACGAAGGGTAGCTCGGAAATCAGCACTATCGCTGACTATTTCTGCAACGATGTCCGATGCACCTTGAATGGCGTCCTCTGGCGTAGGCACGTCTTCAGAAATATATTCCTTTGCGATATCTAGAGGATTACCAGTTGTGACCGTATCATTCAAAATCATATCTGCTAAAGGCTCTAGTCCTCGTTCACGGGCAATCATGGCCCGTGTCCGTTTCTTAGGTCGATATGGTAAATACAAATCCTCTAATTCTTGTAATTTTACTGCTTTCATCAAAGATGCCATCAATTCATCGGTCATCTTTTCTTGTTCCGTAATAGCATTGATGATTTCTTGACGCCGTGCTTCTAAATTGCGCAAATATTTAATGCGTTCTTCGATAGTTCGCAGTTGTTCATCTTGTAATTCACCTGTTACTTCTTTTCTGTAACGAGCGATGAATGGCACCGTGTTACCTTCATCTAAGAGAGTAACTGCTGATTCTACTTGACCAGGCTTAACACCCAATTCCTTTGCAATAATGGCAAACATTGATTCCATTAGTTATGTCCTTTTCTTTCATATGTTACAAATCGATGAGGATATGTATTTTTATCATCTACCGTCCCCTCTACAACGGAGGTAATTGTGAAAGCTGACGCATCAAATTCAGGGAAATGAGCATCTCCTTCAAATTCATGGTCAACCTCCGTAATATGCATTACATCTACATACGGTAAAAAGGCTTCGTAGATTTGTGCACCCCCAATAACATAGGCCACATCCATCTCTTTAGCAGCCTTTACAACAGCCTCGGGTGAAGAAAATACACGTACCCCTTCCGGTGCATTAAATCCTTTATTTTTTGTAATCACCCAATGTTCCCGATTAGGCAATAAAAAGGGCAAGCTTTCAAAGGTCTTACGGCCCATAATAATAACGTGGCCCGTCGTTTTTTCCTTAAAAAATTTCAAATCATTGGGTAAATGCCAAATCAAAGAATTATCCTTGCCGATAACGCGATGATGTGCCACCGCTACGATAAGTGCTAACATAGTATCCCCCTATACGGCTACGGTCATAGCCAATTTACCTAAATGTTCATACCCTTCTAACACGATATCATCCGGTGAGAATTCATAAAAATCGGTGATATCTGAATTTACACGAATTTTTGGCGCACGCAACGCTTGATCTCGACGAGATAATTGCTCGCGCAATGCATCCACATGATTTTCGTAAATATGTGCATTATTAATAACATGAGTAAACTTACCAGGCTTCAAACCAGTCACTTGGGCAATCATACATAAGAGCGCTGCATATTGAGCTGTATTAAATGGAACACCAAGCCCCATATCGCCACTGCGTTGGATGAGCATGCAGTTTAAATAACCATTGCCTACATCCCACAATGTTTCATACGCACAAGGTTGCAAAGCCATATCAGGCAAATCCTCAATATTCCATAATGTAACAATCATGCGGCGACTATCTGGATCCTCTTTTATAGTTTTGATGAGATTATCTAATTGTTTATATTTAGCGATTTGGTATCCATAGGCCTTGCCAATAGTCCCATCTTCGCGCATCCATTCATCCCATACATGGACATTCATATCTTGTAATTTACGCACATCATTGGACTGCATTTGCCAAATCCATAACAATTCTTTCACAGCTGTTTTGAAAGCCACAAATTTTGTAGTTAAAATTGGAAATTCCTCTTGTAAATCAAACTGCATAATTTGTTGTGGCAATTTATATGTGGCTATGCCTGTTCTATTTTGACCATATATACCATGATCTAATATATTTTCAATAATATTGAGATATTGTGTATCTGCTAAGCTCATAGTTCCCCCTAATTATATTAGAAATCACTCAATATAGCGTTATAGAAACGCCAATTTGTTACCCCTTATATTGTGAAATGGCCTCTAAAAATGAAAGTCCATATTTCTTTAATTTTGCTTCCCCTACGCCCTTTATATTGCCAAACTCACCTAATGTTTTTGGCCGTATATTGGCTAAATCGATAAGCACCGTGTCAGGGAATATAATATACGGCGGCACACTAAGTTGCGATGCCAGTTGTTTGCGATGTTGCCGTAAATGTTCAAATAGCCCACCAGAACCAGAACGGGATACTTCGGAGCGAGATATAGAGGCTGATTTTTTCGTTTTACGAGATGGCACGATAACCTCTTGCCTAATTTCTTCTACCTCTTTATGCCCTGCTAGTACCTCTTCTGCACCGGCGGTGACGGATAAGACCGGATATTTCCCCATAGAACTCCGCAAGTATCCAGAGGCCACAAATTGTTGTATAAGGCCCTTAATCTCCTTATCCCCTACATCCGATAAATACCCAAATACGGATAAGGCATCAAGACCTGCCCTCGTAATGCGGTCAGTCCGTTCTCCGCGCACGATGGACGAAATCATAGAGGCACCATACCGCTCCTCTGTGGCGATAATGGTACGGAATATGGCCTTTGCCTCTTTCGTGACATTAACACGTTCCCCTTTTGTATTACAGGAACTACAGTTACTGCATTCGAGCCACGGAACGATTTCACCAAAATAGGCGAGCATATATTTTCTTAGGCAAGTACTACAGAAACAGTAATCAATCATGGACTGCAGTTTTCTAAGTTCTACCTGCTCACGTTGTGGTTCTAAATGACCTTGTTCAATCAAATACTTATGAACGCGCACATCTTGCCCACTATAGAGCAGAATACATTCCGCCGGTGCGCCGTCGCGTCCAGCACGGCCCGCCTCTTGATAATAGGACTCCATATTACGCGGCATTTGGTAATGCAACACATACCGCACATTACTCTTATCGATGCCCATGCCAAATGCGTTGGTAGCTACCATAACTTGTAATTGGTCGAAGGCATATTTATTTTGCATATCTTTGCGCATCTCATCGGATAATCCGGCATGGTAATATCCAGTTTGGATTCCGGCCCGTGTCAAATTATCGTAGACTCGTTCTACATCCTTGCGCGTAGAGCAATAGATGATACCATTTTCATGACTATGACGCCGCACATAATCGACTACATAATCCATGCGCTTTGGTGTGCGCACGACGGAAAACGATAAATTCGGCCTATCAAATCCCGTAACATACACATTCGCATGATCGAGACCTAATAATGTTTTAATATCATTTTCTACTGCCTTCGTAGCCGTCGCTGTGAAAGCCCCCACTACGGGACGCTTAGGCAAACTAGCTAACCAATCACCTATCAATCGATAGGATGGTCTAAAATCATGACCCCACTGTGAAATACAGTGCGCTTCATCAACAATGACTTGAGAGATAGGCATAGAGCGTAACACATTGCAGAAAAAATTAGAACCTAATCGCTCTGGTGCAATATATAATAATTTAATATTCCCACTACGTACATCGTACATGGTCTTATTAAATTCTGTTTGCGTTAATGTACTATTGATTAAGGCAGCCGGTATATTTTGATCCACCAAGCCATCAACCTGGTCTTTCATCAAAGATATTAAGGGCGAGAATACGACGGTAAGCCCCGATTTACAAAGAGCTGGAATTTGAAAGCATATCGATTTACCTGCCCCAGTAGGCATGATGGCCACTACATCCTCGTTCTTTAACAAAGACTCTACAGGAGCCTCCTGAGCGGACCGAAAGGATGTATACCCAAAGTAGGTTTGCAGTAGTTGTAACGCTCTATCACGAGAATTAATAGCCTCCATCGGTATACCTCCTTTCCTATGTGTACAAAATTAACAATGTTATATGCCATATCAAAATGAAATATCGTGTCTATTTATTGTATCATTTTTTGAGGTATTTTTTGAATTATTTTCATATAATACTGTTTAGTAATTTTAACAATATCATCAATATTTACTAATAAATTATATGATTTACATATCCTATAGAATGGCAATTTATGATACAATAATTAGTATATATTTTAACGTGGTGAACAACCCTAAGGAGGTTTTATATAGGCATGACACACAACAACATAATGATCATAATCGCCTTTGCCTTGTATTTAGGACTGATGATGTACATCGGGGTCTACTATTATCGCAAATCGAACAGTATTGGTGACTATATATTGGGAGGTAGACAGCTAGGACCGTGGATTACGGCACTCAGTGCCGAAGCCTCCGACATGAGCGGTTGGATGCTTATGGGGGTACCGGGTCTGGCCTATACTACGGGTATTTCCGGTGTATGGATTGCCGTAGGACTTACCTTGGGCACCTGGGCCAACTGGCGGTTCGTATCCCGTAGATTGCGTAACCATACGGAGGTAGCAAGTGATAGCTTAACATTGCCAGATTATTTGAAAAATCGTTTCCACGATCAATCCCATTCGGTAGCTGTTATTTCCGCATTGTTCATCTTAATTTTCTTCCTCATCTACACATCGTCTGGATTTGTAGCGGGGGGCAAATTATTTAATACCATCTTCGGTTTAGACTATACGGTATCCCTTTTTATTACAGCAGGCATTGTGGTATTCTACACATTCCTCGGCGGTTTCCTCGCCGTATCATGGACGGACTGTATTCAAGGGGCGTTGATGTTCTTCGCCATCTTAGCTGTACCTATTACGGCAGCTATGTACTTAGGTGGTCCTATTGATACGATGCAACTCATTCAAAGCGAATTTCCGCAAGGCTTAAATCTTTGGGGTGATACAAGTGATATGTTTGCCCTTGTTATCGGCATCATCTCTTCCCTTGGTTGGGGTCTTGGCTACTTCGGTCAGCCACATATCCTAGTTCGCTTCATGGCGATTTCCGATGCGAAGGAACTAAAAAAATCCACAAATATTGCTATGGTTTGGGTTATCCTTTCCTTATTAGCAGCTATTTTCGTAGGCCTCATCGGTCATGTATATATGTTACCAGAAAAATTAGTTGGTACAGATGCAGAGACGATATTCCTCGTTATGACGGAACGTTTATTTTCGCCATTTATGGCTGGCCTTATCTGGTCTGCTGTACTTGCAGCTATCATGAGTACTGCATCCGCTCAACTATTAGTAACAGCCTCTGCTATTGCTAATGATTTTTACGCTAATATCATTCACAAAACGGCAACCGACAAAGAACTCGTGCTTGTAAGCCGTATTGTTGTATTGTTGGTAGCGGCTATATCCATTTTCTTAGCATTAAATCCAGATAGCCTCATCCTTACGATGGTTGCTTACGCATGGGCTGGCTTTGGTTCCGCTTTTGGTCCTGCCATCATCTTCTCCCTATTCTGGAAACGCATGACGCGCCGTGGTTGTATTGCGGGTATCGTCGTAGGTGGTCTTACAGTCCTAATTTGGAAACAATTTGCCTTCTTTGGACTTTATGAAATCGTACCAGGATTTATCTTCTCATCTATTGCGATTTACCTTGTCAGCATTTTCGATAAATTACCACCACGTCCAGTATTAAAAGATTATAAAGAAGCAGAAAAATTGCATATTCTCTAAGAACGCATAAAAGGAGCTATTGATTTCTCAATAGCTCCTTTTTCATAATAAAGGGCTGTTATACTTACAGCCCTTCTTCTTATACATATTGTGATAATCCATCACGAATGGCTTCACGCACATCGAACACTAATGATGCTGGCGATAATACTTTCACACTTTGCATATATTGTAGTGCCCAATATTTGAAAGCCTCCCGATTAACATGAACACGACACTCCACCTTTTGAGGCGTCTCGTTTAAAAATGTTACATTTCCATCAAACCAATCGAGAATTTGGTTAACGATACTACGTTTTGCTTCAAATACTACCGTTACTGATTCACCACCAAACATATAGATATGTTCCTTCATGTATTTATCTACATCAAAGGTATTTTGATTGTGATAGCCTTGGATTTCCCGCAATGGCTTACGGCGAATATCCAATAACTTAATGTTGCCAATTCGATCTACACGTAGTGTAGACATATCATCATGGTTATCGTGGTTACCTACCAAGTAGTAGAGTCCTCGACTAGATACTAATTGGTAGGGGTTAAAAATATAATTTCGCTCATTACCTGCATAATCAAGATTAGGATATAATTTATTATCTGTACTAGGCTGATAATAGACTAACGAAATTTTTCTCCCTTCCGTCACCGCTTTTTCAATGAGATCAATATTTAGGAATAGGTCCTGACTTCTCACAAGAGAATCAGGAGTACTCTTAATTTGTTTTCCATGGGATTTAAAATAACGACCTCCCAAGGCAGATACCTTATCAATCAAGTCTTTACGCTGATTTACACTAATATGACGTGATGCTAATAGACCATCGATTAACAAATGTAACTCAGCCTCTTCAAAGGGATGAATCATATAAAAATTGGTACGACGAATCGAACCATCTGTACCTAGTGCAGATTCTTCACATTCAATATTAAAATTACCAGATTCATATAAATCATTTAGATGACGCCCTAAGGTTTTACGATCTACCGTCAATTCATATTTCTTTGCTAAGATGCTACGAATTTCCTCTTGAGATAATGTATGATTTGCATCTGTTTCATCTCGTAGGATTTCTAGTATATATACTAGTACTGCCTTTTTAGATGCCATGGAAAAACTCCTTTTACAATATACTTATACTAACTAACAACAAAATATGGCCTACTATGACCATATTATTACATGTACACAAAATCACTCATATAAAGTATATCATAAAAGTCATGTTTACTTCATGTATTTTTCATGCATTTCTTCATCTTTCCTATATCTTTTATGCAACTTAACATAACAAAATGTAATATTTATAAAATAAAAAGAAAATATTGAACATAAAAATAAAGGCCAATTCTATATATCGAGAATTAGCCTTTATCTATCCTCCATCGCACATTATTATCATATGCTACACAGGAAATACCTTTATTTAATTTTATTTTCTAAATAGCCTAATGTTTCCATGCGTTTCGTCAATTCAGCATAGAACGCTTCAGCCATAGCTGTTTGATTTTTTGCCTGACCAGCTTGTGCGCCGCCAAAGATATTCTTTTTAATCGCATTAACAATAGTAGATTTTGCCTTTGGTTTATTAAGGATTTCCATAAACATCAAATCTTCATCGGACAGATTTTCCACGGCTTCATTTTCAGAGGTAGCCCCATACATGATGTCTGTACCAGATTCAACTAAAGCTTTCACAAACTTTGTAAATCTAGCAGGTACAAAGGATTGTCCCTCCATATAGTAAGCTTTAGGATGTGGGTGTTTCAAGAAACGTAGACCACCGCGTACAATATGTTCTGCCACAGCTACATATAACGCATTAACAGCGGCTTCTAAGCTTGCATCATCGCCCTTAGCAGCATCATTAGCAGCTTTCACAATGGCTAAAGCCTCGATCATATTAAACTGACCGCCATCCTTAATAATGGACTGGAATGTATCGCGTACGATATCATTTTCAAACATGGACAATGCTTCTTCATTGAAGAGAATTGTATAGGTAAAGCTGTTAATAATGGTTCGCATAGGTACAGAATTCACAAGTTCAGGATTTCCCATGTCGTATGTTACAGATTCTGCATGCTTAGCCTTACATATAATAGATTTTCTAAAGGTCGTATCTAGCATAAAATCTAAATATTGCTCTTGAGCTACATGGTCATTAAGTGCGAGTTTATCTAGTGTATCCGCAATATCAGCATCAAAGCTACGTACCATAGATAAAGTTAAATCAGCATCACATAGGTATGCCAATTTATGCGCTTCTAAATGGTCATTAAATTGATAGAAATATACAGGATCATTGTTTGGCTCTAAATGATCGTGACCAACATAGTATTCATCTTTTTGCATAACAGAACGAAGAGCACCTAAGAATTTACTATTTCGTTCCTTTAGATTGTCATATTTTAAAATTTGACTACCCACGATACTACCAATCGTTTTGCCATGCAGTACCTTTTCCTTGTGATTAAACTGAGCTTTATCACGGTTGCTGAACATCATCAATTGACGTACTTCTTCCATCGTATGCCAACCTGGATAGGTATTATAAGAAATGTAGGCAATGCCATCCTCTGCTAAATGTTCATCGATAAGGCGCAACAATGCATCTTTAACACCGTCATCGACCCAAGAATACACACCATGGGCGATAATGTAATCAAAGGTACCAATTTCACTACCAATAGATGCGATGTCTGATTGAATAAGGGATACATTGGTTAAACCTGCATTGGCAATCACTTCGTTGCCTTTTTCGACTTGTTCTTGTGAAAGCTCAATACCTACGAATGTTGCATCGGGATTAAATAATGCTTGGGAGATAATATTGCCACCATAGGTTGCTCCCAACTCTAATACTCTTGCAGTTTTAGGGTTAGGTGCTGAAACCCCCACGAGAGCTGCATAGGCTTCAAGAGTAGCCGGTGTGGTATATGGGAATGGCATGGATTTATAGCCTAATTCACTATAAATGGTTTGTTGTACGTCATTTGTATTCGTAGTCATAATATCCTCTATCATTAAAAACATATATTGTATAAACAATACATGAATAATACACATATATACTATCTATTATACCAAAATCATGTGTACTATACACCTATTCATAAGGATGATAGATGCAAAAGAGGCATCCTCAATGAGGATGCCTCTTGTATATGCAGTTTAGAGAAATTAATTATTTAACTTCTTCGAAACCTTTTTGTAAGCGAACATAGCTTAAGCGACGTTCTTTAGCGTCTTCTTCACATTTAGCGAATAATTCTTCTGCAGCGTCAGGAGCAGCTTTCGCCAAGGAAGCATAACGAACTTCACCTTTAAGGAAGTTTTGGAATTCGTCGTAGTTGCCTTCTTTGGAATCCAAGGAGAATGGGTTTTTACCTTCAGCTTTAAGTTGAGGGTTGTATCTGTAAAGATCCCAGTAACCACAAGCAACTGCTTTGCGTTGTTCTTCTTGAGCTTTACCCATACCAGCTTTGATACCATGGTTGATACATGGGCTGTAAGCGATGATCAAGGAAGGACCTGGATAAGCTTCAGCTTCTGTAACAGCTTTCATCAATTGGTTTTTATCTGCACCCATAGCTACTTGTGCTACGTATACATAACCATAAGACATAGCCATCATGCCAAGGTCTTTCTTCTTAGTACGTTTACCAGATGCTGCGAATTGAGCTACAGCAGCTTCATGAGTAGATTTGGAGGATTGACCACCAGTGTTGGAGTATACTTCAGTATCGAATACCCAGATGTTGATGTCTTCGCCAGAAGCTAATACATGGTCAACACCGCCGAAACCGATATCGTATGCCCAACCGTCACCACCGAAGATCCAGTGAGAACGTTTGATTAAAAATTGTTTTTTATCAAGGATTTCTTTCAATTCTGGAGTTGTAGCACCTTCAGCTTCGATTGCTGCTACCAAACGTGCGGAACGTTGACGAGTAGCTGCGCCAAGGTTAGCGAATTCAATCCATTGTTCCAATGCTTCTTTCAATTCGCCAGATGCTGTTTCAACAGCTTTCTTAGCTACTTCAAGCAATTGTTCACGGATTTTCTTAACGCCGATGTACATACCATAGCCATATTCAGCATTATCTTCGAACAAGGAGTTTGCCCAGGAAGGACCTTGACCTTGTTGGTTAGTTGTGTATGGAGAAGCTGGCATGGAAGCACCCCAAATGGAGGAACAACCAGTAGCATTCGCAATCATCATACGATCGCCGAACAATTGAGTTAACAATTTAGCGTATGGAGTTTCACCACAACCTGCACAAGCACCGGAGAATTCGAACAATGGTTGTTCAAATTGGGAACCTTTAACAGTTTCCTTCTTCATAGGGTTTTCTTTTACAGGAAGGTTAACAGCGTAGTTCCAAGCTTCAGCTTGTTCGATTTCGGAATCGATAGAAGTCATTACGATAGCTTTGCCCTTAGGAGCTGGACAGATATCAACGCAGTTACCGCAACCCAAGCAATCTAATGGGGATACTGCGATACGGAATTGAAGGTCTTTAGCGCCCAATGCAGGGATTGTATCGAAATGTTCTGGAGCTGCAGCCACTTCTGCTTCAGTTGCCAAGATTGGACGAATTGTAGCATGTGGACATACGAAGGAACATTGGTTACATTGGATACAGTTTTCTGGCAACCATTTTGGAACGAACAATGCAGGACCGCGTTTTTCGAATTTAGCAGTACCAGCAGGTAATGTACCATCTTCGTAACCAGCGAATGTGGATACAGGAAGATCATAACCAGCTTGTGCATTGATTGGTTGTGCAATGTTTTGAACGAAAGATGGGCAGGATTCACAGCCTGGTTTAGCTTTGTGACCGCCTTCATCAACAGCGTTTTTCCAGTCAGCTGGAACGTCTACTTTTACAAGAGCACCAACGCCTTGGTCGATAGCAGCGTTGTTCATGTCAACGATGTTTTGACCTTTTTTACCATAGGAAGTAACTACGGATTCTTTCAAGTATTTGATAGCGTCATCTACAGGGATGATTTCAGTCAATTTGAAGAATGCAGCTTGAGTTACCATGTTGATACGACCGCCTAAGCCGATTTCAGCAGCGATTTTCGCAGCATTGATGATGTAGAAGTTCAATTCTTTTTCTGCAATTTGACGACGTAATTTAGCAGGTAAATGTTCGTTCAATTCTTCAGGGGACCAAGTACAGTTCAATAAGAATGTACCGCCTTTTTTGATACCGCGAAGTAAGTCGTATTCATGTACGTAGGATTGACGGTGACATGCTACGAATTGAGGTTCAGTAATCAAGTAAGGTAAGTTGATTGGATTAGTACCAAAACGAAGGTGAGACATTGTTACGCCACCAGATTTTTTGGAGTCGTAATCGAAGTATGCTTGAGCATACATGTCAGTGTGGTCACCGATGATTTTGATAGCGG
>OLFX01002632.1_pt1 | contig 14243 bp, 13 predicted proteins | sample 1605091 | NCBI WGS metagenome assembly OLFX01 (sample SAMEA3888906, study PRJEB22519) | human gut metagenome | biome: human gut; feature: human-associated habitat; material: faeces | place: Denmark | collected 2012 | reverse complement strand
TTTATTGACTCTCTTATTCTACCAGATTGCTGCCTTCCTGTGGGCCTTTTTCTTCCGCTGTTGCACTTCCTATTGTAATTCGCCGTGGGGAAAGCATCGCAAGGCAGTCTTGATGGCGGCCCCGAACCTAGAGATGCGGCTCCGGGAAATTTGCGCAAAACCACCAGCAGCGCCCCCCTCAGGGCTGCCGCTGGTGGTTTCGTTTGGATTGCTGCCAGAGGAGCACCGGCAGGGCCACCGCCAGGGTGGCCAACGCCACCCACTGGGAGGTGGACAGGGGCCCCCAGAACCCCCGGGCCCCGTCCCCCCGGAGAAACTCCAGCAGGAAGCGGAAGGCCCCGTAGAGGGACAGGTAGACCGGCAGCAGCTGCCCCCCGGACCACCCCCGCCGGGCCAGCCAGTCCAGCAGCAGGAAGAGGAGGAGGCACCCGGCGGCCTCGTACAGCTGCACCGGCACCAGGGCCACCCCGTTGGGGGCCAGCAGGGCCTGGGAAAAGGTCACCCCCCACCACCCCGCCGGGGCGGGGATGCCGTAGCAGCACCCGGCCAAAAAGCACCCCACCCGGCCAAAGGCGTGGAAGAGGGGGACGGCGGGCACCAGGTCGGCCCCCAACGGGCCGAAGGGCAGCTTCCGCCGCCGGCAGAAGAGCCCCACCGCCCCCAAGGCCCCCAGCAGCCCCCCGTAAAACACAAACCCCCCGGTGAGGTACCGGGCGGAGAACCGGGCGGGGTCCTGCCCCAGCAGGGGGAGGTCAGCCGCCAGCTGGGGCAGCTGGGGCAGCAGGTAGAGGAGCTTGGCCCCCACCAGGGCTCCCAGCACCCCCCAGAGGAAGGCCTGCTCCGTCCGGCCGGGGTTCTCCCCCCGGCGCCGGAGCCGCCAGTGGAAGTACCCCCAGGCAGCCGCCGCCCCCGCCAGGGCCAGCAGGCTGTAGGTGGGAAAGGCCCTTCCAAATAGAACCAAATACGGCGCCATACCAAACCCCTCCTAGGAAGCAGCCGCGCCGCGGCAATCTTGCCGCGGCGCGAAGGTCAAGGTCGAACCATCCCGATGGATGGATTACAGATTGGACACACCCACCAGCCCCGCGCAGCTGACGCAGGCGGCGCAGGCCAAAAGGGCCAGGGCCCCGCCGATGAGGCCGATGAGGGAGAGGACGAACCCCGCCGTGCGGATGGCGTCGTCATACCCCAGCTCCTTGGCCTTGCTGGCCTGGATCAGGCCCACAATGCCCAGGATGATGGAGAGGATGGAGGAGTAGCCGAAAAACCAAAAAATCACCGCGATGATCCCCAGCACCAGGCTGGCGGTGGCGTTGTTTTTTCCGGGGGGATTGTTGTTCTCAGGCATAGGGATGCCTCCTTTCTGGGAGGATGACAGCAGGCCCGCCCCGGCGGCGCACCGGGACGGGGAAAGGATCTGTTTCCATTGTAAAAAAGATTCCGGGAAATGTCAATGAACAAGCGGCCGGTCCTGCCGAAAAATGTCGCTTCGGCAGGACCGGCCTCGGAAGGGGTCGGGTTATTGGGGCAGGCGGGTGGTCACGGCCAGCCGGGCCAGGGAGGCGCCTTTGGCCCGGCGGCGGCAGTAGTTGGCGGTGCAGGCCTTGAAGGCGGCAAACTGGCGGCGGGCGGCGGCCTCGTCCCCGTAGACCTTCCAGCAGCCCACGCACTTGCACCCCTTGCCCCGGTGGCGGACGAAGCCCGCCACGTCCTCCGGGGGATAGCCCAGGAAGAGGCCGATCTCATGGGGAAAGTCCCCGCCGGCCCCCAGGCGGCGGCGGAGTTCCGCCAGGCAGGCCCCCTGGCCCAGGTCCCGGTAGCCCGCCTGGCGGAGCAGGCGGCGGACCTCCTCCTGGGCCAGGTCCCGGGACAGGGCGGCCGGGCGGAAGAGGTACAGCAGGGCCCGCCCCTTCTCCCGGCGCAGGGGGACCAGCCGCAGGCCCCGGGGCACCAGCACCCGGTTCATGGCCCGCAGCTCCTCCGCCAGAGCCTGGGGGGAGGAGAAGAAGCAGGGGAAGAGGTTCCCCGTTTTCATCCCCGCCAGGGTGGGGGCGCCGTGGCGAATCACAGTATCCTCAGACATGGCTCAAGCTCTGGCCCCGGCGTGCTCGGCCAGGATGCTGCCCAGGGCGGACATGGAGCTGGACCGGGAACGGACGATCACCGTGTCCTGCCCCCGGGTTTCGTTCAGCGCGTTCTGGACCATTTTGTGGGAGATGGTGTCGGTGAACATCACCAGCAGGTCGGGGCTGCCCAACCGGTTTTTCAGGGTGCCTCCCATCTTGGAGATCACCTTGGCGGTGCACTGATAGGACCGGCAGAGGTCCTTGTACTTGCGGACCATACACTCGTTTCCGCCGAGAATGACAACACTCATAAGGTCTCCTTTCTTTGGTTAGTTTTTGCTAACTGTAGAGGGGATCGGACGCGTCCCCTTGGGGGGACGCGAAAGGAACGGAAAAATGGGACGGACTTCCTGCAACAGAGAGGAGGTTTCCCAGGTGGTTAGCCTAAGCTAACTGCTGAGAATATATCAGATTTCTGCCCCCGTGTCAAGGGAAACCTTTCGCAAATCCAGAAAAATTTGGAAAAATAGGGGGTTGGTCACAAAAAATTAAGAGAATTTTAATTGACTTTCCAGGGATCCGTTGTACAATAGGGTAGATCCATTTGCAGGCCGCGCTGCAAACGGTTGGGACCTCATTTTGCCCGAGGATGCCCTTCCTTATACCGGCAAATTTGTCGGGAACCACGATGGAAATTTTCGGGCGAATGGGCTACAGTAAGAAGGATATCAAGAAGCAGATCGCCGGACGGAAGGGGAGATGAAGGCCCCCTTCCAGTCTGCGGCCGGTTCCGCCCCGGCGGAACAGACTGACAGAAAGAAAAAGGTGTAAGAAGGTTAAAAAATGAATATCATCTTGACGATCAATGTGATTGTAGCAGTGGTCTTTGCCTGCTGCTATGCCTACCAGCTGTTTTTCTTAGCGGTCCCCTTTACCAGGAAGCAGGAGGCTCATAAACCAGAGGTCCTCCACCGCTTCGCCATCCTCATCTGCGCCCGGAACGAGTCGGCGGTGATTGCGGACCTGCTCCAAAGCATCCAGCACCAGAGTTACGACCAAAGCCTCATCACCACCTTTGTGATGGCCGACAACTGTACCGACAATACCGCAGAGATCGCCCGCCAGAACGGCGCCGTGGTGTACACCCGGTTCAACAAGGAGAAGGTGGGCAAAGGGTACGCCCTGGAACAGCTGCTGAAAAACATCGAAGAGGATTACCCCCAGACGTTTGACGGATTTTTCGTCTTTGACGCGGACAACGTGCTGGACTGCCACTTCGTGGAGGCCATGAACCGTACCTTCACCGACGGGTACGAGGTGGTCACCAGCTACCGCAACTCCAAAAACTACGGGGAAAACTGGATCTCCGCCGGCTATGCCCTCTGGTTTATCCGGGAGTCCCGTTACCTCAACAACTCCCGGATGCTCATGGGCACCAGCTGTGCCATCTCCGGCACCGGGTTCCTCTTCAGCCGCAAGGTCATCGAAAGCACCAACGGCTGGGTGTTCCACCTGCTCACCGAGGACATTGAGTTCTCCGTCTACCACATCCTCCAAGGCCGGACCATCGGCTTCTGCGCCGACGCAGTGCTCTATGACGAGCAGCCGGCCACCTTCCGCCAGTCCTGGCGGCAGCGGCTGCGGTGGGCCAGAGGGTTCCTCCAAGTGTTCCGCAAGTACGGCTTCGGCCTGATCAAAGGCATGGGCAAGGGCAGCTTCTCCTGCTATGACATGAGCATGACCGTGATGCCCGCCTTCCTGCTCACCGTGGCGCTGATTGTCAGCTACCTGGTGGTGGGCCTGTCCGCCCTGGGCGGCGGCGTAGGGTCCGAGATCACCTTCTTCCAAGGCTTGTACTACATCCTGCAAATGCTGGCGGTCCTATACGGGGTGCTCTTCGTGGTGGGCCTCTTCACCACCATCACCGAGTGGGAGAACATCCACACCACCCCCGCCAAGAAGGTGCTCTACACCATCACCTTCCCCATCTTCATGCTGACCTACATCCCCATCTCCCTGGTGGCTCTGTTCAGCCGGAAGGTGCAGTGGAAGCCCATCCAGCACCACCGGGCAGACCGGCGGGTGCTGGAAGCCGCAGCGGCCGGCACCAAACGGATTCAAAACCAATGATACACACCCTGCTCCCCCGCCGCTGGGCGGGGGAGTTTTTTTGGAACCTGGGAGGAAAGGAGGTGCGCCGCCATGGACCTCACCGGCAAGCACTACACCTGGTTTCAGAACCGGGAATGTGAATACTTCCCCTGCCACAAAGGGGTGCGGGAGGAGGAGTTTAACTGCCTCTTCTGCTACTGCCCCCTTTACCGGCACCCCAACTGCCGGGGCAGCTTCGTGCTGCGGGACGGGATCAAGGACTGCTCCTACTGCCTGCTGCCCCACAACGGGCTGGAGAGTTACGCCTACATCCAAGCCAAACTGATGGAATCCCCTGGTGCCTGGGAAGCGGGGGAGACCCCCTGAGCCAGGCCGAGACTCTGCTCCACGCCCCCATAGAACGGGACAAAACGGCTCCCCGGCAGCGCCCAGCGCCGCCGGGGAGCCGTTCCGCATATCCCGTACCGGAAAGACCAGCCCGCCTGGAACCCCAGGGGGAGCCCAACCGGCGGCCTGCCGCAGCCGGGCCCCGCCCCCCAGCGGCGGGGGAGCCTGCGCCAAAGAACCCGCCCGCCGTGTCCCCAGGCATGGGAAAAGCCCGGAGGAGCGAGCACTCCTCCGGGCTTGTGTGTTGCGTGAGCCGGTTTCAATGGTTGGGGTTTGAGAAAATAGCAAAGAAAAGGGCTTCCTGTTCCCTTAAGCGAACAGAGCGGGGAACAGCAGGAAAGCGGAGATGATGCCGATGGCGATGTTGCACACGCCGGCCAGCTTGGTCAGGGCGGGCTTGCCGGTGTACCAGCCGGGGATCAGGGTGAGCAGCAACACATCGATGACCACCAGGTCGATGCCCAGGGGCCAGATCAGGCCGTCCTGGAAGGCGCGGACGGTGAAACCGATCACCAGGATCAGGCCGCACAGGAAGAAGTGGGCCATGACCTTCTTGTCGCCGCCCTTCAGGAAGAAGAAGCCGACCAGGATCCAGAACAGGCCGAAGAAGCCGAACACGGTGCCCAGGTAGATGCTGTGGTCACCGCCCACGGAGAAGAGGTACATCCACAGAGAGGTGAACAGCTGGGTGAAGCCGCCGAAGAAGATGGCGACGTAGCCCAGGGTCCGGGTGAGTTTCTCGTGGTCAGCGCCTTTCACGCCGACACCGAGCTGTTCCAGACCGAAACAGATGACAGTGGCGAAGAGACCAAACAGGCCGATGGCTTCGGGATTGACTGCTGCGAGCATAGGGTAAATCCTCCTTTGATGAAATGGGTTATGAAACCGATCAACTGCCACTAAAGTACAGGAAAAAACGGGAAAGGTCAACCTATTGTCAATATACAAAAGGAAAGAAAACATTACTTCACGAACGCGCCGGAAAACTTGCAAAATAAGATAGGAAAGGTCGAAAAACCGGGAGTATTCCAAGAAATGACAGGGAAATTGCGGAGATTTTTGGGGGGAATCGGTTTGGATGACGCGGCAGGTCGTGGGATTTTTTGAAAAAATGAAAGACAAAATAAAAAAACTTGCTGGAATCCCTGAAAAAGGGAACCCAGCAAGGGGAATTCTGCATAAAGGAGGCGGCGCGCTGGCAAATTGTTTTTTGAAGGAAATGCAAGGAAAAATGGCGCAAGGATGCAAGGTTTTGCTTCGTCAAAATCACCAATTTAAAGGGAAAAGCCCCTAGGGAATTGTGCTACCTCCCGAGGAATCCGGCAGGCAGGCCAGGGGGTCCAGCAGTTCCCCCTGCCAGAGGACTTCAAAGTGGCAGTGGGGGCCGGTGGACCGGCCGGTGGAGCCCACCAGGGCGATGGCCTCCCCCTGCTCCACCGTGTCCCCCTCCTGGACCAGCAGCTGGGAGCAGTGGGCGTAGTAGGTCACAAACCCGTTGCCGTGGTCCAGCTTCACCAGGTTTCCATAGGTCCCCCGGAGGCCGGACCAGATCACCGTGCCCTGGGCGGCGGCGGTGATGGGGGTCCCGGTGGGGGCGGCGATGTCGATGCCCCGGTGCAGGCTGGTGGACCCGAAGAGGTCCCGGGCCCCGAAGGGGGAGGAGATCCGCCCCTCCAAGGGCCAGAGGAACCGGCCCTGGGCTCCCTCCGCCCCCTGGGCGGTGCCCACGGCCACCTGGGTGGGGGTGGGCTGGGTGAGGCGGTTGACCGACATGGTCTCCCGGGCCTCCTCCACCCCCTGGGTGCAGGTGACCCGGTCGGTGCGCTCCTCCAAGCCGGGGGTGCCCTCCTGGAGGACCTGCCGCTCCCCCAGCAGGAGGGCGGCGTCCGGGACCTCCTCCACCGGCGGGTCCACCGGCTGGGTGTAGGTGACCTCCTCCACCGTGCGGACGGTGAGCAGGGGCCCCTCCTCCGGGGGGGTCTCCCAGGTTCCGGGGAGCTGGGCGGCCAGGGCGGCGCTGGCCGCCCCCACCTGGTCCCAGGACTGGGCCAGCCGGGCCTGGAGGGCCCCGCCGTCCAGCAGGCCGGTGTCGGCGGGGAGGTAGACTTCCTCCACCCCCAGGGTGTTGGCGAAGGTGGCCTCCACGGTGAAGGGGGTGGTGTACCGGTCCTTCTGGGCCTGGAGGGCCTGGTCAATGGCCGCCTGGCTGGCGCAGGCCCCCACCGGCACCCCGTCCACGGTGAGGACGTAGGCCGCCTGCACCTGGTCCACCGTCTCCATCAGGCTGGCGGTGAGCTGGGAGGAGGTTTGGATCTCCCGCTTGGGGGCGATGGTCAGGGCCATCGTGGCCTCCTGAGCATAGGCGTAGTCCTGCCGGAGAATGTGGGAGACCTGGTCCTCCACCTGGGCCACGGCGGCCTGGTAGGTGTCCTCCCGCTGGATATAGGCCAGGGGCCGGGTGCCGTCGGTGGACACCGCGTAGCACAGGGTGCAGGTGGACACCACCACCGCCCCGGCCACCGAGAGCCCCGTCAGCCCCAGCAGCACCCCGGCCAGCACCCCTCGTCGCCGCCGCCGGGGGATCTGCCAGGAGACGGTGGGGGAAGGGTCCGCCCCCCTCCGGGGGCCGTGGCCGGAGGCGGGCGGGGAAGCGGGTCGTTGCAAAGAATCACTCCTCTCTAAGATTGGAAGAAACCTACAAAACAGTAACAAACTGGTTACAAAGATAGGATACGAGGCCAAGCCCCCCGCCGTCAAGGGGTGCAAAGACAGAGGTTTTGCCGTCTGGCCGCCCTTTGGCGGGGAGGGTGTCGAAGGGGTCCCGCCGCCCCGCCCTTTGGCCGGGGCAGGGGAGAAAATTTCTTCCCCCCAGACCCTTTACAGAGGGTATTTTCCAGCGTATACTAAACGCAAATCGAAACCACCCCCGGCCGGGAGCCCCCTCCCCGCCGGGGTAAGAAAGAGAGGAATCCCATGTACGCCCAATTTGCACGGACCCTGTCCCGGCTGCGCCATGAGAAGGGGGTCAGCCAACGGCAGGCGGCCCAGGAACTGGGGGTGTCCCAAGCGCTGCTGTCCCACTATGAAAACGGGATTCGGGAGCCTGGCCTGGCCTTTGTGGTCCGAGCTTGCGATTACTACCAAGTCTCAGCAGACTACCTGCTGGGGCGGCAGAACATCTCGGGGGAGGGGCAAACCACCCCCCTTCCCGCCCCGGAGGAGGCGGCCGCCGACCTGCTGGCCGAGCTCTGCCAGGAGCTGTGCCGCCGCAGCCCCGCCAGCCGGGCCATCCTCAGCCGCTGGGCCGGGGAGCTGGCCCAGGGAGCCGGAGAGAAACCCGCCGCCCCACCCAGAAAATCCAAGGCTGTGAAAGTATAGCCATTGATTTTAGCTCCGCCGAAATGAATTCGGCTCCGCCAAGGGTTTGCGTTGCAAACCGCTTGTACGGCGCACCCGCGCCGGTGCGGATTTTCCCAAAGGAGGACACAGAGAAGAATGATAGACCAGAGCAAGATCCGTAACTTTTCCATCATCGCCCACATCGACCATGGGAAATCCACCCTGGCCGACCGTCTGCTGGAGCTCTGCCACGCGGTGCCCGAGCGGGAGATGGAGAACCAGCTCCTGGACAACATGGACCTGGAGCGGGAGCGGGGCATCACCATCAAGGCCCGGGCGGTGACCATCCAGTATGATGCCCTGGACGGCCAGAGCTATACCCTGAACCTCATCGACACCCCGGGCCACGTGGACTTCAACTACGAGGTCTCCCGCTCCCTGGCTGCCTGCGAGGGGGCCATCCTGGTGGTGGACGCCTCCCAGGGGGTGGAGGCCCAGACCCTGGCCAACACCTACCTGGCCATGGAGCACGATCTGGAGATCCGCCCGGTGATCAACAAGATCGACCTCCCCGCCGCCAACCCCGCCCTGGCCAAGGAGGAGATTGAGAACGTCATCGGCCTGGACGCCGCCGAGGCCCCGGAGATCTCCGCCAAGATGGGCACCAACATCCAGGCGGTGCTGGAGGATGTGGTCCACCACGTCCCCGCCCCCCAGGGGGACCCCCAGGCCCCCTTCAAGGCCCTGATCTTTGACAGCCAGTACGACGCCTACCGGGGGGTGGTGGTCTATTTCCGGGTGATGGAGGGCACCCTCACCCTGGACCAGCGGGTGAGGATGATGGCCTCCGGCGCGGAGTACGGCCTGGTGGAGATCGGCCACCTCCTGCCCACCAAGCTGGAGCCCTGTAAGAGCCTGTCCGCCGGGGAGGTGGGCTACCTCACCGCCTCCATCAAAAACGTGAAGGACACCCAGGTGGGCGACACCATCACCACCGTGGACAACCCCGCCGCCGAGCCCCTCCCCGGCTACCGCCCCGCCCGGAGTATGGTCTACTGCGGCATCTACACCGAGGACGGCTCCAAGTACCCCGACCTCCGGGACGCGTTGGAGAAGCTCCAGCTCAACGACGCCTCCCTGTCCTTCGAGCCGGAGACCTCCGCCGCCCTGGGCTTCGGCTTCCGCTGCGGCTTTTTGGGGATGCTCCACATGGAGATCATCCAGGAGCGGCTGGAGCGGGAGTTTGACCTGGACCTCATCACCACCCTGCCCAACGTCATCTACGAGGTCACCAAGACCGACGGCACCGAGGTCCGGGTGGACAACCCCCACAACTACCCCGACCCCTCGGTGATCGCCGAGCAGCGGGAGCCCTTTGTGAAGGTGTCCATCATCTCCCCCCCGGATTACGTGGGCAACATCATGCCCATGTGCCAGGAGCGCCGGGGGGAGTTCAAGGACATGCAGTACCTGGACACCAACCTGGTGGAGATCCACTACCACATGCCCCTCAACGAGATCATCTACGACTTCTTCGATGCCCTCAAGGCCCGTACCAAGGGGTATGCCTCCCTGGACTATGAGTTTTTGGACTACCGCCCCTCGGACCTGGTGAAGGTGGACCTCCTCCTCAACGGGGAGCAGGTGGACGCCCTGTCCTTCATCGTCCACCGGGAAAAGGCCTACGGCCGGGCCCGGAAGATCTGCGAAAAGCTCAAGGAGAACATCCCCCGCCAGCTCTTCGAGGTTCCCGTCCAGGCGGCCATCGGCGGCAAGATCATCGCCCGGGAAACCGTCAAGGCCATGCGCAAAGACGTGCTGGCCAAGTGCTACGGCGGCGACATCAGCCGAAAGAAGAAGCTGCTGGAAAAGCAGAAAGAGGGCAAAAAGAAGATGCGTACGTTGGGAACCGTGCAGCTGCCCACCGAGGCCTTCATGGCCGTGCTGAAGCTGGATGAGTAACGACAGATCCATGAACCAAAAGCCCGCCCCTGGACCACAGGTCCAGGGGCGGGCTGCGTTTGGGTGGGCTTTGCAGGCGGCGGTCATTCCTCCGGGGGCGCGGCGGCATCCATCCGCTCCTGCTCCATGCTGGTCCGGAGGACGCCCAGGTCGTATTCCGTGAGCAGGATGTCGTGGAGCATCCCTGTCACCGCGTCGTGGCCGACGGCGGCCTTGAGGGTGTGCAGGGCCGCCCGGTACCCCAGGTGGAAGGCCTCCAGGGCCAGGCCGTACTCCAGGTCCTCCCACAGTAGGTCCAGTTCGATCCACAGGTTCTGGGCGGGGTCCTCCAGTTCCTGGCGGAGCTGCTCGGAGAGGGTGTTGTTCTCCTCCTTGGCCCTCTGGTAGGGCGGGCACAGGTGGGTCCGTTCCAGCACCTGGTGGTTCACCAGTTCCAGGAAGGCGGAGGTCAGGGGCTCTGGGGAGAAATGCTGCTGGAACCCCGTCAGCAGCCCGTTGTGAAAGGCGAACTTGGCCAGCAGCGGGTAGATCTGGCGGCGGCCCGCCTGGATGGCCTCCAGGGTGTCCTTCTGCTGGGGGGTCAGGAGCGGGATCAGGGCGGCCCAGAGCAGGGGTTCCCGCTTTTCGTTGTCGATGTGGCCCCGGGCCTTCCAGCGGGCCTGGCGGCAGGCCACCAGCTTTTCCACCAGCTCCGGGGAGAAGCCGCGGTCCAGCATGGCGTTGAGCTCCTTCTCAATATGCAGTGGCATGGGGGGACCTCCTTCTTTTCGTGATAGATGATCGCTGTTCATTCTTCTTTGCACGAATGTGGCCAAACAATGGCCATACATTATGGCCATTATAACAGCCATAATAGATCATGTAAAGGGGTATGCGTGTGATCCACTATGCAGCACTATGGAAAACAATGCGGGAAAAGTATCATATTGGTCACGCAACGGTGCAGCGTTTACAAAGAAATGAACCAGTGTCGACCTATACCCTGGACCGCCTCTGTAAAATCTTAAATTGTCGATTAGAAGAAATAGCGGAGTACATTCCAGATGAAAACTGACGTAAATGGGGCAAAGAACATGGCCAAATAATGGCCATGTTCTTTGCCCTACCTTTCTGTCCATAATGAAGGGACGGAAGGGGCTGTACGAATATGATTCGATATCGCCCGCTGTGGGAAACTATGGCGAAGCAAAAAGTTACCACCTATACTCTGCGCGTCAAGCATGGCATGAGCCATGCTACTGTTCAACGCCTGCAGCGAGATATGCCCGTGTCTACCCATACGCTCAATAAGTTATGTGAAATCCTGCACTGTTCGTTGGGAGACGTTGCGGAATATGTGCCGGATCAAGATTGATGATAGAATTCTGCCCAGCGCCTGTGCATTTCACAGGTGCTGTTTTTGTCTGTGTTCCAGAAGAAATCCTAAAAAAGAAAGCCCCCAAATCAGGGCACGTAGATGAGCCTCGAAATAGCCCCACCACCGCCCCGCTGCGCCCCACCACACCAAAACGAGCGAGTGGAAACGAGCGGGCCATAGAATGGGGGGGCGGGGGCCCTCCCCCGCGACTCTTTGCGTCCGGGCTTTCTCTAGAGAAAGCCTGGATCCCCGCCCGGGACCGGGCGGGAACCCACGTGGCAGGGTCCACCCTGCGACGGTTTCCGACGGAACCGCCTATCGATGACAGAGGGCCCCGGCCCTCTTCCCCCCGTTTCTCGGGAGAAACGGGGGCCCCGCCGGGTAGGCGCCCTACGGGGCGCTGCGCCCCGAGGCACCGGAAAAGCCCCGACCACCCAAAGGGTACGCAGTAGCCACCGGGCAGGCGGCCCCCCAAGGCGGAAGAGAAATCCGAAAAAAGAGTGGAAAATATTGTAAGAATGTGATAAAATACAACCAGAAAACGAGGTGAGGTTGGTTTCTTTCGTCAACAGCGTTTGTGTCCCTGCAAACGCTGTTTTGTTCTACATGCCCCCCAATATGCCCCCAAAATATTCCTCGAAAGAAAGCCCCCAAATCAGGGCACGCACCTGGGCCTCGAAATAGCCCAACCGCCGGAACCATGCGCCACAACCCCCAAACGAGCGAGTGGCAACGAGCGGGCCATAAAAAAGGAGGTCCAGGGGCGGAGCCCCGGCCCTCTTTCTCCCCATTTCTCGGGAGAAATGGGGACCCCGCCGGGCAGGCGGGCAACGGGGCGCTGCGCCCCGAGGTTTCGGAACAGCCCCGACCACCCAAAGGGTACTTACTACCGGGGATTCGGCCCCCGTCCCCCCGTCCGGGGCTGCTGGGCGGCCCCACCTAGGACATTTCCAAGGCGCTGGGAAAAATTTTCCCCCTTCCCCCGCAACGCCCCCCGGACCGTTCCGGTCTATCTTAATAGAAACACCCCCCGCCGCCGGCGGAGAGAGGAGGGAAGCCGCCATGGTGCGCACCGACCAGGAAATCCTGGCCCTGGGCCAGGCCCGGGACCAAGAGGCCATCGCCGCTATGGCGGAGAAGTACGGCGCCTACTGCCACACCGTGGCCCGCAACGTGCTGGGCAACGACGCCGACGCGGAGGAGTGCGTCAACGACGCCTACCTGGCGGTGTGGAACGCCATCCCCCGGGCCCAGCCCCAGAACCTGCTGGCCTACCTGGCCAAGACCACCCGGAACATCGCCCTCCGCCGCCTGGAGCACGACCAGGCCCAGAAGCGGGACAGCCGCCTCCACCTCCTGCTGGACGAGCTGGCGGAGGTCCTCCCCGGGGAGGGGTCCGTGGAGGACGAGGCCGCCCAGGGGGAACTGGTGGAGGCCATCAACACCTTCCTCAAGGAGAAGGCCACCCGGGCCGAGCGGCAGCTCTTCCTCCGCCGGTACTTCTGGGGGGACTCCATCCGGGACCTGGCCCAGGCCTTCCGGTACAGCGAGAGCAAGGTGAAATCCCGCCTCTTCCGGGTGCGGAAGCGGCTGCGGACCTACCTGGAGGAAAGGGGGTGGATGGGGTGAAAGGCGAAAAGCTCTACGAGCTGCTGGACGCGCTGGACGACACCCTGGTGCTGGAGTCGGCGGAGGTCAAGCGGACCACCTGGCGCCGCCGCCTGGCCCTGGTGGCCGCCGTGGTGGCGGTGATCGCGGCGGTGTGGTTTTTCACCACCGAACCCGTCCGCCACCCCCGGGAGGACGTGGGGGGCCAGATCGGCGTGATCCAGGACGGGGTATACTACGTCTACGCCGGCAGCGGCGTCCCCGCCCCCAAGGAGGCCAGGGCCCCCCAGGGCCTTGTCCGCTACGTCCCCGGCCAGGGGAAGGAAGTGCTGGTGCCCTACCGGGACCACCGGCTGGACATCAGCGGCCCCGTCTGGGGGCTCAACGCCCAGGGGCTGTACTACATCGACAGGGCGGAGAACCAGCTCTGGCGGCAGGACCTGACCACGGGGGAGGAGACCCTCCTCTACGAGGCCCCCACCCTCTCCCCCGGCCGGTGGGACCGGCAGGACCGCCCTCTGTGGGAGACCCTGCTGGAGGACATCCACGACACCGCCTACGACGCGGCCCTCTTCCTGGACCAGGTGACCGAGGACACCGTGACCCTCACCTACCGCTACACCGACGGGTCCACCACCGACACCCTGGTGCTGGACAGCCGCACCGGCGACCTCCGCTCCAAAACCCGGAACCAGGCGGGCCAGTGGACCCAGTATGTGGGGGACCGGGCCATTGCGGTGGTCCTCCGCACCCAGGACCCGGAGACCGGGCAGCAGTGGGTGGACCTGCAGGAGGAAGGGGTCTCCCTCCTGCCGGCGGGCGCCGTGGCGCAGGCCCCCACCGCCGACTTCCAGGGCGGGCTGCTGGCCTGGTACACGGACCAAGGGGAGGGGACCGGGGAGGGCGCCTACCTCCTGCTCCCCCAGGCGGGGGGCGTATACTCCCTGCCCGCCGGCCCAGCCGGGGAGGCGCGGACCTATCTGGCCGCCGCCCAGGGGTGGGTGTACTACACCGCCCGGCAGGAGGCCAGCCGCGGGACGGCCCTGTGGGCCAGGAACCTGGCCACAGGGGAGGCGGTTCCCCTGCTGGAGCGGTGCAACATCACCGCCCTGGTCACCGACGGCACCTGGTGCTACTGCACCAACGGCAGCACCACCGACTGCTACCGCCTGGACTGGGACGGCCAGGGCCGGCCCACTGGGCTGACTTTGATAGAGAGGGCCCTCTAAACCAGAGGGGGCCTACGGACCCTTCGGGTGGGTGGCTCCGAAGCCGCCTTGGGGCGCAGCGCCCCGGGGGCCCCGCCTGCCCGGCGGGGGGCTTCTCTGCCGTCGGCAGGTGGTCCCGCTGAGACCTTCGCAGGTTAGCCCCTGCGAGGTGGGTTCCCGCCCGGTCCCGGGCGGGGGATCCAG
>OLFX01002624.1_pt1 | contig 14289 bp, 10 predicted proteins | sample 1605091 | NCBI WGS metagenome assembly OLFX01 (sample SAMEA3888906, study PRJEB22519) | human gut metagenome | biome: human gut; feature: human-associated habitat; material: faeces | place: Denmark | collected 2012 | reverse complement strand
GAAGAAACGTTGAATATAATGTTCAACTATTTAGTATTCATGTTCATGTTATAAATCATTTCATTGTTATCGGTACTAATAGTAATATATTTGTTGTGCATCTCAATGTCGAGGTGCATTAAAACAAATTAATACTATGAATACTGAAAACGAAATTGGTGTTAAAGTTCCGAAAGGACAAATTAACTACAACACTGTTGCGGGTTCTTTAGGTCTTGCTGCTTTTGCAGGACTTGGATTGAGAAATTGGTTAGGTAACGGTAATGGTTCAGTTGCTGCCGGAGCTGCTGTTACTGAAACTCAATTAGTTTCTGGTCTTATGGCTGAACTTGCTAAAGAGAAGTCTGAACGTTATGCCGATAATGTAGGTATAAATACATTTAAAGAAGCTTTAGCTTTAATCAAAGAAGAACGTGAAACTCGTCAAGCTAACGACAAGATTATATTTGAAACTCTTGCTCGTTTGGATAAGGAATCTGCACTTAACAAACAGGATATTGAAAACTTCAAGAAAGAAGTCGCTCGTGAGTTCAGTGATGTTCGTCACGATTTCAAAGCTGCTATTGCTCTTGAGGCTGAACGTAGAGAATCTGCTGATGAACGAATTGTTGATTATGCAAATTGCAATTTCGTTAAATACATCAAAAAGATCAATGCTGCTGAGATTTGTCCGGTTGTTGAGTTAGCGGCTCGTGCTGCTGGTCCTGCTGTTCCGGATCCTAATGCTTCTACTTCAACTCCACAAGTTTAATCTTGAAGTAGTATGACTAACGCAGAACTTGTTGCAGTAGCTGTTGGTAAATGGCTAACACCAATCGTTAAAACTATTGGAGGTGGGATTAAGATTCCTGTTACTTCTGGTATCGGAAAGTTTATGGGTAGTGTTTTTGGTTTAGACCTTTCTACTTATAATCTTCTGAATGAATTAGATTTTATTATAGAGCCTACACTTGATTATATTATTAAGCCTCAGTTGGCTAAGTTATCTAAGTTCATACCTGATGAGCAGATTCCTAAAGTAGTTAATAGCTATCTTGATGCAGCTATTTCTAAAGCTACTGCTAAAGGTTCTGTAAATCTATTTGGTTTTGAGTTCGAAGCTACTGCTTTTCAAAATCTCAAACGTGAAATTGATAACTCTCTTAAAAATAATGTAAGTCATGATGAAAGACCCGCATGAGCATAGTGATATGCCACACGAAAGTGAAGATGTAAGAAAGAGGGATTGTCGAAAGTATAAAGAACTCTACGGAAAACATTTTACTAAAGACCTATGTGAATGGGCTGTTGAACGTATGGAGAATCGTAATGGTACTACTCACCATTATAGTCTTGATGAAGTCAAATCTATTTGGCACAAATACAAGATGAATGATATTCATAACGCTAACTGGTATGATGTTATGTATGTAATGAATATGGCTTACGCAGATTTTTATGGTCGTTTGTTTACCGAACATCATGAATGTGCTATGTACGCTTATCTTTACATTAGTGATCCCGACGGTTACGAAGGTATTGCTTTCCAAAGACGGTTAGCTGATATTAAAGCTCAAGACGATGAAGTGCCTTGGCAGAGATTCATCTAATTAGTTTTGGTCGCAGGTGTTATTTATATCAAGGCAATTTTAATTATTCCTAATCCGACTACTGGTTCCGCTGGTAGTCGGATTTTTTTGTTTATAGCAACTTATTCAAACACGCAAGTATGAATTATAAAACACGTTGTGTAATGAGTGGTATTTTTATTGCTATATTGAACTTGATTGGTGTTATTGTTTCATCTATTGGTGTTGTCTTCGTAAAAGAATGGATTGCTAAGAAGAGACGTAAGGTTGTTACTAATCTTCTTACATCTAAAGCAGAATGTTGGATGCAACTCGATAAAATAGCCTCAAACATTAGAGAATCTCTTAATGCTAAAGGTGTTTACATTGCATACTTTCATAATGGTGGTAAGTTCTGTAATGGTATTAATATGGATAAGTTTACTGTTATCGCAGAAGATTACAATATTAGTATTACAGATCCTTATAAGAATCGTTATAAGAATGTTCTTACTTCTATTATGCCTTATACTATTCTACGCTTATACAGAGATAGTAAGTACATTTTCCGTATGAGTGCTTTGACAAAGTATCATTCTAATATGTATGTTGGAGATCTTCGTTCACGTGGATGTAATACTGCTATTAGCATTCTTATTCGTGACTTGAAAACTGATATGCCTATTGGCTTTCTTAGTGCTGAGTTCGAACTTGACTTTGAACCTGACGCTGAAATGATGCAAACATTCTGGAAAAATCACAATCGTATTTCTCGCAATATGACTATGGTTATAGATGCGACAGAAGATACCATTAAAAACTAAAATACCATGACTGTTATTTACGCAAGAACTAGTCTGCCATCAAGGTGTGGTAGAGGTTTCAAAAATCAAAAGAACGTTATTAAAGTTACTAACCGGTATACTAATGCTGGTCCGTGGCATGGGGTTGTTCCAGTTAAGAATCGTCCTATTATGATCATAGGTGGTTCTGATACTCCTGAACTTGAATTGTCCACTAATCTTCTTAAATTTATCCCTAGAGGTGAAACTAAGGAGCTTGGTATTACTACTAACAAATCTTGGCGAATTGTTTAATGTATTATTATGGCAACACTTAATCAATTAGGAAGTAAGATTTCTAATATATTAGGTAAGCCCGGTGATCATAGCATTCAAGAGAGAGCTAAAGATGCTTGTAAGGCACTCTTTGCTACTTTTATTCGTCAGAGTATTGAGCGCAATGGTGTAGATGAGGTGCTTAAAGTTAGCTTTAATGTTCCTCTTATCTGCGTTCCGCTTACCGATATAGAAAATACATATGCGGGAATTGGTGCTAAAGATATGGTTCTTACTACTGAGCATCGAGTTCCTACACCTTTACGTATGCCTAATGATGCACCTTTTCTTCATGTTTATACTCAACATGATGATGGGAGTCTTATTACATATAAGTACGCTAATAATAGCGTAGTTCCGCTCCTTACCACAGTCTATTCCCCTACTGGGGTTTGGGGAGTGTATCAAATCGTTAATGGTAAACTTAAAATTATTATCAAAAATACTCTCAAAAACTTTGAGATTGATGCTAAAAATTATAAGTTTGTAACAATCGTGTATGTAGCTGAAAATCCTGCTGAGGTTATCACTATGTATATGGAAGATGATGGTCAAGATATTGAACTTCCACTTCCTGCTGATATGATAGAACGTATAACTTATGAGGTTCTTAGAACTGAATTTGGTATTAAGCCTACAGAACACGAGGTTAAGATTATTAGTGATGCAACTTATGCTCCTAATGATCCTAATGGTACTCAACGTTTAATCCATAATAAAGTAGAATAAACTATATGGAATCCATGCACTATTACCACGATTATCTCGAACAATGTTATAACACTATCGAGAAATTAAGTACTGATCTTCATAACATTTATGTTAGACGTAATAATCTAGCTAATATCTGTTATGCTAATCTGAATCTTCTTGAATCGAATGGAATAACTAAAGAGATTATTGATGATCTTATTTTAGGTAAACGAGTTAAAGGTGTTAAGCTCTTACGTAAACTTAATTGGAGTGACGAAGCTAAAGCAGTATCTCTTCGTATTACGTTCAATCGTTTTGTTTATCTGTCTACGATTCGTATTCCTAAACTTCTTGCTATTATTAGATATTATGATTGGATGTGTCGTATTCCTTATCCGATATTTAATCAAATACAAAGAGGTCTTAATAAGTCTCTAATTGAGAATCTTATTCGTGGTGATAGTGTTTCTTTAGGTACTTACATTGGTAAGTTTCAAGTTCAACGTGCTGTTGCTAGAGAATCTGTTGATTGGGCTGCGTCGTTTCGTCTTAGGGATGAGATGATTGCCGCTGGTATCGAAGTTAAGAGTTTTCTTAATCCTTATGGTAAGAATTGGCACGTTAAATCTGATAATCCGTATTATTGGTTCTGTAAATGGATACGTCATAATATGGGTGTTGATGTTGTACCTAATCAAATATTCTATAAATTTAAACCTAATCATTGTCATGTAAACATTATGACTAGTGATAAGGTGCTTAGGCATAAATCTATAGAAGAAGTTATTAAAGCGGATAATCTTGCATTTGATGCTAAACTCAAATACATGATTGAACATGATAAAACTATTATGGATAGGTATCCGCCTACTAAAAGCAAAAGAGAACGTATTAAAAACAATGAAGTAGATGAATACATTAGACCAAAACTTGATTAGTTCTAGTGTTGTTATTCATAGGATTATAGAAGATTATGATGTTCATTCTATGGACTTTATGACTCGTATTCCTACTTGGATATGTGAAGCTCTTGCTGATTTAAATATTCAACAGCATCTTATTAATGTTGGTAAAGTTATCGATTTTGATGAGTATCGTTGTGAGATTCCAGAGGGTTGTGAGAATATACGTCTTATTACAATTAATGGTAAACGTGCGGATTTTACTACTAATCCTGCTCCTTTTGAGCATGATGACGGAAATTATATACCGCTCGCCGTTTCATTCCCGATAGGGGTAAACCTTACAGAGAATGTCGTTTTTGACTTCATACAGACGATTTCCGGCAGTTTATACACGTATTCGATTAACGGGTCGTATTTGCATCTGAATGTCAGAAAAGGCACGCTAGGCGTCTTATTTCACGGGTTGCCAATGACACTTGACGAGATTCTTAAAATCAATGTTCCTCTTATACCTAATAATGATGTTCTTATTGATGCTCTAAAGAACTTTGTTATGATGCGTATTCTTCAACGTAATTACAGGCATCCAGTTTTAAATCTTAGAGATAGTAATCCTTATACTAATCCGGCACTTGCTTACGATAATGCTAAAATTAAAGTTCGCAATGCTTGTAATAGGCTTACTAAAGATAAACGTGATGATTGTAGTAGATCGTTATTAAACTTCTTAAATATGAAAAATCATTATGTAAACGGCTATGAAAGTAAACGCAGGTCTTTACCCTAACGCGAATCCGTCATTAGTCAATAGTGATACTAAGTCTTATGCACTTAATGTTCTATATAACGAGGATGGTGAGACTCTTATCAATGAAAATGGATTTGAGAAACATCATGATTATTCTGATTATGGTCAGTGTATTGGCACCATTCCGATTCCCGTTGGAGTGGTGCTTTTTTTCGTTAATAGAAACGGTGCTAATCCTAGTGTATCTGACGGAGACTATATTATATGGCATAGTGATGAAACTATTGAAGGTGATATAAAGTATTCAGATGTTATTTATAAAGCCCCTCTAGTTGGTAATAGTACAGTTTTAAACTTTAGTGAAGATCGTCCTATTACTGGTGCTTATTCTTATAACAAAAATAATCATCTGATTATTACTTTTACAGAAGGTAATTCAACTGCTGCTAATGAAACTCGTTTGATGAATCTTAATACCTTTTGTGATGACTATAATCTTGCAAAAGACTATTCGGATGATACTACGACTATTTACAGTTTAGGTACTGATTTAACTAAAGAGAAACTATTGAATCTTATACCTGATGTTGAATATCCTACATTAACAGTTCAGTCTATTGATGGTGGTGGTTTACTTGCAGGCTCATATCAATTTGCTGTTGCATATAAACTTAAAACCGGAGATTATACTGATTATTCTCTGTTATCTCCTACATACTTTGCTGCACCTAAATACAATGAAAGTATTAAAGCTGGTCAGCTTACTTCTCGTAAATTTCAAATTGATATTACTAATATAGATTCTCAGTTTGATGAATGTAAACTTGGTATTATCTATAAAGGTGAAGATGAAGAGAAAGCTTATGAATATGAAAATATTGATATTAAAGGTAAAAATAGTACAACTGTTTATATCAGTGGTATCAATAGTTTAAACACAGTTACTCTTAATGATATTGTAATTGGTAATATTTCATATATTAAAGATCAAGCTCATACTAATTTTAATTCACAGCTTATTCGTGCTAATGTTAGTATGAATGATATTACTGGTCTTGACAAATATATCAAAGATAAAAATTTATGTACTGCTAATGGTCTTAATGGTACTGGTAATATCAAAATTAAAGAAGAATTATTCAAATCTGTTGGTGATAAAGGCGATTTTGAAAAGAAAGATCTTTCTAATGATACTTGTATCAAAGATAATGAATATTACTTTTTATATTTAGGTCTTATTGATTATAAAGGTAAACTTATTAATGTTTATCCTATTTATAATACTCAAAAGAGTAGTTATTATTTCAAGACTTCTAATTTCAATATGACCGGTAGTGACGGTGCTGTTAAACATCGTATGTTTAGATTTAAACTCGATCCTACTGATTTCTTTTCTAAACTTTTTAAAGATACTACCAAAATTAAAACAGCTGATGGTCTTGAAGAAGTTGGAGTTGTTGCTCGTAAACAAATTAAATCTTGGGTTGTTTACATGGCTCAACCTAATAGTTCTAATAGTAATTGGTGTTGTCAATCACTTGTTGTTCGAGATTTAGCTTATTCTAATGTAGTTGGTAATAACTATAAAGGAGCTTTTGCTTCTCGTGATAGATATAGATTATATCCTCTTGAATATCTGATTGAAAAGAAGACTATGCCACAAGTTAAAGCTTATAGCGTTCGTAGTGCTTATGAACGTATGACTTGGAGGCATTGTTTCAATCGTCAGAAAAATGATACTAAAAATGAAAAAGGAGATGGTTCTGATTTGTGGGATGAAGGTGGTGATTTGATTCAATCAGTTCTTCTTTCTGATTCACTTATTGTTAATAGTAGACTTAATGGACCTACTATTAAACCTGAATTTATTGCTAATAATAATTCAGCTGTTTCAAATATAGCTGCTGATTCTAGTTATAAATTTAGTAAAAATGATGGTCTCGATGATAACGCTATGTTTGATAGTAAATACTATCCGAATGAATGGAATAATAAGAGTTATCAACGCGTTACTATTACTTATAGAAATGGTGACTTACTAGATCCCGGATTTGAATATAACAAAATATGTAAAGATTATTCTGCTGCTGGTAAGTGGAAAGGTGATGATAATCCGAATAGTCGTGGTGATGATAGAACCGTTGCAAGATTTCAATGGTATTCTATCATTGAAAATAACCGTGCTATTATAGATTGTTATTATCATGATCGTAATGCAGATGATATATTCAAAACTATTGATGTTTATGCTCAGAATCTTTCTTGTATATCTTCTATTGTTAGCGTTGAATATCATCCTGTAACATATACCGCTACTACAAAAGCTCAATATCTCAAAGGTGATACTTTTGTTGCATTTATAACTCAACGTTGTGTTGCTCCTGCAGCTGGTTTCCAACATGAAGGAGCTGGTGCTACTATCGCTAATTGTCATAGAATTATCATTAGTTATTTCATATTTAGTCGTATGAATCTTCAATGTCGTCATGATGGACTTGGGGTTAATAGTAGTGCTTATAAAATATTTGAACGTAATATTTCCAATACTGCCGAGAATGATATTGAGAAAGCTATTCGTTGGGCTCCTAAGAATAATTATTATCAAGAAGCTGATAACTTAGGTCATGTTAGTTATCCTATTGATAACTTTTGGAATACCGAGGATGGTAAGTGTTATGAGACTTCTATGAATTGGGATGGTTTTAAAGATGCAGTTATTATTAAAAAGATTGACGATATTAAAACCTTTCCTTCTCGCATTATACGTTCAGATGTTAATCCTAGTGAATCTACTGATATTGGTTGGCGTCGATATAAAGCTGATTCTTATAAAGATGTTTCAATTCAAAAAGGTGCTATCGAGAATGTTCTATCTGATGATATTGCTTTATATATTCAGCAACAATATACATTACTTGTAGCTGCTATTAAAGATACTCTAGGTAACAATGATGAAAATACAACTTATGTAGGTACTTCTGATTTGTTTCAACGTGAACCTAAAGAAATTATTTATAGCACTACTGGTAAAATTGGTTGTAACAATCGTTTTAGTGCTATTATTACGCATCGTGGTTATCTTGTTTGTGATGTCGAAAAAGGTGAGATTTATCTTGTTAAGAACGATCAAAGCGTAAATGAATTATCCGATTTAGGCTTCAAAGAATGGTTTAAAGAGCATATTTACGCTAATGCTACTAATCCATTGTCGCATAGTGGATGTTTCTTTACATACGATGAAATGCACCAAAGATTTATATTCACTAATAAGATTATAGATAAAAATGGTGCTATTGACTTGTATAAGTCTTATTCTATCTCCTACTCATTAAAGACTAACTTATGGACGTCTTTTCACTCGTATATCGGAGATTATTCATACATTAACCGGCATGGAATCTTCTATATAACTAAAGGTTCTCTTTTTAAGACTGATGCTAAGAATAAAGGTATTTACTTTGATGATGTTATTCATCCTAGCGTTGTTCAATTCATTTATGCTACCGAGCTTACTATAAGTAAACTTTTTAAGCATATTGAATGGCGTAGTCAACTTATTAATGGTCTTATGAATAATGAAGATAATATACGTTATCTCTATAATAAAACTATTGATTGGTTGATGTTTCATACTGATGTTCAATGTACTGGTCTTATGCCTATGAGTGTTAGTCCTATTTGGTGGGATAATGAAACTCTTAAATATAAAGCTGGTCGTTATCTTTGGAATCATATTGAAGATTTCGTTGAAAATGATCATGGTCAATGGAATCCTAATCCTAATCTTATTAATTTTATGGATAAAGATGCTATTGACACTCTTATTGAACTTTCAGCTAAATATCAAAAGCCTTGGTATGATATTGCTAAGTTCCATAATGCTTGGACTTATATAACTATGATATATGAGAATAAGTTCTTTAGTCAAGAAGCTGATGATTATGTAGATGATATTACTAAATATCCTGATGCTACTCAACTTGATTTAAGACTTACTAATATTGAAGTTATGATTGATAAAGATACTCGTTTATAATTAGTGTTGCTCTTTAACGATCTCCAGACCCCAGTAGGGAAAGAGCTTGTGGTAAGGAGCAACACTCTGCTAATACTAGTGATATGTCTGATAAAAATAAAGCTAAACCTAAGTATAAGAGTATTCCTAAATTTAATCATAATAATGCTTCTGCTATTTATAATATAGCTCGTAAACTTGGAGCTAATGATACTTTAGCAAAAGCTATTTTAGGTGTTACTCATGTGGAAACTTATCCTGTTAGTAAATATGTTAAAGGTGATGTTTGGGATTATAAGAATCATGTTATTGAAAGAGCTTTCTCTGCTCGTCCTTATACTAGAGGTCTCTTTCATTATGATATGATGGGTCCATCTTCTGATGAACAAAAGAAAGCTGCTAAAGCTAAAGGTGAATATCCTTTTGAAAATATCTATCGAAATGATACTACTTGGGGATATTATCAGAAGTTTCTTAAAGATAATGATCTTATTGATAGTCCCGAAGCTCAAATAGGTTTTCATCTTATTAAATATAGTGGTCTTAAGTCTACAGGTAAAGGACTTAAAGAACTAAATAAAATGTCTCTTAATGATGCTGTTAAAATTTTAGATAAAGCTCAAAAGCATAATAATGCTAACGGTTTTAAACAAGCATTAGAAAGAGCTAAAATGCTTGAGGATTGGACTCCTACTAAAGACTATTATGGTGAAGTAGATGAGATTAATTCTCCTGATGTTATTGATTTTAATGAATTAAAACATGGTGGTATGATTAAAAACATTTCAACTCTTAAAGCTTACCCTCGTCGACGTAGATACGATGGTGGAGGTGAAGTTGCATTTAGAGATAGATTCGGGGATGTTCAAGGTCATAGTTATGGAGCCGAGAAAGGTATTCAAGGAGCTTCTACAATGTCTGGTTTAAGTACCGGTGCTACTATTGGCGGGGGACTTGGGGCTGGAGTTACTGCTGCGGCTGCTGCTGGATCTTCTGCTTTAGCTGGTACAACTCTTGGAACTTGGGCAGGTCCTATTGGTATGGCAGCAGGTGCTATTATTGGTGGTATTGTTGGACTGTTTGGAGGTCGTCGTAAGAAACGTAAGGCTAAAAAAGCTGCTGAAGAAGCTGATAGGCAACGTCAGATTGTTGCAGGCAATGAACGTATTCTTCAAGATGAACTTAAATTATCCAACACTGCTCAACAAGAAGGTGCTCTTGATATATATGGTGATTCTAATATTACAGGTGTTACTGGTTATCAAGATGATGCTAGCTTCGGTAGTAACTTAGTTCAACCTACTGTTCAAGGTACTCCATTTGGGGATGTTGATCCTAGTTCTGCTTTTGGTAGAATTGCCGCTCGTTGTGGTGGAAGACTTAAACGTAAACGTTGTGGTGGTAAAGCTAAACATTATGCTGACGGTGGTATGATTGAAGAAACGTCTTCTAATACCGCAGAAGTTAATGGCCCTTCTCATGAACAAGGTGGTGTTCCTTATGGACCTAATGCTGAAGTGGAAGGTGGTGAAGCTCTTATGACTGACGCAAATAATGCTTATGTATTCTCTGATACTTTAAAGTATAATGGAACTACATTTGCTGATCTTGCTAAACCTCTTATGAAACATAAAGGTTATCTTGAAAGTTCTCTTCCAGTTAAATCTATGATGCTTGGTAGAATGCTTTCTCTAACTGACCGTAGTACTTATGCAATTGATCGTAATACTAATGGTCGTAACGCTGAGAAAGCTAATGCTGATCTTCAAAGAACTAACGCACAAATTGCTGCAATTCAAAATGAACTTGCACAACTCTATAATCTTCAAGAAAGTATGAAAGCTGAACCTATTGAAGCACGTTGTGGAGGTAAAATTAGAAAGTATTATGATGGTGGTCAAATTGTTGATATTTCTGTTCCTGTTTATGGTACTCAACGGAATAATAGCGGAAGTTATGCTACGGAACAAGAAGTAATTTTTACATCTAACGATAAAACTCAAATTCAAAATCCTTTAACTACTATTCAACAAGGTTTGCGTTGTGGTGGTAGAACTCGCAAATATGCTGGTGGTGGTTTTATAAGTCCGGGATTTGTTTCTGAAGTTGGTGGTAATCTTATTGGTGGTATAAGTCAGCTTATAATTAATAAAGGTTTAATTGATCGTATGGAAAGTATGCGAGTTCCTGAGACTCCTCTTATGGATCGTGTAGAACTAGAAACTGATATAAATACTGACGCTGAAATTGGAGATATTAATAATACTGTTCGTAGTCTTGAAAAATATATTACAAGTAACAGTTCTAATTCTCAAGTCGCTCGTCAGTCTATATTACTTGCTAGAACTCAAGGTTCTCGTATGCGTAGTAGAGTTAAACAAGATGAACATAATAAAGAAGTTGAGCTTCGTAATCGTTCTCGTATGGCTAATGCTGAAATTGCTGCTAGAAATAGTCAAATTAGAGCTGAGAATGAAGCTAATAAGTTTAATCATCAAATGGAGATTGTTCAACGTAGAAGTCAACAAGGAGCTGCTATTGGCGATATGATTGCTAGTTTAGGACGCTCTATTGGTACTGCTTATCAATCTAAATTTGATATGGAGAACTTACAAACTGCTAATCTTATTAGTGTTCTTAAAGATGATAAATCTAGGGATTATATTTTTGATAATATGCCTAAAGATACTCTTATGCGAATGTTTGGAATTAGTAGTCTCAAAGATCTTAAAAAGATTCAAGGAGGTTCTACTGTTCCTAAACGTTCACTTCGTACTAAACGTTTAAACAGAAGAGGTTCTATTGTTCCTGATGCTGTTACTATGCCGGATTACTATTATAATTTTGCATAATGCTATACGTTTTATACATATTGACTTAAATCCTACACCCTCTATCGTTAATTCGGTAGAAGGTGTTGTTGTTTATAATAACTTACATGATATGGCAGTTAGACTAAAATATGCTGATCTTACTTATGTCAAGCAACCTGACGCTAGACCTCTGGACTTGGCGTCATTTAGAGAAGCTGGTGCAGCTATAACGGCTGCTGCTGATAATCTGCAAGAACGTGCTATTCGCAATGAAAACGCATATAATGAAATGGCTATTAAGATGTCTGAATATAATGCGATTCAAGGTGTAGATGAAGAAGCTCTTGCAGGTAAAATTAATGAAACTCAAGAACACATTAAAGCTAAAGTTGATGAAGATGGAGGTTGGTTCTTTGCTGATACAGCTGTTAGCGATGGTGCTCGTAAGTTTCTTACTGATGAAGGTGTTAAAACAATTCTAAGTAATAAAGCTCAATTTGATGCTCTTATGCAACAGAATGAAGCTAGTGATGCTCCTGAAGAATATAAAGCTGCAAATAGAGCTATGATTCTTGAGAAGTTTAATAAAGCTGGTGGTAGTCTTGGCGGTAATGGTAAACAATCAATTACTGCATTTGGTACTGCTCTTGGTAAAGGTCACGATCGTTCTGTATATCAAAAAGAGCTTCTTGAAATGATGAAAGCATGGAAAGCTGATAAGCGTTCTGTATTTAATGCTGAATTTATTAAAGATGCTACTGATTTGATGAATATTCTCGGTACATCTGAACAAGTACAAGCTACTGTTCAAAAGATTATTGCTGATAGAGGTGGTAATCTTTCCGGTGTTCTTACTCGTGATAGTACAATCGAGTCAGTAACAGAAGATGAAATTCGTGAAGTATTCACCGCTGTTCTCTCGGCTAAACCTGAATTTAGAACAGCTATGACTAAAGAAGCTGAAATTGATAAGTGGCTTAATAGTAAACAAGGTGGTACTAATAGTTCACTTGTAACTAACGCTCTTAAACAATATGTTGCTACTGACCCTAAGATGCAACAAAGTATGTTGTCATCTTCTGACTTTACTAAGCTAACTAAAAAGCAACAAGCTATTGCTTTACAAGATCCTGCTGTTATTCAAAAGTATATTGATCAAGGTATGGCAAATAGTATGAGTGCTTTGCAGCAACAACCTAATGAATCTGATGAAGCTTATCAAGCTCGTATGGGTGCTACTTATAATAAAATCTATACAGAGCAAAATATAAGTTCATTACTGAATATGGCTAAGATTGGTGCTTATACTTCTGTTGAAAGCAAGACTGATGTTAAGTGGTTTGATAATCTTCTTATTGATTCTCTTAAAGCTAAAAGAGAACAACTTGAAAAGATTAAAGGTCAAATGACTGAATCTATTGGTTTTACTAGAGCTAATCTTCCGGGTAATGCTATGATTGCCGTAGTAGACGCAAATATTAAAACTGCTACAGAAGCTTTAGATAATGCCAAGACAACTATGGCTAAATATGAAGGTGCAGAAGATGATCAGTCTCGTTATCTCTATCAACAAGCTGAAAAATCTTACATTGATGCTCAAAATATTATTCAACAAAATAATGCTATTTATGATTCAATGTTTAGACAACTTGATGGTAATAATCCTGATCATAGTGAAGTTATCGAAGATACTAAAGCTGAGCTTCTAAGTTATTACCGAGGAGATAATAAAGATGAACTTGCAGCTGCTATTAAAAGTCTTAAACGTCCAGAAGATATAATTAATACTTTCTTACGATACGGTGAAGGTGCTGAATTAAAAGACTTTAGAGCTAGCTTATCTTATACTGGGTTTATAGATAAAGGTAAAGTTGATAAAAGTAATCTTACTAGATACTTTTTAACTGCTGCAAATAATGTAGGTATTAAACCTCAAACAACACCTATTACTTTATTTACTCCTATCAGTAACAATAAAGCTGCATTCAGTGATGCTCTTGATGGTGTTGCTAGACTTCTTGAAGATAATGCTGGTATTTGGAATTTTGCTACTGCAAGTCTTGGTGATGATCCTGAGAATGCTAAGTTCTTAGAAAAGGTTATCGGTATGCCTTTGACTTCTAGCGAAGATTTTAAAGATATATTTAGTTCTCGTAAGAGTGGTTCTGGTAATAACGCTGTATATCAAATGTCAGCTAGAAATATATCTATTGGTTCTGATGCTACAGGTCGTTTATATTTGAAAGTTACTATACCTGCTCAAGGTGATAATCAAGTTCCTAGAGAAGCTATATTATATACTGATGATGATGGTGCTAATATGGCTCTTAGAGACGCTATGAGAAAAGGTGCTCAATGTTCATACAATCAAGCTATGACTAATCCTTATGATGCTTATCAAAGGCAAACTGCTAATGAAATTATGGCATTTAGTGGAAATATTGAACAGC
>OLFX01002623.1_pt1 | contig 14289 bp, 9 predicted proteins | sample 1605091 | NCBI WGS metagenome assembly OLFX01 (sample SAMEA3888906, study PRJEB22519) | human gut metagenome | biome: human gut; feature: human-associated habitat; material: faeces | place: Denmark | collected 2012 | reverse complement strand
AGAAATGGGGACCCCGCCGGGCAGGCGGGCCCCCGGGGCGCTGCGCCCCGAGGCCGGAAACAGCCCCGACCACCCGTAGGGTACGTACCCCGGCGGGCCCAGGCCCCCGGCCCCCCGCGGCAGGTCAGCAGGGCTTACCAGCGGTAGCCATTTTTGACGCGGGTCTTGGCGTTCTTGACGGCAACGAGATCCTCGTTCTTCTTCAGGAGGATGCCGGCGTAGGGCAGCTCCTTCTCGATCTTCTCCGGGTCCACGCCGCCCAGGCGGAGGGCCTGGAGCCAGTCCAGCAGCTCCGAGGTGGAGGGCTTCTTGGCCACCGTGGGCAGGTCCCGCACCTGGTAGAAGGCCCCCATGGCCTTGTCCAGCAGGTGGTCCTCAATGTCGGGGTAGTGGGCGTGGACGATGTCGCTCATCATCGCCTGGTTGGGGAAGGCGATGTAGTGGAAGATGCACCGGCGGAGGAAGGCGTCGGGCAGCTCCTTCTCGGCGTTGGAGGTGATGATGACGATGGGCCGCTGCTTGGCGGCGATGGTCTCCTTGGTCTCGGGGATGTAGAACTCCATCTGGTCCAGCTCCCACAGCAGGTCGTTGGGGAACTCCAGGTCGGCCTTGTCAATCTCGTCGATGAGCAGGACCACCTGCTCGTCGGCGGAGAAGGCCTCCCCCAGCTTGCCCAGCTTGATGTACTTCTTGATATCGTCCACCCCTTCGCCGCCGAACTGGCTGTCGTAGAGGCGCTGGACGGTGTCGTAGACGTACAGGCCGTCCTGGGCCTTGGTGGTGGACTTGATGTTCCAGATGATGAGCTTCTTGCCCAGGGCCTCGGCGATGGCGTCGGCCAGCATGGTCTTGCCGGTGCCGGGCTCCCCCTTGATCAGCAGGGGCTTCTGGAGGGCAATGGAGATGTTCACGATGCGCAGCAGGTCGTCAGAGACCACGTACTGGCTGCTTCCCTTGAATTCGGTCATGGCGGTGTGTTTCCTTTCTCAAATAATGGATATGATTTATGGCGCAAAGCCATGGATTTAACTTACAATACAGTCGGTTTCATTGTACCACAAAAGGCCAGCAAAGTCATGGGATTTCCCCTATCCGCTCCGCCGATTTTCGTCGGGTGCGGGGGGCTTTTTTTGTGGAGTTGGGGAAAGGCCCTCCCCCTGGAGGGCCAGGTTCCGCCGCAGGGGGGCGATGCCCCGCCAGGCGAAGGCCCGGTGGCCGTAGGTCCGGCGGAAGGCCTTGTTGCTCAGCCCCGCCAGGTCCTCCCGGGTGAGGGAGCAAATCAGATCCTCCCGGAACTCCGGCAGGGGGGAGAGGGCCGCCCCCTGGTTGTGGGGGCAGGCGGTCTGGCACCGGTCACACCCCCAGACGGTGGGGCTGGCCCGAAGGGCCTGGGCCATCTCCGGGGGCAGGTCCCCCTTCTCCTGGGACCAGTGGGACAGGCACCGGGTCACGTCGCACCCCCCCTCCCCCAGGGCCCCGGTGGGGCAGGCCTGCTGGCAGGCCCGGCAGTTTGGGGGGCAGAGGGTCCCCTCCCTGGGCCCGGTGGCGGGCAGGGCCAGGTCGGTGAGGACGGTGCCCAGGAACACATAGGACCCATAGGGGGGCACGATGCGCAGGCCGTGGCGGCCCTGGAACCCCACCCCCGCCAGCTCCGCTGCGGCCAGCTCGGGCACCGGGGAACTGTCCGCCCCCGGGACGAAGGCGTGGCCGGGGTGGCGCTGGGCCAGGGCCTGGCACACCGGGGCCAGGCGGCGGTGGAGGACCCGGTGGTAATCCTCCCCCCGGCAGTAGAGGGAGAGGTTCCCCGGCGCTGCCCCGGCGTAGTAGGGAAAGGCGGCCACCAGCACCGTCCGCGCCCCGGGGCACAGGGCCTGGATGGCCGCTGCCCCCTGGGGGGACAAAAATGGCTGGAGGCCGCCCAGCGCAGCGGCACCCCATGCCGCCGCGCCAGCGGCCTTCCAAAGTCGTTCCATGTGGGATTACTTGTGGTTCTTCTTGGCGTCCCGGGCTTCCATGGCGGCGATTTCCCGCTGGGCGTCCCGGAGGGAGAGGTTCACCCGGCCCTTCTCGTCGATGTCGGTGACCTTCACCCACACCATGTCGCCGATGTTCACCACATCCTCCACCCGGTTCACCCGGCGCTCGGAGAGCTTGGAGATGTGGACCATGCCGTCCTTCCCGGGGGCCAGTTCCACGAAGGCGCCGAAGTTCAGGATGCGCACCACCTTGCCGTAGTAGAGCATGCCCACCTCGGGGACGAAGACGATGGTGTCGATCATCTTCTTGGCCGCGTCGCAGCAGGCGGCGTTCTCGGCGGAGATATAGATGGTGCCGTCGTCCTCGATGTCGATCTTGGCGCCGGACTCGGCGGTGATCTTCTGGATCACCTTGCCGCCGGAGCCGATGACCTCCCGGATCTTGTCGGGGTCGATCTTCATGGTGAGCATCTTGGGGGCATACTCGCTGACCTGGGGCCGGGGGGCGGGGATGCAGGGGAGCATGATCTCGTCCAGGATGGCCTTCCGGGCGTCGCCGGTGATGTCCAGGGCCTCCTTGATGATGGCGTGGGAGAGGCCGTCGTTCTTAATGTCCATCTGGATGGCGGTGATGCCGGCCTTGGTGCCGGCCACCTTGAAGTCCATCTCGCCGTGGAAGTCCTCCACCCCCTGGATGTCGATGAAGGTGGTGAAGGAGCCGTCGTCGTCCTGGATCAGGCCGCAGGAGATGCCGGCCACAGGGGCCTTGATGGGCACGCCGGCGTCCATCAGGGCCAGGGTGGAGCCGCAGATGGACCCCTGGGAGGTGGAGCCGTTGGAGGAGACCACCTCAGAGACCACCCGGATGGCGTAGGGGAACTCCTCCACCGAGGGGATCACGGGGTCCAGGGCCCGCTCGGCCAGGGCGCCGTGGCCCTTTTCCCGGCGGTTGACGCTCCGGGCGCCCCGGGCCTCGCCCACGGAGTAGGCGGGGAAGTTGTAGTGGTGCATATAGCGCTTCTCCTCTTCCTCCCAGATGGTGTCCAGCTTCTGGCAGGCGGAGAGGGTGTTCAGGGTGGCCACGGACAGCACCTGGGTCTGGCCCCGGGTGAAGAGGGCGGAGCCGTGGACCCGGGGCAGGACCCCTACCTCGGCGGCCAGGGGACGGATCTCGTTCTTCTGGCGCCCGTCCACCCGGTGGCCCTGGAGGAGCCAGGCCTTGACGATCTTCTTCTGGAACTTATAGGTGATCTCTTCCAGGTACTGGTCCATGTCGGGGTAGTCCTCCAGGAAGAGCTCGTGCCAATGGTCGATGAGGGCGTTCCACCGCTCCTCCCGGACGTTCTTGTCGTCGGTGTCCATGGCGGCCTTGGCCTCGTCCATGGTGGCGGCCACGATCTTGTCGAAGAGCTCCTGGTCGAAGTCGGCGTGGTCGTAGGTCATCTTCTCCCGGCCGATCTCGGCGACAATGCCGTGGATGAAGTCCACCTGGGCGGCGATGGCCTCGTGGGCCTTCACGATGGCCTGGTACATGACGTCGTCGGGGATCTGGTCCGCCCCGGCCTCGATCATGACCACCTTCTCCTTGGAGGCGGCCACGGTGAGGTCCAGCTTGGAGGCGTGCTTCTGGGCCTGGTTGGGGTTCAGGACGATTTCGCCGTCCACATAGCCCACCTCCAGGCAGCCGATGGGGCCGCCCCAGGGGATGTTGGACACGGCCAGGCAGGCAGACACGCCCACCATGGCGGCGGCCTCGGGGGAGCAGTCCCGGTCCACGCTCATGACGGTGCAGGTGACCACCACGTCGTTGCGGAAGTCCCCGGGGAAGAGGGGGCGGATGGACCGGTCAATCACCCGGCTGGCCAGGACGGCGGGGAGGGAGGGCTGCCCCTCTCTCCGGAGGAAGGAGCCGGGGATGCGGCCCACGGCGTAGAGCTTCTCCTCAAAGTCCACGGACAGGGGGAAGAAGTCGATGCCGTCCCGGGGACGGGGGGAGGCAGTGACGGCCACCAGGACGGAGGTGTCCCCGTAGCGGACCATGGCAGAGGCGTTGGCCAGCTCGGCCACCTTGCCGAACTCCAGGGAGAAGGGGCGGCCGGCGATCTCGGTCTGATAGATGTGGTTGTTGAATTGCTTATGGGTGATAATGGTTGACATAGGTGCAGACTCCTTTCATGGACAATGGATTGGGAATGGGTGGGGAGAGCCTGCTGCCTGATTTAGCACTTGAAGGCGTGTCCGACCCTGGGGCAGGGGCGCCTCGGGCACAGCTTCAAACGCTAAACAAGGGCGGCGCTCTCCGGGAGAGTTTGGGGGTGTAAAAGAGGGGCGGTGCGGTTGGTCCACACCGCCCCCTTCCAGCGCGGAGCCGTCGCGAGCAGCGGGCTAAGACCGGCGCGCAGGCGGAAGCCCAAGGAGGGCCCCCAAGGGGCCCGGATGGGTTTCGCCGGAGTCGGAGGGCTTAGAACCGCGTCGCGAGCAGGCGCAGCGTGACGTCACGTCACGGGTCTGCAAAACGGCAATTATTTTCTGATACCCAGCTTGGCGATAATCGCACGATACCGCTCGATGTCCTTCTTGGCCAGGTAGTCCAGCATCTTGCGGCGCTTACCGACCATCTTCAGCAGGCCGCGGCGGCTGTGGTTGTCGTGGATGTGGACCTTCAGGTGCTCGGTGAGCTCCTGAATCCGGGCGGTGAGGATGGCGATCTGGACCTCGGGGGAGCCGGTGTCCGTGGGATGGGTGCGGTTGGCCTCGATGACGGCCGTCTTTTCGTCCTTACGAATCATGGGATAGTTCCACCTTTCTAAACGTTGCCTCTGACTGAGTGACGGGCGGGTGTGACCCTGGGTACAGGCGATGGTCCCGAGACTAAGTCAGGGTTGCTGCGTGCTGTGTGCACGTATCCTGTAGTATACCACCGGCAAGGGGGAAAGTAAAGGAGAATTTTCCCCCAAAACCTCGGGGGACGGGGGGCGGTTTCTTGCCGGTTCCGCCGGAAGGGCGGGGTGGGACCCCGCCCTTTGTGCCCCCTTGCCCTTCCGCCCCATTCTGCTATAATGAAAGGCAGAGAGACCCTAAGAAGAGACCCTAGACACAGAAAGGAGAGCCCTATGAAGAAACGAATGCTTCGCCTGACCCTCACCCTCTGTCTCGCCCTGTCCCTGCTGACCGGGACCGCCTCTGCCGCCGCCACCCCCACCTTTGCCGATGTCCAAGAGGGGGACTGGTACGTGGAGGACGTGGCCTATGTCTACGAGCACGGCCTCATGGACGGCACCGCAGCCTACACATTCTCCCCCAACGGCAAAGCCACCCGGGCCATGGTGATCACCATCCTCTACCGCCTGGCGGGCCAGCCCGCTTCCAGCGGGGACAGCCCCTTCCAGGACGTCCGCCCCTCCGACTGGTTTTCCCCTGCGGTGGCGTGGGCAGTCACCCACGGCATTGCCAACGGCACCAGCGCGACGGCCTTCTCCCCCAACGCCATCATCACCCGGGAGCAGCTGGCCGCCTTCCTCTACCGCTACGCCGGCGCCCAAGGGTGGGACACCTCCGCCCGGGTCAACCTGAACCAGTTCCAGGACCAACGGCTCATCTCCTCTTATGCCCGGACCGCCCTGTCCTGGGCCTGCGGGGAGGACCTGCTCACCGGCAGCCTTGAGAATGGCAAAGTGTACCTCTCCCCCACCGTCATTGCGCCCCGCAACCAACTGGCCGCCGTGCTCCACCGGTTCTGCCAGCAGGTCGCCCCTACGCCGCCCCCCGCCACCGGCGACATCTTTGTGGTTGCCCCCGATGCCGAGGCCATCTTTGACCAGATGCCCAAGGACTTCGTCTTCACCTCGGGGGCAGGGGGATGGGCCACCCAGCTGACCATCCACCCCGACGGCATCTTTGACGGCACCTACTATGACAGCAACCTGGGAGACACCGGCCCAGGCTATCCCAACGGCACGGTGTACTACTGCGTGTTCAAGGGAAGCTGGAAAGACGTCACCCAGACCAACCCCTGGGAGTACCGCATGTACCTGGAGAGCCTCTCCTACACCGCCCCCTCGGGCGTGACCACCATCCAGAACGGCACCCGGTACATCGCCGCCGAAGTGCCTCCCTATGGGCTGAACAACCCCAAGGAGTTCCGCCTCTACCTCCCTGGCCGCCCCACCGGGGACCTGCCTGGGGCCTATCTGGACTGGGCCCGCATAGCCAGCGGTTGGACCACCCTTCCCTCCGTGCTGCCCACCTGGGGACTGTATAATGTAGGCGGCCAGCAAGGGTATGTGGAAGACCTCTGGTAACAGAGCGCGCCCTGGGAGGAACCCCCTCCTCCGCCACCTACCGGAACAATCTGGCCACCCTGTTTGACCAGACCCGGGCGGAAGCCCTCTGGGAAACCCAGGGCCTCTCCTACCAGGAAATCCTGGTGCAGCTGGCCCAATAACCCCCCGATTTCCCCAGAAATCTGCACAAAATCCCAGCCTGCGGCTTTTCACAGGCTGGGATTTCTGGTATCATAGGGGACATATTTGGAACCCCAAAAGAAAGGAGCCTCTCCATGAAGAAACGTCTGCTCAGCCTGGCACTGGCCCTGTGCCTGGTCTGTTCCCTTCTCCCCGGCACCGCTCTGGCCGCGGGGGAAAACCCCTTCACCGACGTGCCCGCCAGCCATTGGGCCCACGACGACATCACCTACGTCTATGAGAATGACCTGATGAACGGCACCGACGGCAGCCTCTTCTCCCCTGAGAGCACCACCACCCGGGCCCAGGTGGTCACCGTCCTCTACCGCCTGGCCGGCCAGCCCGCCGCCGACTGGGAAAACCCCTTCTGGGACGTGCCCGCCTCGGCCTGGTTCCATGACGCGGTCACCTGGGCCTGGGAGAACGACATCACCGGCGGCGTCTCCTCCACCCACTTCGGGGCAGGCAATGCCGTCACCCGGGAGCAGCTGGCCACCTTCCTCTACCGCTACGCCCAGGACCAGGGGTACGACACCTCCGCCCGGGCAGACCTGTCCGGCTACAGCGACGCCGGGTTGGTGAGCTCCTACGCCACCGAGGCCCTGTCCTGGGCCAACGCCACAGGGCTCATCACCGGCACCACCGGCACCACCCTCAGCCCCCAGGGCTCCGCCACCCGGGCCCAGGTGGCCACCATCCTCAGCCGGTTCTGCCAGGACGTGATCCCCGGGGGGTATGTGAGCCCCGCCCACATGATCCGCAACCTGGAAGACTCCACCCTGTCCAAGAAGGACACCCTGGTGGCCATGGCCGAAGTCCTGCTGGACGACGGCTTTGCCCCCGCCTTTGTGGCCGGGATCCTGGGGAACATCATGGTGGAGGGGGACTGCGGCCGGTTTGAGAGTTCGGCCTACATCTCCAACCCCGACGCAGAGCCCGACTACCTGGTCTACATGGACGAGAACTACGACTACCGGGAGAAGTACTCCTACAAGCTCATCTATGAGGGCATCTCCCTCCAGGAGGTCTACAACATGATCCTGGAGCTGGGCCCCGAAGGGGCCAACGGCCGGGGGAGCTGCTTCGGCCTGGGCTGCCTGCAGTGGACCTCCTACGAGCGCATCAAGCGCCTGGTGGAGAACTACATCGAAGTGGCCGGCGACGCCGACACCATCACCCTGGCCCAGGTCCAGGAGGCGGAGGGCATGACCGTGAGCTATGAGCTCAACAACACCTACCGCTCCGTCTACACCACCTGGCAGAGTGAGAACGCCGACCAGAACACCACCGAGGCGGCCTTCGCCGCCGGGGTCATCGTCTGCGTGCGCTACGGGGTGCCCGTGGGGTACAACACCGAGGAGGTCCAGAACACCCGGGGTGCCCTGGCGGAGTCGGTGTACAATGTGATGATGGGAAACTCTTGAAATTTGGGACCCGCTGACGCTGGGCTCCCAAATTTGAACAGCAGCCGCTGCGCGCGCCCTGGCGGGCACACTGGCGGCTGAGCGGAATAAAACCCCTGGCAGAGCCAGGGGTTTTATCTTTGGATTGGGTTGCCCCCTTGGGGGCAGGGAAAGGGAACCGCTGGAAAAAACGTTGGCTTTATGGTATCCTATTTACAAACGACCCGTTCCGGGAGGGTATTGCTATGAAACCCATAGAACAGAAAACCGCCGCCAAACAGTTCGCCGCCTACTGGGCCACCCGAGGAGACGAAAAACAGGACACCCAGAGCTTCTGGCTGTCCCTGCTGCGAACCGTCTATGGCGTGGAGAACCCCGCCCAGTTCATCCAGTTCGAGGTTCCCGTCAAGCTGGACCACGTCAGCTACATCGACGGATTCATCCCCGCCACCCGGGTGCTCATCGAACAGAAGAGCGCAAACGTCGACCTGCGGCGGGGATCCCGGCAGTCAGACGGCTCGATGCTCACCCCCTACCAGCAGGCCCGCCGTTACGCCGCTTACCTGCCCCACAACCAGAACCCCCGGTGGATCGTGGTGTGCAACTTTCAGCAGTTCCAGATCCACGACATGAACCGCCCCAATGATGAGCCAGAAACCGTCCTCCTGGCCGACCTGGAAAAGGAATACCACCGTCTCCAGTTCCTGGTGGACACGGGAAGCACGTTGGTGAAAAAGGAGATGGAGGTCTCCCTCCAGGCCGGGGAGATCGTGGGGGTGCTGTACGACGCCCTGTTGAAGCAATACAAGGACCCAGAGAGCCCCGAAACCCTGAAAAGCCTCAACGCCCTCTGCGTCCGGCTGGTGTTCTGCCTGTACGCGGAGGACGCCGGCGTTTTCGGCGGTCACGGCATGTTCCAGCGGTACCTGCAAAACCACACCGGCGACGCCCGCCGGGCCCTCATCGACCTCTTCCGCGTCCTGGACACCCAGCCGGAGGACCGGGACCCCTACATCGACGAGGACCTGGCCGCCTTCCCCTACGTCAACGGCGGGCTGTTCGCCGACGAGGACGTGGTCATCCCCCGGCTGGATGAGACCATCGTGGACCTGATCCTCCACCGGGCCAGCGAGGACTTTGACTGGTCAGTGATCAGCCCCACCATCTTCGGCGCCGTCTTTGAGAGCACCCTGAACCAGGAGACCCGGCGCTCCGGCGGGATGCACTACACCTCCATCGAGAACATCCACAAGGTCATCGACCCCCTGTTCCTGGACGACCTCCGGGCCGAGCTGGACGCCATCAAGGCCATCCCCGTGGACAAGACCCGGAACAAGCAGCTGCGGCAGTTCCAGACCAAGCTGGCGGGGCTCACCTTCCTGGACCCCGCCTGCGGCTCGGGGAATTTTCTGACGGAGACCTACCTCTCCCTGCGGCGCCTGGAGAACGAAGTCATTGACGCCCTGCTGTACGGCCAGGTCATCCTGGGCCAGGTGACCGACCCCATCCGGGTCTCCATTGGCCAGTTCTACGGCATCGAGATCAACGACTTCGCCGTCACCGTGGCCAAGACCGCCCTGTGGATCGCCGAGAGCCAGATGATGCAGGAGACGGAAAAGCTGGTGCGCCATACCCTGGACTTCCTCCCCCTGCGGTCCTACGCCAACATCGTGGAGGGCAACGCCCTTCGGCTAGACTGGGAGAGTGTGGTGCCCAAGCAGAAGCTGAACTACATCATGGGCAACCCGCCGTTTGTGGGGGCACGTATCATGGATGCGGGACAGAAAGCTGACGTAAGCATCATTTTTGAAAAATGGAAAAATATCGGGAATCTCGATTATGTGGCCTGCTGGTATAAAAAAGCAGCGGACCTTATGCAAGGAACAGCTACTCGCGCCGCGCTGGTTTCTACAAACTCGATTGTCCAAGGAGAAATGGTATCAACACTGTGGAAACCATTATTTGAAGCTGGCGTCCATATTGATTTTGGACATCGGACGTTTCAGTGGGACAGCGAGGCAAAGCTTAAAGCTCATGTTCATTGTGTAATAGTAGGTTTCAGTATAGAGGCAAATTGCCGGTCCAAAGTTATTTACTCCGCGGATCGGCCTCAAGAAGCGCAAAATATTAACGCTTACTTAGTAAATGGACCTAATGTCTTCGTTGAAAGTCGCAAAAAGCCAATTAGTGATGTTTCTGAAATGGTTTTTGGTAGTATGCCTAACGATGGAGGAAATTTAAGTGACTATTCAGACGAATGCAAATCAAAAATAGTTGCACAATATCCTGGCGTAGAGACCTTGTTTAGAAAGTTTTTAGGTGCGACAGAATTTATCAATAACAAAACACGTTGGTGTCTTTGGTTAAAAGGAATTTCGCCAGCAGTAATCAAAAAATTTCCGCCCGTGCTAGAGGCAGTTACCGCAACAAGGGAAATGCGAGAAACGAGCAGCAGGATAGCAACTCAAAAACTGGCGCAAACACCTACTTTGTTTGGAGAAATTCGGCAACCCGATAGCGAATACATCCTCATTCCTCGGCACTCGTCTCAAAAACGCAAATATATTCCGATGGGGTTTGTTTCTCCCGATGTTATCTGTGGAGATGCAAATCTGCTTCTGCCTCATGCAACTCTTTACCACTTTGGAATTATGGTTTCCAATGTTCATAATGCTTGGGTGAGAACAGTTTGTGGACGAATCAAAAGTGATTTCAGGTATTCTGTAAACGTGGTCTACAACAACTTCCCCTGGCCCACCCCCACTGACGCACAGAAAGCCAAAATCGAGGAGACCGCCCAGGCCATTCTGGACGCCCGCGCCCTCTACCCTGACTCCAGCCTGGCCGACCTCTACGACGAGACCACCATGCCCCCGGAACTTCGCAAGGCTCACCAGCAGAACGACAAGGCCGTCATGCGGGCCTATGGCTTCGACATCAAGACCACCACCGAGAGCAGCTGCGTGGCGGAGCTGATGCGGAGGTATCAGGGGTTGATGGAGGGGAAGGCGTGAACCAAATGAAAGAAAACGATATGATGGATACCCATTCTGAAGAAGAGGATAAGTCTAAGGAACAGGAGAAGTCCTCCACTTCTGGTATATTGGAGGGTCTTAACGCTGCGGAGAAAGCCCTTGCCTCAACAAAAGAGGTCCGTCAGGCGCTCTCTTCTGTTTTTTCCTCTTCTGCCTACCAAAAATATTGGGACACCCTGCGGGAAACCGCTGTCTCTATGTCATCAATTACCGCAGAATTGTCTGCGGCTATCCGCACTTTAGCAGATCGTTTAACCGACGGCATTTTAGAACTTTCTGTTCCCGGTCTGTCCGAAGAAGAGAAAAAACGGAAAATCCAAAACTATTCCCAATGGGGAACCTTTGGATGGACCCTTTTCCCTGATATGCCACTGACCTATTTCTCGGATGCCCCAGACACCTTGGAAGAGGCAAACACCCAAATGCAACCATTTTGCGACGCATGGGATTTGATAGAGCACGCAGAGCAATTACGCAGGTACAACATTTCTCAAATAGATCTGGATTCCGCCATTGTCTGCTATCAAAGCCAGCAATATAAAGCGTGCGCACTGCTCCTATTTGGGATCATCGATTCGCAACTAATCAGCATACAACCCAAACCGAAGGGAAACAAGAAGCGGCCATCTGGGTGTGGAGCAGTTAAAGTCATATCTCAGCATCTAAAGAAACAGGAAGAGGAACAAACACTATACCATTTGTTGCAGTCCAAAAATCTTTTGCATTGTTTAGAAACGTTGTTTGCCCCGGGGAAGGATTTCGCTGATGAACCTGAGGTTCTCAACCGGAATTTTATTTCCCATGGGATGAATCATCGTCCCGTCGAAAAGAACGACTGCATTCAATTGTTCGTGGCCCTGCAAAATTTACTGTTCCACTTATCGGCCTTTCAAAAATGGCTTCACACTCCCGAAACCCAAGAATAAAAGAGCCCCGGAGCTTTTTGGCTCCGGGGCGTCCTTTTCTCACAAATTCTGATACTTCTTATTCCCCTTCAGCGCCTTCATGCGGATCTCGTGGTTCAAAATCCGCTTCCGCAGGCGGAGGGTCTTGGGGGTGACTTCCAGCAGCTCGTCGTCGGCCAGGAACTCCAGGCACTGCTCCAGGCTCAGGTTCCGGGGGGGCACCAGGCGGAGGGCCTCGTCAGAGCCGGAGGCCCGCATGTTGGTCAGCTGCTTTTTCCGGCAGACGTTCACGGTAATGTCCTCGCTCTTGGGGGTCTCCCCCACCACCATGCCGCCGTAGACGGGGATGCCGGGGCCGATGAACAGGGCGCCCCGCTCCTGGGCGGCCCACAGGCCGTAGGTCACCGACTCCCCGTTCTCGAAGGCGATGAGGCTGCCGGTGTTCCGGCGGCTGAGCTCGCCCTTGAAGGGGGCGTAGGAGTCAAAGACCGAGGCCATGATCCCCTCCCCCCGGGTGTCGGTGAGGAACTCGTTGCGGTAGCCGAAGAGGCCCCGGGCGGGGACCAGGAACTCCAGCTTCATCCGGGTGCCCACAGGGGTCATCTCCAAAAGGTCCCCCTTCCGGGAGCCCAGCTTCTCGATGACCGCCCCCACCGCGTCGGCGGGAACGTCGGCCACCAGGCGCTCCATGGGCTCGCACTTCACCCCGTCGATCTCCTGGTAGAGCACCCGCGGGGGGGAGACCTGGAACTCATACCCCTCCCGGCGCATGGTCTCGATGAGGATGGACAGGTGCATCTCTCCCCGGCCGGCCACGTTGAAGGCCTCGGTGGTGTCGGTGTCGCTGACCCGGAGGGAGACGTCCTTGAGGGTCTCCCGCATCAGCCGGTCCCGGAGGTTGCGGGAGGTGACGTACTTCCCCTCCCGCCCGGCGAAGGGGGAGTCGTTGACGGAGAAAGTCATCTCCATGGTGGGGGCAGAGATCTTCACGAAGGGCAGGGCCTCGGCGTGGCCGGCGGCGCAGATGGTGTCCCCGATGGTGATGTCCCCGATGCCAGACATGGCGATGATGTTCCCGGCGGTGGCCTCGGTCACCGGCGCCCGGGCCAGGCCCTCGAACTGGTAGAGGCTGACGGCCTTGGCCTTGCGGCTCTGCTCCGGGTCGTGGTAGTTGCAGACGGTGATCTCCTGGTTCTGCTGGATGGTGCCCCGCTCGATGCGCCCGATGGCGATGCGGCCCACGAACTCGTTGTAGTCGATGGAGGACACCAGCATCTGGAAGGGCTGGCTGTCGTCGGCCTCCGGGGCGGGGATGTAGCTGAGGATGGTCTCGAAGAGGGGCTGCAAATCGGTGCCCAGCACGTCGGGGTCGGTGGAGCAGATCCCCTGCCGGGCCGAGCAGAAGAGCATGGGGGAGTCCAGCTGCTCGTCGGTGGCGTCCAGGTCCAGGAGGAGCTCCAGCACCTCGTCCATGACCTCGTGGATGCGCTGGTCGGGCCGGTCGATCTTGTTGATGACCACGATGACCCGGTGGCCCAAATCCAGGGCCCGGGAGAGGACGAAGCGGGTCTGGGGCATGGGGCCCTCGGCGGCGTCCACCAGGAGGATGACGCCGTTGACCATCTTCAAGATCCGCTCCACCTCCCCGCCGAAGTCGGCGTGGCCGGGGGTGTCCACGATGTTGATCTTCACGTCCCCGTACTGGATGGCGGTGTTCTTGGCCAGGATGGTGATGCCCCGCTCCCGCTCCAGGTCGCCGGAGTCCATCACCCGGTCCTGGACCTCCTGGTTGGCCCGGAAGGCACCGCCCTGTTTCAGCATCTCGTCCACCAGCGTCGTCTTTCCGTGGTCGACGTGGGCGATGATGGCGACGTTGCGTAAGTGTTCATTCTGCATAGTATATTCTTCCTCTCTTGGCAAAACCACCGGGGCCCCGCACAGCGGGGCGCGCCAGGTGGCGCGTACAAACAATTTCCGCAGGAAATTTTTGGCGCAAGGCGGAATTCACTTCCGCCGCGCAAGTCCAATCCATTCGGGGATCCCCCCGCAGGGCAAAGCCCTGTGGGGGCGTCATTCTGCATAGTCTTGCACCTCAGTTGCGCTTGCGTAAAATTCCTGATTTTCAACGGCTTTTTATTATACTATTGAATATAGAGGTTTGCAAGTTGATTTTTTGGAGGGCGGGGGGAGGTACCCTCCAGGTGGGTGGCGCGGAAGCCACCCTTGGGGCGCAGCGCCCCGGGGGCCCCGCCGACTCCGGCGGGGGAGCCCGGCTTTCTTTGGAAGAAAGCCGGAGGAAAGAACACCAGGGAGGAAGAGGTTCTTCCTCCCTGGACCCACCTTTTCTGGTTGGGGGGACCCTGCGGGGGCTCCTTCTTTTTTGCCTGGCCTGCGGCCCATGTGTCCCACGCCCGTAACGGCCCGCCCACCGGCTGGGCGGGCTGGGGGAGGCAGGAATTTTGGGACCCGCTGCGCTGGGCTCCCAAAATTGGGGGATGCACCCCGAA
>OLFX01002615.1_pt1 | contig 14350 bp, 10 predicted proteins | sample 1605091 | NCBI WGS metagenome assembly OLFX01 (sample SAMEA3888906, study PRJEB22519) | human gut metagenome | biome: human gut; feature: human-associated habitat; material: faeces | place: Denmark | collected 2012 | reverse complement strand
GCAGCTTGCCGATTCGGCCGCAGCCTACAACGCCAATTTTCAAAATGCCCATTGGAATTCTCTCCTTTTATATAAGGTGATTCTATTATAAACCACTTGCGGGTGTGCTTCAAGGGTACAGCGTATTTTTCAGCGCACCGCCCAATTTTGGGGCTTCTGTTTGGTGAAAAATAGCAAAGCGGAGTGCAAAAAAATCGTGCAAAATATCCGTGCATTGTGCTAAAATAGAAAATGCACAGGAAAATGCAACACATTGCACGTTGGTGTCTAAAATGCGGTGAAACGCTTGTGCGCTTTACTGCACTATGATAAAATATGAACGTATTGTGGCAAAAATGTGTCTTTTAGGGATAAAAGAGGATACATGGATGCCTGAAAAGGAGAATATCTTATGAAGGTAACTGCACAGTGGATCGCAGAGCAGTGCGGCGTATCGCGTGGAACAGTGGACCGAGTTGTAAACGGCCGACCGAATGTAGCGCCGGAAGTGCGGGAGCGCGTGCAGAAAATAATCAGCGAATACGGCTACAAAACGCCGTCGCAGCGGCAGGCCGCCCGTGCGGGACACGGCGCGTTCCGCATCGGCGTAATCCTGCCGAGCTGGGATGCGTTTTTCATCCGCCGGATGCGCGAGGGCATTCGCGTGGCTGTACACAACCGCGGATTAAATGATGTAAATGTGCTGGTGGAGGAGCTGAAAAACCGCTCGCACCGTGCGTATTTCGAGGCCATCGGACGCATGGAGGAGCGCGGCATTGACGGTCTCATTGTCACCGCGCCGGACACGGTAGCGATGAGTGAGGAGATCGACCGGCTGGTCGCAATCGGCATTCCGGTCGTTACCTGCGACTCGGATGTGCGGCAGAGCCGCCGCCTGTATCATATCGGACAGAACATGGTCAAATCCGGCCGGATTGCCGCCGGATTGCTTGCACCGTACGTTGAGGGACAGGATGTGCTCGTCGTTACCGGCAACCGTGAATTCACGGCGCACGGACTGCGTGTGCGCGGCTTCCTTGACCGCCTGCACGAGATTTTTGATGATAACGTAAACGTCAACGTCATCGAGAGCGTCGAGCAGTACGAGCTGACCTACGACGGCGTACTGCAGCAGGTGCGGCAGAACCCGCGTCTGCGCGGTATTTATATGGCAAACGAGTCCGTGCGCGGCTGTATGGACGCGCTCGAGCGCGCAAAGCCCAATCGGCGCATTCATGTTGTCTGTCACGATCTGACGCCGCATGCGCGCCAGTATTTGGAGGACGGACGGCTGGATTTCATCGTCGATCAGGATTTTTCGGCGCAGACGACGCGCGCGATCGAAGTGCTGGCGCATACACTGCGTACCGGAGAGTCGCCGCGGCAGAGCATCGAATACATTCACACCAGCATTATCACAAGGGAATTGTTGTGAGAAAGGAGCCTATATGAAAGCAAACTGGAAGCGCACACTGCTGTCTCTGGTGCTGTGCGCCGGATTTGTATGGCCTGCAGGCGCGGTAAGCACCGGACAACCGGCAGCGCCGCAGATCGGGACGAGCACCGCGCAGAGCAAACCGGCGGCTTATACCGTCAAGAAAATGGGTCTGCTGGGCGTCAAGCGTACGGTGGAGAGTGACAATAACACGGTGAAAATGCTGAACAAAACGGCAGCTTCGCTGGACAGCAGCTCGTATATGTTGGGTTCGGCGTCCAGTGCGACCGGCGAGAGCGAGATAGCAATCTACGCTGCGCTGATTGAGGATATGAAAAAGGCCATGGACGGACTGGATAAGACCAGTGATCTTTATAAGACCTATGCGGCACAGTTAAAGGTATTAGAGGATTACCAGACCAGCCTGAATCAGAACGCCGTCAGCGGCATGCAGCAGGCAATGGCCATGCTGTCCCAGCTGGATGACGCGGCGTACACGCTGCGCAAGCAGGCGAAAAACGTCTCCGGTCAGCTGGCGCTCGGTGCACAGACCATGCTGATTACCATTAAAAATCTGGGCTGCACCAAGGAAAACCTGCAGGTAACGCTCACACAGCTGGACCGCAATCTGGCTGTGTTGAAAACGCAGAGAAAACTCGGCATGATTGGGCAGCTGCAGCTTGACACGGTGCAGAATCAGCGCGACAAGCTGGCGCAGTCTATCGACACACTGGAGACCACCCGCGAAAACCTCGGTTCGAGCGTTGCGCTGATGTGCGGTCTGGACGCGAATACCATCGTGATGCCGGCCGACTTTGAAACGCTGTACGAGGGCAATCTGGATAAGATGTCCTATAATAAGGATTTGGAGCAGGCGCAGAAGAACAGCTTCCTCATCTGGCAGAAGCAGGACGCTGTGCGCAGCGCGTACAACTCGTACGACAAGAACATCAGCGGTACCGCCGAGGCGGTCAAGTCCGCTGAGGACGCACTGGCGGCGGCCAAGGAGTCGGTAGTGGCTGCATTCGACAGCACCTATAAGACTGTCAAGGACTGCCGGACGACTCTGGCAGCCAAGCGAACCGCACAGTCACAGGCGGAGCTTGATCTGAAAACCGCGACCGTGAAGTACAGGAAGGGCATCATTTCCAAGCTGGCGTATCAGCAGGCGCAGGATGCCGTAACGACTGCAAAGCTGAATGTGGAAAGCGCGTATCTGTCGCTGTATACCGCATATAACCAGTACGAATGGGCCAAGGAAGGCGTACTTATCACCACCGCAGCCGCATAACAGAAGGGAGAAAACAATATGAAACGAACGATTGCAGCCGGTCTTTCTGCCGCTCTGCTGTGCGGCATGGTTGTACCGGCGTTTGCCGCCGATACCAAGACCGCGACGAACACCACCGGCACCACCCAGACCCAGCCGACGGCGCCGGTCAAGCTGACGTTTGACAAGCTGGAGGAGACCGTCCGCCAGAACAACGTCACCATCAAGGCGAATAACAACACCGTGCTCAGCGCGGAAAAGACCGATGTCAGCGATCAGTACATCGAAAGCTATTTCCAGCTTTCCGAGCAGATTTCGTCCTACCAGAAGCAGATTAAGGAGCTGCAGAAAACGCTGAACAGTCTGGATGCTAGCAAAGAGGAAAACGCCGGTCTGCGCAAGACGCTTGAGAGCCAGATTTCCATCCTGCAGCGCAATCTGGCAGCCGCTGAGGCTTCGTACAGGAACCTCGACGATGATGAGGACGACGCAGAGGAAGATCAGGAGAAAACGGTTGATCACACCCGCCGTCAGATGCAGAATGCAGCCGATGAGATCTGCCTGAGTGCGGAAAACACCTACATTTCTCTGCGCGGCATGAAGTATACGCTCAACCAGACAAACCGCAGCATTCAGCAGCTTGACCGCAACATTGCGACTGTGCAGAAGCAGGTAAAGCTGGGCATGACCGGTGTAAATACGCTCAAGAGCCTGCAGGCACAGCGTGAGAGCGCCGTTGCCGGCAAGGCATCGCTGACCACGCAGGTAGAGGCGCTGACCAACACGCTCGCTATCCAGTGCGGCTATACCACCGGTACACAGATCGAAACGAGCGATCTTCCGGTCGTAACCGCCGAGCAGGTCACCGCCATTGATTATGACAAGGACCTTGCCGAGGCGCTCAAGAACAGCTACGCGATCTACTCCAAGGAGTACGCAATGCAGACCGCGTCCGACGATTATGAGAACAACAAGACCAACACGCTGTATGCTTATCAGGCAGCCAAGATCGACCGCGACGCACAGAAGGAGAGCACGACCGCTTCCTTCCGCAAGCTGTATACCGACCTGCAGGAGAAGCAGACCGCACTTGCTGCGGCGGATGCTGATCTCGCACAGGCGAAAAAGACGTTTACGGTAAGCCAGGTGCAGTACACGCGCGGCATGATCTCCAAGATGGCGTACACGGATGCGCTTGATACCTTCACCACCGCACAGGAGACCGAGGTTGCAGCGCGTATTGATCTGCTGACCGCCTACAACACCTATCAGTGGGCAAAACGCGGTGTAATTACGGCAACAACTTGATAAGCTGACCGTTTTGGCGAATATAGCAGATATATATAATGAATTGGAGGACCCCGATGAGCAATAGCAAACGAATCCTTGCGGCGCTGCTGGCCGGTGCGATGGTACTGTGTGCAGGCTGCGGCAAGGAAGAGGAAACCGAGGAGGAAAGCTCAAACAGCACTGCGGTTGAGGTAACCGATGTTACCTCGGGTGCGATGAGCTCGGAGTACACGCTGAATGGCAAGATTGCCGCCGTCAATGAGGTGCAGGTGTTCCCGCTGCTGGCGGGTCAGGTGCAGACGCTGAACGTCAGCGAAGGCGACACCGTATCCAAGGGTCAGACCCTGTTTACGGTGGATACCTCGACGGTTACCTCGACGATGAGCTCGCTGCAGCAATCCTACAGCGCTACAAAGACCGCGACCGACCGTGCGATTGAATCGGCAAAGGTCGGTGTGGAGCAGGCGGAACTGGCGGTCAGCAACACGGAAGCACTGCTCGAAGCCGGTGCGGCTGCCGAGCAGGATCTGACCAAGGCTAAGCAGGCACTGACGCAGGCGCAGGCAGGTGTCGCGCAGGCTGAGGCCCAGCAATCCGCGTCTCTGGCGCAGATTCAGGCGTCTATGGACCAGATCAACAAGCAGGCAAGCCTTGGCACGGTAACCGCTCCGTGCTCGGGTACGGTTACGGCTGTAAACGTAGACCGCGGCGGCATGGCATCCTCGGCGCAGCCGAGCGTGGTTATTGCCGAGAACGGTGCGGTTGAGGTGCAGGTTTCTGTCGCTGAGGACGTATTCACCGGCATCAAGGTCGGCGATACCGCAAGCGTCACGGTTTCCGCTGTCTCCAAGGAGTCGATGAACGGTACGGTCAGCACGCTGCCGGCGGCTGCCAATGCACAGACCAATCTGTATGACGTATCGGTTTCTCTGCCGTCCGGCACCAAGCCGCCGATTGGCGCGTTTGCTACCGTCACCTTCTATACCGACCGCCGCGCAAGCACGATTTCCGTGCCGACCGAGTCCATCCTGACCGGCAACAACAACGAGCAGTATGTGTTCACCGTAAATGCGGACGGCACTGCCGCAACCCGCGTTACCGTCACTACCGGACTGGTTACCAAGGATTCGACCGAGATCGTTTCCGGCCTCAAGGCGGGCGATCGGGTTGTTACCAAGGGTCAGTCCTATCTGTCGGACGGTGCAGCCGTGCATGTCGTCACCTCGGACGCCGCAGACGGCGGGGAGGGCTAAGCGCGCATGAAATTCGCACAAACCTTTATCAAACACCATGTAATGACCATCCTGCTGTACATACTGGTCGTTGTGTTTGGTTTTTACAGCTTCCAGAACCTGCCGCTGGCGCTCATGCCGTCCATGGAGGTTCCGGCAGCGGTTGTTTACGCTACTTACCCGGGTGCCGGTCCGGAGGATATCGAGCAGCAGGTAACCAAAAAACTCGAGGGTGCGGTAGCGGGTCTGTCCGGTCTGGATACGCTCCAGTCCACCTCGTCCGAGAATATGGCTATGCTGGTCATCCGGTTTACGAATGATACCGATATGGATCAGGCAATGACCGACCTGCGCGACAAGGTTGCACAGGTAAAGAGCCAGCTGCCGGATGACGCATCCGACCCGACCGTTATGTCGATTGATATTGACTCCATGCCGGTCGTTTCGGTGGCGCTGCGCGGCAACGATCTGGCCTCTCTGCAGTCCATCGCCGAGGACGAGATTCAGCCGGCGCTCGAGCGTCTGGACGGCGTAGCGTCTGTTGATATTTCGGGCGGCTACGAGCAGGAGATCGCAGTCCACACGGACGCCTCCCGCCTGAAGGGCTACAACCTGACCATTTCGTCCATCGGTCAGCAGCTCGGCGCGGACAACATCGCCATTCCGGGCGGCGATCTGGATAACGGTTCGCAGACGCTGGCTGTCCGCACGGACGGCGAGTATTCGTCCATTGATGATGTTAAGAACGCTCTGATCTCGCTTCCGGCAGGCGGCACGGTCCGTCTGAGCCAAATTGCGGATGTTTCCATGCAGCCGAAGGATCAGGACGCCATCTCCAAGGTTGACGGCGAGGAATGTATCATCCTGTCGGTCAACAAGCAGTCCGGCTCCAATACGGCGCAGATCGCCGAGCTGGCCAAGGCTGAGTTTGACTCTCTGCTTAAGAGCAACGATTCCCTGCAGTGGAATATCGTTATGGATCAGTCCGACTATATCAACATGACGGTTGATAACGCTATTCAGAACATCTGGATGGGCGTGCTGTTTGCCGCGATCGTGCTGTTCCTTTTCCTGCGCGACTTCGGCGCGACCATGGCTGTTACCATCGCAATGCCGTGCTGTATCCTGTTTACGTTCCTGATTATGAACGTGCTGGGCATTACGCTGAACATGATGTCGCTCGGCGGTATCACGCTCGGCGTAGGTATGATCGTGGATAACTCCATCGTTGTTCTGGAGAACATCTTTACCTATCGAGCGGACGGCTACGACCGTCTGGAGGCCTGCACCAAGGGTACCGGCGAGGTCATCGGTGCAGTTATCGCCTCCACGCTGACCACGGTTGCCGTATTCCTGCCGATCGCACTCTCCGGCGGCATGGCCGGCATGATGTTCAAGGAATTCTGTATCACCATCGTAGCGCTGCTGCTCAGCTCGCTGATCATTTCCATCACGCTCGTGCCGCTGCTGTGCTATTTCCTGCTCGGCGGCACCAAGCAGCAGAGCATCAAGCCGCAGGGCTCGGGCGCAACGCCGATCACCGAAAAGCCGCTGTTGCGTGCATACCGCAGTTCGCTGAATTTCCTGATCACCCACCGCTGGGCAGGCGTCGCGCTGACCGTTGTCATCTGTATTGTCAGCGTGCTCAGCGTCAGCCAGGCGGGCATGGAGCTCATCCCGGAGATGGATGAGGGTCAGGTGAGTGTTGCGGTTTCCATGCCGAACGGTTCGACTATGGAGGACACTGCTGCCATCGAGGACCGCATTGCGGCCATCGCAGTTGATACCATCCCGGAGCTGGAGCAGATCTACTACTCGACCGGTTCTTCGACCTCGATCATGTCCTCGTCCTCGGGCGCAAGCGTTACCATTTCGCTGGTAGATCTCGATCAGCGTGACCGCTCGGCAGCGGATATCGCCAAGCAGCTGCGCCATGACCTGCAGGATATTGCAGGCTGTGAACTGACGGTTTCGACCAGCAGCACCATGTCGATGTCCACGGATTCGGACATCAGCGTTGAGCTGATCGGCGATGACTACGACCAGCTGGCTGAGACGGCAGACGATCTGGCAAACCAGATCAGCGCACTGCCGGATGCCATCAATGTTGAGTCCTCGGCAGGCGAGCAGACCCCGCGTGTTGCCGTTAAGATCAACCGCGAGAATGCGTCTCGCTTCGGTCTGAATGCGGCCACCATTGGCGGTCTGGTTCGTGGGGAGCTGACCGGCTCGACCGCAACCACGCTCCGCATGAACGGTGAGGAATACGACGTTACCGTTGCCGGCGACGAGGATGTAGCAACCAGTCTGGACGCACTGCGCTCCATGCAGATTCCGACCATGACCGGCGGCACCGTACCGCTGTCCATGGTGGCGGATGTCTACACCGAGCTCAGCCCGCAGTCCATCGTGCGCAAGAACCAGAAGGAGACCGTAACCATCACCGGTGAAAGCGAATCCGGTGACAGCAATGCCATTAAGGCAGCCGTTGACGACATTGTTGCCAAGTACGAGCTGCCGGACGGCGTAGAGGTCGGCGAAGGCGATACCGCTGCTTCGCAGATCGCGGAGACCACCGGTACGCTGATGCTGGCCCTTGCGGTGGCAATCCTGCTGGTATATTTCATTCTGGCAACGCAGTTCAACTCGTTCTCGCTGCCGATTGCAATCATGCTGATCCTGCCGATCGGTCTGCTTGGCTCGATGATCCTGCTGTGGCCGACCGGAAACCATGTTTCCATGGTCGCACTGCTGGGCGTTATCATTCTGGCCGGTACGGTCGTCAACTCGTCCATCGTGCTGATCGACTATACGCTCCAGCGCCGCCAGCGCGGCGAGGATAAGAACACGGCCATCCTCAACGCCTGCCCGCGCCGTGTGCGCCCGGTGCTGATGACCGCGATGACGACCATCCTCGGCCTTGTGCCGATGGTATTCTCGGGCGGTGAAGGCTCCGAGATGATGAAGCCGATGGGTGTCGTCATGATGACCGGCATGGTCATCTCCACCATCGCAACGCTGTTTATCACCCCGGTTTACTATTCGCTGACCGACAGCGTCGCTTCCCGCCTTTCCGGCCTGTTTAAGAAAATCAAGCTGCCCAAGTTTAACTTCCATAAGAAAAATCCGCAGCAGTAAGCAAAAAGGGAACCGATTTCGGTTCCCTTTTTGAATTGAGAATGGATAATGGAGGATGGAGAATGAATGGCGGGTAAAATGGGTACCGCAGTTGTCCAATGTCTGTACAATCTACCCGCAGGGGAGCACAGTGTGCTCCTGCACCCATTTAACGATGACTTGGGCGAACACTGTTCGCCCCTACGGGGTATACGAGTGCAAATGAATTTACAAACGACGTATTGATTCAACCGCCGCGATAAGACGTATTGATTCAGCCGCCGCGATAATTTTCCATTCTTCATTCTCAATTTTCAATTCCGATATTCCCTTGCATATCGCACAAGTGAAGTCTATAATATTTGTATAAATTGCAGATAGGAGCGAACAATATGGCTTCGGATAAAACAAATGTAATGCGTGTGCTCGAGCAGCACAAGATCGCCTATAAGCCGCACGAATACCCGCACGGCAAGGACGCCGTAGACGGTGTTTCGGTTGCGGAACTGCTCGGTCAGAACCCCGATCAGGTATTCAAAACGCTGGTTGCACGTGGCAAATCGGGCGGCTTTCATGTATTCGTTATTCCGGTCGCAAAGGAGCTTGACCTGAAAAAAGCAGCCAAGGCGGCAGGTGAAAAGTCGGTCGAGATGGTGCATGTCAAGGAACTGTTGGGCCTTACCGGCTATGTACGCGGCGGCTGCTCGCCGGTCGGCATGAAAAAGGCGTTCCCGACCGTGTTTGACGAGAGCGTGAACAATGTCCCGACCGTGATGGTCTCTGCGGGCAAGATTGGCTTCCAGATCGAATGTGCACCGGCGGATCTCATCAAGCTGACACGCGCCGCGACCGCGCATATCACGACGGATTAAGGCAATACTGCATGATTAAACAAGCGCGATTTGTGAGTGGATTTTGTGCACTGACGAGGCGCGGTTTTGCGGTAATACTTGATGTATTACCGTAGAATCAGCGGCAGCGCGACCGGAGCCTGCGCAAGGGACCGCTATAAAGTCAGGGCACAAAATTTCCGCAAAGCGCCGCAGTCTTAATTGTGCAGTGCTGCCTTACGCCTGCGGCTTCAGCAGCCCTGCCGCATCCGGAAACAGCGCGAACACGTTCTGCACGCCGCAGCCTGCCAGCTGCGCCAGCTTGGCCGCCAGCGTGGAATCATCGTCGTACAGGACAAAGTGTGCCTGTCCGTCTGCATTCATGTAGGTGAAGTATTTCGCGCACAGCTCGCGCGAAAAGAACGGCTGTGCGCCGGTCTGCGCGAGCAGCGCGGCTCTTGCTGCGGCACTGAGCGAAATGCCGTTCGGCGTGGGTGACGGCAGGGTGAAATCCTGCGAAACCGGCTGCAGAAACGCGGCAATCCGCGCAGCGCTGTAAATGCCCTGCAGGGAGGAAATGTACTCGGTCAGACTGCCGCCCGAAATCGCGGTGGAGACCGTGAGTATCGCGTGCGACAGCGTGCGTCCGCACTCGAGCGGCACATACAGCGGAATATCCGCATCGTACAGTGCTTCGTCGAATGCGGCCAGCAGGCGGCGGTTCAGCGGCGTGTCGTGCTCAAAATCCGCGAATACGCCGGGCGCTTCCGTGCGCCGCGCCTCGAAAACCAGATCGGCAGCAATGCGCTCGGCGCTGCAGAAGTTGATAGCCTGCGGCGGGTCGGTCACGCCGAGCAGGCAGTGCCGCTGCACCGCGGACACCTTGAGCCGCTGCAGCGCCCCGGACTGCGAAATGCCAAGACAAAGCTGCAAAACCGGCATGCCGAGCGAAGCGGCTTTCGTCGTGTCGCGTCCGGTGCATACCAGAATAAGGTTTTTCGTATAGACCATCATGGATCGACTCCTTTGCGATAAAATTATCTTTTCTGGACTTTTTGAATAAATTCCATTACACTATATGTAGCATTACGCTAAATTAGAATACGGGTATTAACAGGAGTGTATGAATGAGCAAACTGATTCCCGATTATGTATTTGATTCGATTTACGATATTACGCCGGAGGTGCTGACTGCCCACGGCGTACGCGGCGTGCTGGTCGATCTGGATGGCACAATGGCATCCCACAAGGCCGCTCTGCCGCCAGATACGCTGCACACCTTTGTCGATCGGCTGAAGGATGCCGGCATCGCTGTGCTGGTGTTCTCCAACAACCATCCCGAGCGGGTAGGAAAGTTCTGCGAGCCGCTCGGTGTGGGCTATATCAGCCATGCCGGAAAGCCGTTTTCCCGCGGCTTCCGCAAGGCGGCAAACCGGCTTGGCCTGTCCATGCGCGAGATTGCCGTTATCGGCGACCAGATTTTCACCGACGTGTTCGGCGGCAACCGCGCAGGCGCGCTGACCTGCTACGTCGAAACGCTCGACCGCCGGTTTTTCTGGATCAATGTGCGCTATCAGCTTGAGCGCGGCTTTATCGCGCGCGGACGGCGCAGAATGGGGGCGAGAGCACATCATGGCTGAGCCGAAATTCGGTCCTGCGGGCAACTCGGAGTCGTTTGCCGCCGCAGGCTTCAAGAAAAGCGAGGATGCGCCTGCATGGCTCGCACAGATGGGACTGACCGCGTTTGAGTATCAGTGCGGACGCGGCGTGCGCTGCGGCGAGGAGACCGCCCTCAAAATCGGTGCGGCAGCCAAGCAGCACGGCATTCAGATGAGCATTCATGCGCCGTATTTCATCAATCTCTCGTCCGAGGAGAGCGAGCGCATGGAGAAAAACGTCGGTTATGTGCTGGAGACCGCGCGGCTGGCTGTGCCGCTTGGCGCAACACGCATGGTCGTGCACTGCGGCGGTCAGGGCAAGCTGACCCGTGACCGCGCCATGCGCAACTCGCACGAAAACGTAAAAAACATCCTGCGTGCGCTGGATGAGGCGCACTTGACCGGCTGCGCGGTCTGCCTGGAAACCATGGGCAAAAAGAGCGTGCTCGGCACTGCCGAGGAGGTTTGCGAGCTGGTGGCTGCCGATGACCGCCTGCTGCCGTGCATCGACTTCGGTCATCTCAACTGCCGCACGGGCGGGCACATGAACACCCGTGAGGAAGTGAAAGCGCTGTTCGACCTGATGGAAAATACCATCGGTCACGAGCGTACCGCCAAGCTGCACGCTCACTTCTCTCATATCGAGTATAACGATAAGGGCGAGGTGCGCCATTTGACGTTCGCGGATACGGTATACGGTCCAGATTTCACGCCGGTCGCGGAGGAAACCGCTGTGCGCGGCTACGCACCGACATTCATCTGCGAATCCGCCGGAACGCAGGCGGAGGACGCACTCGCCATGAAGCAGTGCTTTATGGCTCAGGCAGAAAAGTAAAAAGTAGGACATTTGCCCTACGGAGACGCTTTGTAGAACTATGCAAAGGGGTATAAACGTATGAAAAAGGTATTATTGATCCACGGTCCTAACCTGAACCTGACCGGTCAGCGCGAACCGGGCATTTATGGTTCGAACACGCTGGCATCCATCAATGCGGAGGTTGTACAGAAGTGCGAACGTCTGGGGATGGAATGCGCGGTATTCCAGTCCAACTCCGAGGGTGCGCTGATCGACCGTATTCACGCGGCTCGTGAGGACTGCGATGCGATCATCATGAACGCCGGTGCGTACACGCACTACAGCTATGCCATCCGCGATGCGATTGCGGCTGTGCGCCTGCCCTGCGTGGAGGTACATATGTCCAACGTGCATGCGCGCGAGGAATTCCGCCACAAGTCGGTCATCGGACCGGTGTGCGCGGGCGTCATTGCAGGCTTCGGCAAGCACAGCTATCTGCTCGCCGTGGATGCGGTAAAATCCATCATCGGCTAATATTTAAGAGGCGATTACCATGAAAAGAAACGAACTGCGTGCCATGCTGCTCGAGCAGCCGTATGACGCGCTGGTGCTGACCAGCGAGATCAGCCGCCGCTACGCCACGGGCTTTCACTCGACGGCAGGCGCGGTGTACCTGTCGGCTAAACAGGCGGTATTCTTCACGGATTTCCGTTATGTCGAGGCGGCACACGCGGCCATCACGGATTTTGAGGTGCGCGAGATCAAGGCGGGGCAGAGTTATTCTGCGCTTATCAATGAGCTGCTTGACGAGGACGGCGCGAAAAAGGTCGCTCTTGAGGACAAAACGCTCACTTATGCGGAGTTCATGTCCTGGGGCACGGCGCTGCACGCGACAGCCGTCCGTCTCGAGGACGGTGTGGAGCAGCTGCGCATGTGCAAGGAAGAGGACGAGGTTGAGAAGATCGTCGCGGCACAGCGAATCGCGGAGCAGGCGCTCGAGGAGGTACTGAACGACATCAAGGTCGGCGTGACCGAGAAGGAGATCGCGGCACGGCTGACCTACCTCATGCTGCACTACGGTGCGGAGAACATGTCGTTTGACCCGATCGTCGTTTCGGGCGCGAACAGCTCCAAGCCGCATGGCGTACCGGGTGAAAAGACCATCGGGGCGGGCGATTTCGTGACGATGGACTTCGGCTGTATTTATGACGGCTACTGCTCGGATATGACGCGCACGGTTGCGGTCGGCCATGTCACCGACGAGATGCAGACCGTATACGACACGGTGCTGAACGCACAGCTTGCAGGCATTGCTGCCTGCAAGGCCGGTGTGACCGGTCGGGACGTTGACGCGGCAGGCCGTAAGATTATCGAGGCGGCAGGCTACGGTGATGCCTTCGGCCACGGCTTCGGTCATGGTGTAGGACTGGAGATCCACGAGGCTCCGGTTGCTTCTCCGCGCGGAGAAGCGCCGCTGCCGGCAGGCAGTATCGTCACCGCAGAGCCGGGTATTTATCTGCCGGGCAAGTTTGGCGTGCGTATTGAGGATATGCTGTACGTCATTGAGGACGGCTGCATTGATCTGACCGATGCGTCCAAGCAGCTTATTGTTCTGTAAATTGCGAAAAAGGGAGAAAACGTTGTTTTCTCCCTTTTATATTCCGTGAATGTTGAAAATGGGTTGCCGTATCGCTTGACGGCAGCTTGATGAAAAAGAATCAATTTAACAATTTATCCATAAGCTATACACAAAAAATCCACACAAGTTCGGCACAATGGTTACACCGATAGGAGGAGATGTTCTCATGCGTATTTTGTTAATCAATGCAGAGCAGGACGAGCGCCTGTTCGCCACCTTCAAGCATGAACATATTCTGTATGATCAGCAGCCGGAGAGCGATACGCTTGATATTTCGGAGAATATATATGATGTAATCGTGTACAATGCCACTAAGCTGGATGAGAAGACCGTCGATGCGGTGCGCTCTCTGCGCGAAAGCGGTGATATGACACCGTTGCTCGTCATGGCAGGTCACACGACCGCGCGGGCGCGTATCCGTATTCTGAATGCGGGTGCGGACAATGTACTCATGCGTCCGTGCCAGAGCGATGAGATTCTGGCGCATGTCAATGCACTGGCACGTCGGCCGAGAATGATGCAGAGTGAAATCCTGACCGCCGGCGACCTGACGCTCGACCGTGGCCGCTGTGTGTTGTCGAGCAATGACGGCGAAGTCCGTCTGTCCGGCAAGGAGCTGCAGCTTGTAGAGATGTTCCTGCGGGAACCGGGACAGGTGTTGCCGCGTGAAATGCTGCACGAGAAGGTCTGGGGAGCAGGCAGGGACGCGACCTACAATAACATCGAGGTTTATCTGACACTTGTGCGCCGCAAGCTGCGTGCGGTCGGCTCGAAGGCCGAGCTGATCTCCGAGCGAGGCATCGGCTATTATCTGCAGGAAGCGGAATAAGGGAAAGGACGTACTTTCATGGTACGTCCTTTTATTTTTCCTGCACTGACTATCTGGGGCACACGAGGCACGTTAGTGCTGCGCCTTTACGGGTGGCAGCCTTTTTTCGCTGCACCGACCCAGCGGGGTGTACGAACCGCGTAAGCGTGTTCGCCCCTAACGGGCGGGGGTTGTTCGCTGAATTTCAGCGGGGGAGTTGCGCTCTGCGGAGCGCGGGGCTTCGCGGCGCCCGCCGCGGGGGCAAAAAGGAAGGACAACCTGCGGTTTTCCTTCCT
>OLFX01002609.1_pt1 | contig 14392 bp, 9 predicted proteins | sample 1605091 | NCBI WGS metagenome assembly OLFX01 (sample SAMEA3888906, study PRJEB22519) | human gut metagenome | biome: human gut; feature: human-associated habitat; material: faeces | place: Denmark | collected 2012 | reverse complement strand
TGGAGGTAACTATTATGTTTTGGGAAACACTTGATGATCACCGTATCGAATTGCTCAAAAAAATTGTAAATAAAGTAGATATTGGAGAATATTATATGGCTGGTGGGACAGCCTTATCTCTTCAATTAGGATTAAGAAAATCTGTAGATTTTGATTTTTTTGTTCCACATAAATTCAACACAGATGCCTTATACGCACAATTGAAGGAATTGTGTCCTAATGAGATTTCTGTATTAAATGTTGACGGGCGCGGGACATGTGATGTAACAATGGAAGGAGTTCAAGTTAGTTTTTTTGAGTATCCATATGACACTGTATATGAATACGTTAACGATGAAGACCTTCCTAATTTGTCAATGGCATCCGTAGAAGATATTGCCACAATGAAAGCCTTAGCAATCGGAAGCAGAGGTGCAAAAAAAGATTTCTTTGATTTGTACGAAATTTTCCACTCAATTGATTACAATGTAGCAGATCTTGTATCTGATTTACATGAAAAATATGGAGAACAAAGGGATTTTTCTTATATAGGTATGGGATTAAATTATTTTGAAGAAGCAGAACAGGAACGTCTACCTGAAACTTTTGTTAAATATAATTGGTCCGAAATAAAAAAGAGTTTTTCTAAAATACAGCAAGAATTTTTCCATGAATTACGAGAATATCAACGTAAAGAAATTGTGCAAAATCGTGACCATGATGATGAACTAGAATTGTAAAATATAATCTTTATTGCAAAGGACGCCGTAGAAAAAAGAAATTTTTCTAAAATTAACAAAATAGTTTCATCAAAAAAGGAATTTTCAAATGGTTGATTACCAAATGAAAATTCCTTTATTTTGTACGTTTTCGAGTTTTTATTAAAAAATTGGCTTTTAACTTTCCTCGGAATTATGTACGTTTTCGCCCGTTTTATCAATTTTTCAAATTTAAGTTCTTACGGAATAATGTACGTTTTTGAGCTTTTTCAGTAAAAAAATTTTTTTACTTACAAAATTACTTTTCGTTACAAAAAATTCGATAAATACTCTTATTCTTACCAGTATCTTCTATACCAGTGATATGCATAATCAACACTTGTATAACATACGACCTCGCCCGGCTGCGGTGCATGAATCATCTGTCCGCCTCCTGCGTAGATTCCCACATGTCCTCCGTAACATACAACATCACCCGGCTGTGGGTCTGACACTGCCTGTCCGCCACTTCCCTGACTGTATGAGTTACGTGTAATTGGAATACCACATGCCTGATGTGCCAGGTATACAAGACCTGAACAATCAACACCACTTCCCGAAGTACCGCCCCATACATAAGGAACTCCAAGGTATGCTGCTGCTGCACTTAAAATAGCGCTTCCGTTGCCATATGTACTTCCACCGTTATCACTACTGCTGTTATTATTACTTGTATCCGGAGTCACTGTCGGGGTACTTGGTGCACTCGGTGTAACGGTTATGTTGTTATTACCATTATTATTTGTTGTATTACCTACAGTCTGTGAACCACTGTTGCTTGTCGATGCAACGGTCGAATTTGACTTTGTTGACTCAGCTGCTTTTGCTGCCTTTGCAGCTTCTTCTGCCTGCCTCTTTGCTTCAGCTGCTGCTACAGCTGCCTGAAGCTGTTCATCCAGATCTGCGACTTCTTCTTTCTTAGATTCCAGCGTATTACTCAGCGTCGTCTGCTCTGCTTCATAATCAGACTGCATAGACTCCAGATTCGCCTGATCTTCTTCAAGCTGTGCTTTCAGATCTGCAATCTGCTGCTTGGTATCAATATATTCCTGAAGCTGCTTTCTGTCATAACTATGTACGTTCTGAACATACTCTGCTTTGTTAAGCAAGTCTGAGAAATTCTCAGCACTGATCAGAGTCTCAATCGCAGTCGAGTTGCCTTCTTCATACATATACTTGATACGCTTCTTCATATCTTCGTACTGCTGATGTTCTTTTTCTTCAGCAACAGTAAGATCATCCTGTGCCTGTGTGATCTGCTGACCTGTTGACACCAGATCATCTTCCAGCTTACTCATTTTTTCAATTAGTGTCTGCAATTCTGACTGAAGAGAATTCACTTCGCTCTGTGCTGCATTTTTACTATTCTGCAGATTGCTGACATCATCTGCAAATACTGGCGTAACTACCATTGAACTCGCAAGAACAGATGCCAAAAATACTTGTTTAAATTTTCTCATAATCACCCATCCTATATTTTTTACTAATTATTTTCCTAACCCTGTAGTCGATTATATACCATTTTTCTATTTTTTGCAATACAATTTAACATTTTTGTAATATTCTACTAGGGTATCATAATATACTGATATTTTCGTTATCACTCCTAATAATCAGGCAACTGTACAATGGGGACACAAGGCGATGAGCAAGATGCCATTCAAGATAAAACATGCATCCTCCGTGCCAGTCAGCGTAGTGATTGACACGGAAGTGAACACTAACTAGTTGGTTGCAGAAGAAATTAAGGAATTTAGAATTCCTTGCGTAATCCTTATTATTTATGCTAAACTGACTTCATAATCAATAAATCTAGAATACTAAATAAGAAAGAAGGATTCCACTATGAATTTCAAATTCAACCATAACAACTTAAATGTACGTGACCTTGAAAAATCAATTCAATTCTACAAAGATGCACTCGGACTCACCGTAGTCCGCGAAAAAGATGCTGCTGACGGAAGTTTTAAGCTCGTCTACCTCGGTGATGGAAGCTCCGTTCATCAGCTCGAGCTCACCTGGCTTCGCGACATGGACCGCCCATACGACCTCGGTGACAACGAAATCCACCTCGCCTTCACCGTAGACGACATGGATGCCGCCCTCGCACACCATAAAGAAATGAACTGCGTCTGTTTCGAAAATGAATCCATGGGCATCTACTTCATCGAAGACCCAGACGGCTACTGGTTAGAAATCGTACCTGAAAAATAAATCTATTGCACATTTTCATTAAAGGCGTAGCCCGCCACAAGGTGCAGGAACCACTTCCTACACCTTGCGGCGGGCTACGCCTTCATAAAATCAAACGCCACTAATTACTGTACTGACAGATTCGTATACCCCATCAAATCCAGATCTATCTGCTGTGCCGCTTCTCTTCCTTCCCGGATTGCCCACACAACCAGTGACTGTCCTCTGTGCATATCTCCTGCCGTAAATATATTCGGCACATTCGTTTTATACTCACCCGGAGTTGTTTTAACATTCGTGCGCTCATTGACTTCCACACCGAATGCCTTTGTCACATAATCCTCACTTCCGAGGAACCCCGCTGCGATCAGCACCAATTCTGCATTTACCGTGTACTCACTTCCTGCGACCTCTGCCATCATCATACGTCCGGTCTTTTCATCCTTCTTGCTTTCCAGTTTCACAAGAACCACCTTGCAAAGATTTCCATTCTTATCTTTGACAAATTCCTTTACCGTTGTCTGATAAACCCTCGGATCATGTCCCCAGAGAGCAATTGCTTCCTGCTGACCATAGTCTGTCTTGCAGACTCTCGGCCACTCCGGCCATGGATTCATAGCGCTTCTCTCATCCGGAAGTTTCGGCATCATTTCCAGCTGAAGAACGGATTTTGCACCATGGCGGATCGACGTTCCAACACAGTCATTTCCCGTATCGCCACCACCGATGACAATTACATTTTTGCCCTTTGCAGAAATATATTCGCCTTCTTTCAGCTGCATCTCATTTTTCCAGAGACATTTCGTAGTTGATTTCAGAAAATCTACTGCAAAGTAGATTCCTTTCGCATCTCTTCCGGGTACTTTTATATCACGCGGATGGGATGCACCGCAACAAAGCACCACCCGGTCAAACGCTTTCAGAAGTTCTGCAGATTTCTTATCTTTTCCAATATTGCAGCCAGTTTCAAAACGGATGCCTTCTTCTTCCATTACTGCAAGTTTCCGGTCGATGAACTGTTTTTCCAGCTTCATATTCGGGATTCCATAGCGGAGAAGTCCACCCGGCTTATCTTCCCGCTCAAATACTGTTACCAGATGTCCTCGTTTATTTAACTGATCTGCGACTGCGAGACCGGAAGGTCCGGAACCGATTATCGCTATCTTTTTGCCGGTACGCGCTTTCGGCGGACATGCGTTTGCATATCCCTTTTCGTAAGCATTTTCAATAATCCCATATTCATTTGCTTTAGTCGTCACAGGGCTTCCGTGCAGGTTGCAGGTACATGCCGCCTCACAAAGTCCCGGGCATACCCTGGAAGTAAATTCCGGAAAATTGTTTGTCTTTTTCAGCCGGTAATATGCCTCTTCCCAGTTGCCGTGATAAATCAGGTCATTCCACTCTGGCACCAGATTATGCAGAGGACAGCCGCTTGCCATCCCTGCGATCATCTGTCCCGCCTGGCAGAACGGGACGCCGCATGCCATACATCTGGCGCCCTGTATTTCCTGCTCTTCTTTTGACAGAGGCGTGTGGAATTCCCGGAAATGCTTAATTCTCTCTTTTGGAGATTCGCACTCTGCATCGCATCTGTCATAATCCATAAATCCTGTTGCTTTTCCCACGTTTTTGGCCTCCTATCTTCCTTCTTTGATCGCATAAAATGCTTCGGTTTTTGCCTGTTCGCTGCTGAGACCTTTTTCTTCCAGCTGAAGGATGCGGGTCAGCATTCTCTCGTAATCACGCGGAATGATCTTCTTAAACTTCGGCAGGTATTCTTTGAAATGATCCAGGATTTCTTTTCCCGTCTCGGAATTGGTTGCTGCTACATGTTCTTCGATCATACCTTTCAATTCAGATACATCGAACTTAGATGTTACTTTTTCGATATTAACCATCTGTTTGCTGACTTTTGTATAAAGATCACTGTCCATATCCAGAACGTAGGCAACACCGCCACTCATACCTGCTGCAAAGTTCTTTCCGGTCTTGCCAAGAATTGCAACCCGTCCACCAGTCATATATTCGCATCCATGATCACCGACCCCTTCTACAACTGCTGTTGCTCCGGAGTTACGGACACAGAAACGTTCGCCTGCCACACCATTGATATAGGCTTTTCCGCTTGTTGCACCATAAAGCGCTACGTTACCAATAATAATATTTTCATCAGCTTTAAATTTCACGCCAGTCGGCGGATAAACGATCAGTTTACCACCGGAAAGTCCTTTTCCAAAATAATCATTGCTGTCACCGGTCAGTTCCAGTGTCAGACCCTTTGGTATAAATGCTCCGAATGACTGTCCGCCTGCGCCCTTACATTTCAGCACATAGCTGTCTTCTTCCAGTCCGTCCGGATAACGTCTTGTAATCTCAGAACCAAAGATTGTGCCGAATGTACGGTCTGTATTTTTTACATCCAGCTCCAGGATTCTCTTCTGTTTCTTTTCCAGTGACGGAAGAAGTTCCTTTACCAGAACTCTTTCATCCAGTGTTTTATTTAGTTCAAAATCAAAGACTTTCTTCGGATTGAAGATCATGCCTTTCTTCTCTTTTGCATACGGATTATTGAGGATTCTGGAAAGATCCAGTGTTGCGGCACGTTTGGATGTCGGCACATCTCTCACTTTCAGAAGGTCTGTCCTTCCCACCAGTTCATCCACAGTACGAATGCCAAGTTTTGCCATATATTCTCTTAATTCTTCCGCGATAAAACGCATGAAATTGATGACATATTCTGGTTTTCCGGCAAATCTCTTTCTCAGTTCCGGATTCTGGGTTGCAATTCCGACCGGACAGGTATCCAGGTTACATACACGCATCATTACGCACCCCATGGTTACAAGCGGTGCCGTCGCAAATCCAAATTCCTCTGCACCGAGAAGTGCTGCGATCGCCACATCACGACCACTCATCAGCTTACCGTCTGTCTCGATACGGACTCTTTCTCTCAGTCCGTTCTGGATCAGTGTCTGATGTGTTTCAGAAAGTCCAAGCTCCCACGGAAGTCCGGTATTATGGATAGAACTTCTCGGTGCAGCTCCTGTACCTCCGTCATAACCGGAGATCAGAACCAGTCCGGCTCCTGCTTTTGCAACACCCGCTGCAACCGTTCCGACACCGGCTTCAGATACCAGTTTCACAGAAATTCTTGCATCCTTGTTTGCATTTTTACAGTCATAGATCAGCTGTGCCAGATCTTCGATTGAGTAAATATCGTGATGCGGCGGCGGTGAGATCAGTCCCACACCCGGCGTAGAATGTCTGGTTTTTGCTACCCAAGGGTAAACCTTTCCACCCGGCAGATGTCCACCTTCTCCAGGTTTTGCTCCCTGCGCCATCTTGATCTGGATCTCTTTTGCACTGACAAGATATCTACTTGTAACACCAAAACGTCCACTGGCAACCTGTTTGATCGCAGAGCCTCTGTCGGTTCCAAGGCGCTCGATATCCTCTCCGCCTTCACCGGAGTTTGACTTACCGTGCAGTGCATTCATTGCAAGGGCAAGGGTTTCGTGTGCTTCCTTTGAAATTGATCCGTAAGACATTGCACCGGTCTTGAATCTGGTCACGATCGAATCCACACTCTCTACTTCTGAAAGCGGAACTCCTTTCTTTGGATAATTGAAGTCCATCTGTCCACGGAGTGTGATTCCTTTGGATTCTTCATCAACCATCTGCGTGTACTGCTTGAACATTTCATAATCCCCGCGCCTTGTAGACTGCTGGAGCATATGGATCGTTCTCGGGTTGTACAGATGCTTTTCACCACCGCTCTTCGACTTGTGCTGTCCCACACTGTTCAACGTCAGATCTACGGAAAGTCCCAGCGGATCAAAGGCCTCGGAATGCCTTGCCATATAATCTTTTGCAATTTCTTCCAGTCCGATACCACCGACACGGCTGACAGTTCCGGTGAAATATTTTTCAATGAATTCCGGTTTTAATCCAATCGCTTCAAAGATCATGGATCCCTGATAAGACTGGATCGTGGAAATTCCCATCTTCGATGCAATTTTGACAATTCCGCTTATAACAGCTTCATTATAGTCATTGACTGCTGCATAATAATCTTTCTGAAGCATATCTGTATCGATCAGCTGTTTGATCGATTCATGTGCAAGATACGGGTTGATCGCAGATGCACCATATCCCAAAAGCGTTGCGAAATGATGTACTTCTCTTGGTTCTCCGGTCTCAAGGATCATGGCAACCTCTGTTCTTCTCTTAGTTCTTACCAGATGCTGATGAACCGCTGAGGTTGCAAGCAGGGACGGGATCGCAATATGATATTCATCCACACCTCTGTCACTTAAGATCAGGATATTCATGCCTTCACGGATTGCACGGTCTACCTGGATAAACAGATAATCGATCGCTTTTTCCAGGCTGGAGTTTTTATAATAAGTAGTAGAAATTTCTGCTACACGGAAACCGTCGACTTTCATGTTACGGATCTTCAGGAGATCGGTATCTGTCAGGATCGGATCATTGATCTTCAGTACATGACAGTTTTCCTCTTTCTGTTCCAAAAGGTTTCCTTCTTCTCCGACATATACCGTTGTCGAAGTCACGATTTTTTCACGAATCGCGTCGATCGGCGGGTTCGTTACCTGTGCAAATAACTGTTTAAAATATCCAAACAGAGACTGATGCTGCTCAGAAAGAACGGCAAGTGGCGCATCGATACCCATGGCTCCGATTCCTTCGCTTCCATTCATTGCCATATTTAAAATAGAAGTCTTCACTTCTTCGTAAGAATATCCAAATGCTTTCTGCAGTCTCTGGCATTCTTCTCTAGAATACTGCGGTACTTTCTGATTCGGGATCTTTAAATCGCTTAAATTGACCAACTGACTGTTCAACCATTCGCCATAAGGCTGTCTTGCCGCATATTCTTCTTTCAGTTCCTGGTCGTCGATGACACGCCCCTGAACGGTATCAACAAGAAGCATCTTACCTGGATGGATTCTTTCTTTGACTACGATCTTCTCCGGCGGGATATCCAGAACACCAACCTCAGAAGAAAGAATCAGTGTGTCATCATCTGTGATGTAATATCTGGAAGGTCTGAGTCCATTTCGGTCAAGTACGGCTCCTAAAATATCTCCATCTGAGAACAGGATGGATGCCGGTCCGTCCCATGGCTCCATCATCGTTGCGTAATACTGATAGAAATCCTTGGTTTTCTGTGACATCGTTGCATTCTGTGCCCATGGCTCCGGGATGGTGATCATAACTGCCAACGGAAGCGGCATGCCACTCATCACCATGAATTCCAGCGTATTATCCAGCATGGCAGAATCGGAACCTGCGGTATTGATTGCCGGAAGGACTTTATAAAGCTCTCCTTCCAGATGCTCGGATTCCATGTTTTCCTCTCTGGCCCGCATCTTATCTGCATTGCCACGAATGGTATTGATCTCTCCATTATGTACGATGAAACGGTTCGGATGTGCTCTTTCCCAGCTTGGATTAGTGTTTGTACTGAATCTGGAATGTACAACTGCAATTGCAGATTCATAATCCGGGTTCTGCAGATCTTCAAAGAACATCCGGAGCTGTTTTACAAGGAACATTCCTTTGTACACGATGGTTCTGCTTGACAGGGATGCTACATAGGTATCATCACTGCTCTGTTCAAAGACTCTTCTTACCACATAAAGTCTGCGGTCAAAATCCAGTCCTTGTTTTACTTTTTTCGGTCGTTCGATAAATCCCTGCATAATACACGGCATGCATTCGAGTGCTTTCTTTCCAAGGATCTCTTTACAGATCGGCACTTCCCTCCATCCAAGGAATTTCAGTCCTTCTTTTTCGGCAATGACTTCGAAAATATTTTTTGCCTGATTCCTTTTCAGTTCGTCCTGTGGGAAGAAAAACATTCCCACACCGTAATCTCTCTCAGAACCTAAAAAGATGCCGAGGGGACGACAGACATTTGTAAAGAACTTGTGCGAAATCTGTAACAGTATTCCTACACCGTCTCCTGTCTTCCCTTCGGCATCCTTGCCAGCTCTATGTTCAAGATTTTCTACGATTTTCAGCGCATTTGCGACTGTATCATGACTCTTTTGCCCTTTGATGTTCACAACAGCTCCGATACCGCAGTTGTCATGCTCAAAATCAGGGCTGTATAAGCCTTGTTCTGTATTTTGTTGTATTACGCTCATATAACCTGCCCTTTCTGTAAAACGGTTTTGTTGTTGCTTTTATGATTTAACACTATACAGCATTTGTCTGCAAAAGTAAACCCCTAATTTTACAGAAATTGTCAGATATTATTTATTTTATAAACTTTTTCAGTATTTTTCAGTTAATTATCGTATTTCTTGTCTTATATTTTTTATTTTTACATAAATTATAACAGTAATCAACGTAGCCAGTACAGTAATTCCAACTGCTTTTCCCTCTGTTCCCAGAATCCATTCAAAGCCCCCATACCACGAAAGCAATAATGACGTAATATTCACAACAATATGGAACAGGATCGGAGCTGCAATATTCCGGAATTTCTCATAAATGCAGGCAAGCAGAAGTCCGAGTACCATTGCATAAAGTCCCTGTGGCAGATTTCCATGACCGACACCGAACAAAATGGATACAAACACACCTGCCTGCACAGCGGTAAGGCTCTCGCGCATCCGCCGGTAGATCATCCCGCGGTAAACAAGCTCTTCTGCGACCGGAGCCAGAATCCCGGCTCCCGCCAGCTGAAGCCAACGCGGTGCACTGTAAATGATCTGCTCTGTGCTCTGATAAACCTGGCTGATCCTCTGCATATTCATCAGCATGACGATATCATTCATCGCCACACACGCAGTCACTGCACCGACGAGCATAACAAGCCACATTCCATATCGGGAAGCCGCTTTATATTTCCACCAGGATTCCTGCTGCTTTTCATAGCGTCCCTGATCTTTCCGGTAGATCCACACAATCATTGGGATCGTGATGATCGAAGAGACTGCCCCAATTCCCATATTGCTGCGCAGACCGCAGGAAAGTGCAAATGTCGCTACTGCGATCTCCACACCCCATTTGATCAGAACCGCACTGAACAAATACCAGATAATTCTCCCTGTTTTCCTGTCTCGCATTCTTCATCTCCGCCTTCTCTTACTCAAAAACTTTTCGGATTGCCTCTTCACTTCCATTTACAGAACCCTGTACCATGACCGGTTTTCCACCGCCTCTTCCGTCAAACTGTTCTTTGAGGATCTTGCTGTACGGGCGCACATCCTCTGTCTCACTGCCGATCACATAACGGTATCCACTCTCTTCGTTTCCTGCAAATACCGCACATACTTCTGTTCCTTTTTTCAGTACAAGGTTCATAAGCTCACGTGGTTCATTCCCACTTAATTTGCTATCAAAAATACAGACCTTTTTCTGTCCCTCCGGAATTTTTTCTGCCTGTGCTTCAAGAATCTGATATCTTGTCTCTGCAAGTTCACTCTTCAGCTGTGTACATTCCTCTTTTACGCGTTCAACTGCTTCAGCAATCAATTCTTCCTTCGCTGAAAGGCTTCCCATGATCGCCTTCACGCTTTCTTCTTTCTGCTGATAATCCTTCAGTGCCCTTCTTCCGCACAGCATAGTAATCCGGATACCGCCTTTATAATTCTGACTCTGCACCAGTTTGATAAGACCGATCTCTCCGGTAAAATACACATGCGGTGCACAACAGGCACACACGTCATATCCCGGTATCGTCACGATACGCACCTGTCCGTCAATCTCTATCTTACTGCGGTAATCCAACGTCTTCAATTTTTCTTTGGACGGATAACTTATCTGAACCGGTACATTTGCAAATACCGCTTCATTTGCCGCATTTTCCACCTCGCGAAGCTCCTCCTTCGTGAGCGGACCACTTAAGTCCAGAGTGCACAGCTCATCATTCAAATGGAATCCCACATTATCATATCCAAAACGTGCATGAACGATTCCCGATACGATATGTTCTCCGCTGTGCTGCTGCATCCGTGAAAAACGTTTGTCCCAGTCGATCTGACCGGTCACGGTCTTTCCTTCTTCCAGTTCTCCTTCCAGATAGTGAAAGATCTGTTCTCCTTTTTCCTGTACATCATATACTCTGATCCCGTCAATCACTCCGGTATCTGCTGCCTGACCGCCGCCTTCTGGAAAAAAGGCAGTTCTTGAAAGAACTGCCTCATATCCGTTATCACACGGGCGGCAGGACACAACCTCCGCAGTAAATTCCTGCAGGTGACTGTCTGTGTAAAACAATTTCTCTGTCATATGTCCTCGCCTCTTTATCGTATTGTCATTACTTCTGATGCTTCTGCCTTTTTACATTCTTTCCGGTGCTTCAAATCCAAGCAGATCGATGCAGGTTGTCAAAATGTCTCTTGTCAGTGTAAGAAGGGCAATGTAGCTCTTCTGTTTCTGTTCATCCTCTTCTGCCAGGATCTTTGTCTCATGGTAGAAACGGTTAAATGCATTTGCAAGATCATAAATATATGCGCAGATCTTGTGTGGTGCAAGTTCTTCGTATACATTCTCCATCACACTACCAAACTTCGCAGCTTCCAGCATCAGAGCCTTTTCGCTCTCACTTGTAGCCGAAAGGATCTTGATATCGTCCATACTCTTTCCTGATTCTTTGTACTTGTTCAGGATTGATTTGATACGAACGATGGTGTACAGGATGTACGGACCTGTATTTCCTTCAAAAGAAGTGAATCTGTCTACATCGAATACATAGTCTTTTGCTGCCTGGTTGGAGAGGTCTCCGTATTTGATCGCAGCCATTCCGACCATCTTCGCTGTTGCTTTTGCCTCTTCTTCCGATACTGTACGGTTTTCTGTGATCTTTTCATACATCTTTTCTGTGATCTCGCGGATCAGGTTCTCAAGACGCATAACGCCGCCTTCTCTGGTCTTGAACGGTTTTCCATCTTTTCCGTTCATCGTACCAAATCCAAGGAAAGTAAGCTTTGTATCCTCTTTTACAATGCCGGTCTTCTTCGCGCAGCGGAATACCTGTACAAAATGCAGTTCCTGACGTTTGTCAACTACATAAATGACTTCGTTCGGCTGGAACAGTTCTTCACGTTCTACCAGTGTTGCAAGGTCTGTGGTATCATAAAGTGCTGCACCGTCGGACTTCAGGATCATACACGGTGGGATCTCTTTGGTATCAGTCTCTTCTTTGACATCTACCACGAGTGCTCCGTTATCAATATGCGCATAGCCTTCCTTCTTCAGTCTTTCCACCATATCCGGGATGTATTTCTGTGCGTCAGATTCCCCTTTCCAGAGGTCAAATTCAACATTCAGGTTCGCATAGTTTTTCTTTAAGTCTGTCACAGACACATTCATAATGTGATCCCAGATTGCACGGTAACCGCGCTTTCCGCTCTGCAGCTGGAAGGTCGCATCCAGTGCTTCTTCTCTGTAATCATCATGCTCTTTTGCATAAGCGGACGCTGCCGGATAGATTTCCTCCAGGTCACTGATGGTAAATGGTGCTTCTTTTGGATATTCTCCGGTGAAATTATCATCAAAATACGGAAGATCCGGCTGGCGTTTCTTCAGTTCTGTGATGATCAGTCCCATCTGATATCCCCAGTCTCCAAGGTGGATATCACCAACCACTTTATTGCCCATAAAACGGGTGATTCTCTTTACGCTTTCTCCGATGATCGCGGAGCGGAGATGTCCGACGTGAAGCGGTTTTGCCACATTCGGTCCGCCGTAATCAATGACGATTGTCTTTGGATTCTCTACTTCTTCCGCGCCGAGCTTTTCGTCTGCTTCCATCTGGTTCAGATAATCTGCGACTGCTGCCGGGTTGGTCTTCAGGTTGATGAAACCTGGCTTAACTGCTTCTGCTCCGCTGATATATCCGTTCTCCGGAATCTTTGCCACAACTTCTTCTGCGATCATGATCGGTGCTTTGTGGTACTTTTTTGCACCTGCCATCGCACCATTGCACTGATATTCACATAAATCCGGGCGGTTGGAAAGTGTAACACGCGCCAGTTCTTTCTCGTATCCGGCATCTGCAAATGCCTGTTCCATTTCTTCTGTAATCAGATCCAGGATCTTCTTCATAGTATCGATCGTTCCTCTCTTTTTCATCATAAACGTTAGCGCAGACTCTTTGCCTGCGCCGCTTTATTTATTATATCTGAATCCTTATGTAAGCGCAATAGAAAATCGCAATCCGGAGACTGGATGTTGCCTGAAATTCTGCATTCTTTATGAATTTTTGGCAAGACAGCATCCACTTCTGCTGACGCACAACATTTTTTCATAGACTTTACCGCTTTTTTCAGACGTTACTGGCTCGCTGTATTTACAGTGTTACTGATCCACTGCATTTTTCAGATCTTCCACCGCCTGTGCGAGCATTGCATCTGAACCAAGTGCCTGTTCATAATCCGCTTCTACCTGTGCAAACAGCTCCTGCACATCTGTCTGTGCGGAGACTTCTTCAATTATCGTCTGAATCTGCTCGTCAGAGATCTCTGCCTGAATATCGAATTTTCCATCTTTGTCCTTGACCGCATATAAGGTTTCAAGTCCCGGTACTTCAGTGTAAATTCCACGGATCTTCATATTGTACCGTACATACAGGATCCTGCTGCCTTTTGCTTTACCGTCTTTCGTGTAAATCGCAATCCCATCGTATGCTTCGGCATAGGCTTCTTTTCCGGAAAGTTCCTGATAGTATGCTTCTACTGCATCCGCAAGCTTTTCGTCCCGGTTCTCCAGAAGTGGATTGGTTTCCATCGCTGCGTACCCGGTATTTACTTTTGGCTCTTCTGTAACAACTGCACTTACTTCTTTTACCTCATCTTTTTTCTCTTTCGTAAGAAAAACGGTGACTCCCGCCGTCATAAAGCAGACCAGCAAATACACAAGACCAGTGTAGAAAATCTGCTTCTTTTGGCCTGTAAGGACGGGCATCCTTTTTTCTTCCGACATGGCATTTCCTCCTTTGCCACCTATCATACGCAATGCCCGCTTTTACGTCAATAGCGAAGGAAGACTTGTTTTGACTGGTTTTGTCGAAGCGATTATTTATTCTTTTTCTGCATTAAAATTGCTTTATGCTGATGCCCACTCTGTGTATCAAATCACTTTCAAATGGTATTCCGGCTGCTATTCTGTTCATCCCGTTTTACTTGTCCTGTTCGAAATTTCTTCTTGATTTTTTTCTGGGCAAGTGCTATATTAGTAAATGTCCTTGTAGCTCAGTGGATAGAGCACCGCCCTCCGGAGGCGGGTGCGTCAGTTCGATTCTGATCAGGGACGTGAAAAGACTGTGAAGCTTTTATGGCTTGACAGTCTTTTTTATTGCCACTAATCCAATTCCCACCTGAATCCGTTCTTTTGCTTCTATACGCTTTGCCTGAATCAGCAGAACACCAATAATGATCAAGAAAAATCCAGCCTATATTACAGCCATTTCCGGCTGCTTTCAACTA
>OLFX01002608.1_pt1 | contig 14401 bp, 12 predicted proteins | sample 1605091 | NCBI WGS metagenome assembly OLFX01 (sample SAMEA3888906, study PRJEB22519) | human gut metagenome | biome: human gut; feature: human-associated habitat; material: faeces | place: Denmark | collected 2012 | reverse complement strand
CAAGAAGGAGAAACAATTGCTTACAAATGGGTAGATAAAGAAGAAATTAAAAACATCCATGAGCTTCTAACAAGGCGAATGCAAGTGTTTATCAAGGAAATTCAATAACGGCTTGTCAAATTCCAGCTTGTAGGTCAGTTTTTGGCACAATAATGAACCATCGCCACGGCAAATCCAAGAGTAGTAATCTCAAGCCATTTCTACTACGTTTTTACTACGATTGACGGCTACATTATGCCAAGATATGCGGAAATGTGCGAAAATCGTAGTAATTCTGCACAGCTTTCAGCCGCTCAGAAACTCGGCAAAATACGGCATAATGCCGCAAAATAAGGAGATTTAACCCAATGTACAAGATTTTATTCGTCTGCCACGGCAACATCTGCCGTTCACCTATGGCAGAATTTGTAATGAAGGATATAGTCGCAAAGGCAGGGAAGTCCGATGAATTCGTCATCGCTTCGTGTGCGACAAGTACCGAGGAAATCGGTAATCCTGTGCATTACGGCACTAAAAGAAAGCTGGCGGAGGTCGGAATATCCTGCGATAAAAAGAGGGCAGTGCAGCTCACAAAGTCTGATTATGACAGATATGATTACACAATCGCTATGGATGAGATGAATATACGCAATATAATGCGTATCATCAGAAGCGATCCCGAAAACAAGGTAAGTCTGCTGTTGTCACACGCAGGGATAGACGGAAGCATTGCTGATCCGTGGTACACGGGGAATTTTGACGATACCTACAGAGATGTCCTGCTTGGATGCAAGGGATTATTCAGAGAAGTAACAGGTGAATAAAATATGCCGCCGTTGTTTTTAATCAAACAGCGGCGGTCGTTTTAATTATTATAGTACTAATTTCGTAAAATTTAAGTTATAGCGAAATTACTTGTTATTCTTATCCTCATTCTGCTTCAAATCGGGTTCTGGCAGATCGTTTTTTATATCCATTACCGGATTTGAATTTATAGCGTCACGGAGCTGAGTATTTACCACATGGGTATAGATCTGGGTGGTATTCAGGCTTTCGTGACCCAGAACTTCCTGTAGCGTGCGCACATCTACGCCGTTCTGCAGCATCAATGTAGCCGCCGTATGACGCAGTTTATGAACGGAAATTCCTTTACCGGCAAGTCCGCAGGCTTTAAGGCGGTCCTCGATTATCTGTTCGACACGGCGGTTTGTGATGCGGTTGCCTCGTTTGCTTATAAACAGAGCTTTTTCCTTAGGGTCTGCAACGGATTTTCTTGCTTCGGTGTACTTAGTTACAGCGTCGACGCATTGCTCGTTGAGATAGACAATACGTTCCTTGTTGCCTTTGCCCAGAACTTTCACGGAAAGATATTTTACACAGGGCTGTGACGGGTCTATGTTTTCGACAAAATCATTCACGTTTATTCCGACAAGCTCGCTCAGACGCATACCGCAGTTGAGAAACATTATAATCATCGCATAGTCACGGTAATCCATCCAGCTTGAAAACTCCTTGAAGCCCTCGTGCAGAAGCTGACCGCATTCCTGCAACGTGAGGTGCTTAGGCAGTGCGTTTTTAGGCGAAGGAAGCTCCAGATTCAGCATCGGGCTTGCCGCAAACCACGCCTTGTTATTGGTGAGGAATTTATAGAACTGCCGCAGAGATACAGCCTTGCGTGAACGAGCCTTTGCCTGATTGGAACGTTCACTTACCGTAAAGCTGAGAAACTCCATAGCGTCCGTAAGGGTCACAGCCTTTATGTATTTATCGTCAAGGTCTGAGATTTTTATCTCGGAGAAATCCTCATTTGCATCAACCAGTTTGTTCTTGACCTTGAGAAAACGCATAAACATACGCAGGTCGGTATAATAGTTCAACGCAGTAAGCTGTGAACGGTTTTTGATTGTCGTAAGATAATTCAGGTATTCGGTAAGGCAAGCCGGTGCGTCCGACGTAGCTTGTCTGAAATCTATGTTATATGCCATTTTTGTGTGCCTTTCGTTTTTTACCGCTTCTAATTTCGTAAAATATTAATTTTACGAAATTGCGTGTAAAATTCTGTTATACTGCTCCGCTGATTATTATACTATAAAATCCTGCCCAATTCAAGATTTATTGCGAAATACAAAGCTGATGGATAACGTTGACGTAAATACGAGCAATAGCAATTACGGATGAGTTACAGCTATAAAACTGCTGTGCTTCAAACGGTCGGTCAAAGGCTGAAGCATTCTCAGCAAGGTCAATTTGTATGCTTTAGATATGGTTATCATACGAATTAAAGAAGCAGACCGAAAAAAAGCGCTGTGCAAGAAAGCACAGCGCAACGGTTATATGGCGGGTACATCAAATTCAGCCTTGAACCTATAAAAGCAATCGTTTTTTGCACTGATGAAAAGATACAAATAAACTAAGAATAAGCGTACCACCTGTATGTTATTATAACACAAATCAAATAAATTGTCAATATAAATATTTTGAAAGTTAACTTTCAAAAAAGTAAAAGAAATACGGCAATCGAATCGAAAGCTGTATGTAAAAAAATCCCGCCGTTATAAAACAGCGGGATAAATTCTTTAAAACTACGATCAAGCCTTGTTGATTGATCCGAAGAGTTCCATCTTTTCCTTAACTGTAGCCTTGATAGCCTCAAAGCCGGGTGCGAGGAGCTTTCTGGGATCGAAGCCCTTACCCTGAAGATCCTTGCCTTCTTCGATGTACTTTCTTGTTGCTTCCTGGAATGCAAGTTGGCACTCTGTGTTAACATTGATCTTGGAAACGCCGAGTGAAATAGCCTTCTTGATCATGTCTGCAGGGATACCTGTACCGCCGTGCAGTACGAGAGGCATATTGCCAACCTTCTCCTTAACTGCTGCCAGTGTTTCAAATGAAAGACCGGGCCAGTTTGCAGGGTACTTTCCGTGAATGTTGCCGATACCTGCAGCGAGCATTGTAACGCCGAGATCAGCGATAGCCTTGCACTCGTTGGGATCAGCGCATTCGCCCATACCTATAACGCCGTCTTCTTCACCGCCGATAGAGCCTACCTCAGCCTCAAGAGAGATACCGAGTATATCGCAAGTGTTTACGAGAGCTGTTGTCTTTTCGATGTTCTCAGCGATTGGATAGTGAGAACCGTCAAACATTATAGAAGAGAAACCTGCGTTGATGCAAGCCTTAGCACCTTCGAAAGTACCGTGGTCAAGGTGGAGAGCTACGGGAACTGTGATGTTCAGTTCTTCGATCATGCCCTTTACCATGCCTACAACGGTCTTATAACCGCACATATACTTGCCTGCGCCCTCAGATACACCTAAGATAACAGGTGAGTTGCACTCCTGTGCTGTAAGAAGGATAGCCTTTGTCCATTCAAGGTTGTTTATGTTGAACTGGCCTACGGCATACTTGCCTTCAAGAGCCTTGTTCAGCATTTCTTTTGCAGAAACTAACATTTATTTTCTCCTTTGATTCTTATTCCGGCGGAAACCGCCTTTGAATTTATTATACTACATTTAACCTGTAAATGCAAGTATTAAATTGACAAAAAAAGAGCCGCTTCTCAGCGGCTCGCAGTTTGTAGAAAAACCTATATATTTTTGAAAATGGGTGTTTAGCGTTGCTTGCTATGTTGGTTTTGCATCGTGCAAAACTTTTGGCAAGCAACCAAAGCGTCCTTGCTTTGGGCGTAGCCCCAATGCGGGTTGTCAGTCGTTGGTGTCGCTGCGTCGTGTAGCGACTATGTGCGACTGACTTCAAGCGTCCTTGCTTGGTGAGGGCGGCAGCCCCACACTCAGCCCCGGCACGGACGCCGGGCGTGTATGCCCAAGGGCTTTGCAAGGACGCAAAGCCCACAAAGCGTTCTTATAGGGATAGAGAATTTGCTCTATTTTTATAAATACAGACTTTTTCTACAAACTGAAACGAGCCGTTTGCTTTTTTGCAAACGGCTCATTCGTTTTAATCAAATATTGTATAAAACCTGTCTTTTCCTTATCGTCATAACCTGCCTTACGGTAGAAATTCAGCGTGCTATCGAGTTTTGAGCCTGTCATAAGTATAAGCCTGTAGCAGTTTTCAGCCTTCGCTATCTCCTTTGCCCTTTCAAGACACGCAGTAGCAAGCCCTCTGCCACGATATTCGCTGTCTGTCACTACATTCTCAACAAACGCATAAGGACGAGGCCCGTGCGTCATATTCGGCACTATTATGCAGGTACAGCTTGATACTATCATCCCGTCCTCCTCAGCTGCTATTAAGTGATAGTCGGGATCATTCACAAGCCTTTGCCACAGTTCTTTGGTTTTGCCCTTATATTCCGGTACGCTTGTTTCGTGCAGCTGACAATAAAGGCTCATAAGCTGTTCGTATTAATCTTCATTGACTTCTCTTATCATATAGCCTCCTTTGACAAATCAATCAGATTCCGATAAAAAAAGAGTGTCACTTTCGCAACACTCTTTTTAAATTTAATTACTGCTGCTGTTCTGCAGTATCATTAGCTGTATCAGGAGTAACGGCATCACCAATATTGTTGTTATCGCTTCCGCCGATAACGTCTTCCTCCTCAACCTTGCCAGGAACGGGTCTTTCAACCATTTCCTTGTTGAGAATACCAAAGTTCGACTTACCGTTCTTCTTGATTTTGTACATTGCATCGTCAGCCATACCGATTATCTCGTCAACGTGCATCGAAGAATCCTTGATGATTGAAATACCGATACTTGCATTGACGCTGAGCTTGTCGCCGTTATCCGATGTAAAGCCTTCCTTAAGTCCCGACAGAATATCACGGGCTACTCTTGTAGGCTCGTTTGTTTCAATGTTTCTTACGCAGGCTACAAATTCGTCACCGCCGTAACGACCCGCAGTACCGAATCCCTTGATTACAAAATTGATTGTATTTGCAACGAATTTCAGTACCTGGTCACCGGTAGCGTGGCTGTATTTGTCATTGTAAATCTTGAAGTCGTCAACGTCAATGAACAGAATTGCAACCTCGCTCTTGCGGACATTGATAAGCTCGATCTCGTTATCAATGGTACGCTCGATGGATTCACGGTTATAAAGACCGGTAAGGCTGTCGTAGCTTGCTCTTTCCGTAAGGAGTTTTTCACTCTTCTTTGCACGGTCAATATCAACGATAACACCGACAATCTTAGCGATGTTTCCATCTCTGTCACGGATAGTTGCAGTACGCATAAGTATCCATATATAGTCGCCGTAGATGTTCTTCCAGCGATACTCGTTGCCTTCGAATTCCTCACCCTTTGACAGCTTTTCGAGATCCTTGTGATAACGGTCGTTGTCCTCAGGATGAACCTTAACTTTAAGAAGGAAACTGTCACCGAAGTGGTCGGAGGGGGCACGGTAGCTGAACTTCTTGTTGAAGTTATTTGAGAAGAATACATCGTTAGACTTGAAATTCCACTCAAAGATTATGTTATCCGACATTTCGATAATAGTACGGTATCTTCCTTCACTTACAACAATATCATCTATAAGATCGTTGAATGTACGGGCAATCTGACCATACTCGTTGTTTGCGATAACATTGATTCTTGCCTCGTGGTCGCCTCTGTGTACCTTTACAAGTGTTTCTTCGATAACCTTGATAGGCTTTGTTATAATGAATACCAGTACGATTGCACCTGCTGTGAAAATAATCGCAACTAATACTATCATTCCGACAATGGCACCCATCGCTTCACCCGACAAGGTATATGCCTTATCGGTTTCTGCAATTATTGCAAGCGTCCAGTTGCCTTCTTCGCCTTCATTTATGGTAGGCATCTTTGAAGTAAAGCTGATTGTGGGAATAACGCCGCTGTCTGTACCCTTGAAGTTGTCGACCTCGACAGCAGAGCCGGTCTGTGCGGCTTCCGTAAACTTGAGATAGGCGCTGTTCTTCTTGTCCGAAGTATTGCCTATGTAGCTGTCGTGCATAATCGAGCCGTTAGGATCTATCAGTACCAGCTTACTGTTGTTTGCAAACTGAGAAGAGGTTGCGAATGACTTGAGGGCAGTGTTATTGAAGAATGTTACTATATAATAGTCGCCGACTGAATACTTTACCACAAGTCGCAGGCCGTTTGCTGTTTTTCCGGGGAAGAGAGGATCGTTCTTTTCCTTGTCGCCTTCATTGAAGTTTGTGTATACATCGGGAGTATAGAATGTAACCTCTCCGTCTTTTCTTGCACATATATTTTTGAGAGTACCGTACAGCACGTCATCTCTGGTAAGATCGTTAAAATCTTCGTTTGTTCCGACAACGGGTCTGAAGTCGCTCTTGTTGACGATCATAATTCTGTCGATTCTGACATTTGGATTGTCGGCAGAAGCTATATTTGAATAAATAGACAAAGCGTCTGTAGTTGTAGGATTTTTTTCCTTGTCGAAGCTCAGTATATCCGGATTGTCGGCTATCTGCTTTGCACTCGCCGAAATTATACGGAAATACTCCGATATGTTATATGTCTGATTTTCAACCATAGATTGCGCTGTCTGCTTGTAATTCTTCATTGCAAGTTTATTCATCTCGACATCTGCGATACAAGCAAATGCAACAGACGGAATGATTACAAAGCACGCAAGTACCGTGATCAGTAAGCTCTTGATTTTCATAAAAAAATAACCAACCTTTCCCACGTCTTTTACGGTATATTCATATCCTTTACGGACGATGGTCATACTAATTCTCAGGATATTATATCATATTTTTGTCTGATAGTAAAGCGTTTGTAGCGATTTTATTAGATTTTACTAATACAAAGCGGTTCGTTTTGTGCAAAAAGGCAAATTTGTGTAATTGCTTAACCGAAAACCGTTTCGGCGATTGAAAAAATGGTGTTTCACTTATAATTATGCGGTGCCTTTGAATCGGCAGGTATGAAAACAGGTCTTGGCTTCCCGCTAATATTCCCCGTTCTGCTTGTTATCTGTGTGATATTCTTTATATTTCAGAGAAAACGCAGATTATCCTGACTTCTCGTATTTTTCCTTTACAAACCCCATAAAATATGTTAAAATATGAATTTGGAATACTGTTTTTATAACGTTTTAAGATAAAATGAATTTACAGGAAAATTGCGAATGAAAATTGATCAGATAAAAATGGGCTCGCTCCTCTCATATCTGTCGCTGATACTGGGTACGGTTGTTTCGCTTGTCTACACGCCTATAATGATAGAAAGGCTCGGACAAAGCGAATACGGCGTTTACTCCATAGTTCTCCCTATGGTATCATATCTCAATCTGTTCAGCTTCGGTCTGGGCAGTGCGTACACAAGATTCTATACCAGATACAAGGAAGCAAACGACAAATACAATATGGCAAAGCTGAACGGTATGTTCCTTGTCATATACTCACTGCTCGGCGTACTTGTGCTGATAGTCGGATTTACGATAGCCGCAAATCCCCGTCTGGCATTCGGTCAGAAGCTGACAGAAGATGAGATAGAGCTTGCCGTAAGACTTATGTATATTATGACCGTCACAGCGGCGGTCAGCTTTCCGCTTAGCGTATTTGAATCGAATACTATGGTCAACGAGCGGTACATTTTTCTTAAACTGCTTGCCATAGTAAAGTCGGTAATCAACCCCCTGCTTATAATACCCCTTCTGATGATAGGGCTTCGCTCTGAGGCTATAGCGTATATGAGCCTTGCGTTCACGCTGTTTTCGGGCTTGCTGAATATCATATACTGCAACAAAAAGCTTGCTATACGGTTTTATTTCCGTGACTTTGATTTCAAGCTGCTCAAATCTATGTTCAAGTTCACAGGCTGGGTATTTGTCGGCATTGTGGTCGATCAGCTAAACTGGAGCGTCGATAAGCTTCTGCTTGCATGGATGCACGGCTCGAACGAGGTAGCAACCTACAACGTAGCATCACAGCTTAACATCTACTATATGTCTATGGCTACCACATTTTCGGGAATACTCACCCCCAGAGTTCATCAGATGGTGGCAAACAAAGTCCCCGACAAGCAGATAAGCGATCTGTTTATCCGTGTCGGACGTTTTCAGTTTACCATCCTCACAATGATTCTGTTCGGATTCGTGGCGGTAGGTTATCCCTTCGTTCTTCTATGGGCGGGTGAAGCCAACGCAAACGCATTTGTTATTGCGCTTTTGCTGTTCATACCGACTATTCTTCCGAGTATTCAGAATCTCGGTATCGAAATTCTGCGAGCAAAAAATATGCACAAATTCCGCTCGCTTGTATATGTGCTTGTCGCCGTGCTTAATATAGTGATAAGTATACCGCTGTGTGCCCTGTTCGGTGCCGTCGGTGTGGCGATAGGTACGGCAATCCCTGTTTTTATCGGCAACGGACTTATAATGAACTGGTATTACAATAAATATATCGGACTTGATATTCCGAGATTCTGGAGGAGGATTACAGCGCTTCTTCCCTCACTTGTCGTTCCTGCGATAGCGGCGATACTGATTGCCTGCCTTGCTCACGCTTCGGGCTATCTCGGAATACTGTTCTGGGGCGTTATCTACGTTGTGATATTTATAGTATCGGTATGGCTTATAGGACTTACTCCGAGAGAGAAGGAGATTGTAACTTCTCCGCTTAAACGCATAATATATAAGATATTATCAAAGTTACTCAGATTATAAACAAGAGGTTTTGTAAATGACAAAGTTAAAGACATTCTTCCGCAGGCTGTTTGCAGGCAGCTTTAAACGTATGTTCGGCTATATCGGAACGATTCATAAGGAAACCGGCAAGAACAGATTCATAATGTTCTTTGATATGATATGGTGCATTTTCCGCTATTCTGTCGGCTATATGGATTACCGTGTGTTCGGCTTTGCAAATATTAAAGGCAAAAACAGACGCACGTTTATGACAATGAACGATAATATAACCATCTCAAAGCGTTGCAATGACAGGACGTATTTTCATATATTCGATAACAAATCCGAATTCGACGAAGCGTTCAGGGAATACATCGGCAGAGATTTTCTGAATCTTGAAAAAGCAACGGCGGACGATCTGCGTGAATTCTGCAAGGGTCGTGAAACTGTATTTGCAAAGCCTGTAAATCAGTTCGGCGGCGAGGGCATAACCAAGGAAACAGTAACTCCCGACACCGATTATGAGGCGCTTTACAAGCGTCTTTGCGACAACAAGCAATATCTTGTCGAAGAAACGATAAAGCAGAATGAACAGATGGACAGGCTCAGCCCCTCGTCTATAAATACGATCCGTATGGTGACCCTTCTGCACGAAGGCAAGGTACATTTTATGTATGCTCTTGTCCGTATGAGCAACGGCACTAACTGTGTTGACAATATCTGCAGCGGCGGTATGTATGTTTCGATAGGCGCAGACGGCGTGATACACAAGAACGCCTACTGTGACGCTACCGGCGTATATTACGAGGAACACCCTTTTACACATACAAAATTCAACGGCTTTGAAATTCCTATGTTTTTCGAAGCGGTCGAAATGTGCAAAAAGGCGGCTCTTGTAGTACCGCAGGTCGGCTACATAGGCTGGGATGTTGCGATAACTCCCACAAGACCTGTTCTTGTAGAGGGCAACACCCTGCCGAGCTACGATATGTGCCAGAACTACGGTCACATCGACAATAAGACAGGAGTCAAACCCAGATTCGTTGAGATTCTCGGTGAGGAATATTTCAAGTAATTTTACGGCTGATATAAAACAGGCGGCGAACGTATTATGCGTTCACCGCTTGTTTTATTACATATATTCTGCGTCACTCACAAACTTTTCAAGCGATGCCTTTACTGCCCTGCTTTTTTCCGCTTTCAACCTTTTCTTCACAACCGATAACAGAACTTCTTTATTCTCTTTGTTCAACATCTCGGAAATTGTATTTACAACGGTAATTCTCATTCTGTAATCTTTATCTTCAAGATATCCGATGATCTCACTGAGTTTGTCGGTTTCTCCGGAAATATAGAAGTTCCTGAGATATTGAAGTTTACACCTTCTGTCTTTCTCCGTTTTATACAGGTTATGCATAAAATCAATAAGTTCGGTGGTATCACAGTCGTTCTGCAAATAAAGATCGTATAAAGAAAATATAGCATAGCTCCTTGCTATTCCGTCACTTTCGCACGACACAGCTTTCCGCAATATCTCATCAAAATCCTGCTTTTCATACACCCACATATTATCGTAAGCACTCGCCCTTACGGTAGCATCGTTATCATTACTCAGTGTTTTCAGTATTTCAACAGCCTGCCCTGTCTTATGATTGATAAGTAAATCTGCCGCATCGCACTTAAGACACATATCATCACTTTTTGCTATTTCAGCAAGAAATTCATAATCATTATCATTCAAAATATCTTTCTCTTTCATATCCGAAAGACGTTTTTCCGCTTTTTCGTATTTCATTCTTCCGCCCCCATAAGCTCCGTATAAATACACTCCCGCAGCTCTTCGCTTTTAAGCAGTTCTGGTGAAATGCCGTCCTTATCGCAGATATCATAAGAAGCTCCGTGAGCCGATAGCAGTTTTTCTATCTCGTCCTGTCCGTACACCATTGCATAGAACAGTGCCGTTCTGCCCTCATTATCAATAGTATTTACATCGGATCCGTGCTCAAGCAATAACTCGGCACAATCAATCTTTCCGTAACAGCTTGCTATAATAAGCGGTGTTGCGTCCTCCGTTCTGTCAGGCTCTGCGTTATTATTGAGCAGTAACCTTGCCATATCGGTATTGCCCTCTGCACATGCGGTATAAAGTGCCGTCATACCCTCGCCGTTCAGATTATTTACATCACAGCCGCTTTCTATCAGCATTTTTGCGTTTGAAATGCGGTTTTCCTGCGCCGCCCATTCAAGTGCGTTTCCGCCGTAACCGTCTTTCATGTTGACGTCATAACCGTTTTCAATAAGACAGCGGATAATTCCTCTGTCACCGTATGCAGCCGCATAGAAAAGCGAATTATCCTGCGAAAAATACGGAGATTTTTCGTTCTCTGCAATAAATTTTACCATGCCGTAGTTTCCGCAAAGACATGCACTCTCAAGCGGAGTATTCTCAAACCGCTCATACTCCTCCTGCGTTGTGCAATTCATTACATAATGCACAAGCTCAGTGTTTCCGTGTTCAACCGCCCATGCAAGCACACGCTCTTTTATTTCCCGGTGGTTATCAACAGCATGTCTGATTTCAGAAATATTTCTTCTTTCAAATAGTTCTTTGAGTTCGTTTTCATTCACAGAATAATCCCCGCTTTCTTTGCTCTATACGGATATTATCTCACCTGAAAGCAAAAATGTCAACCTTTGTTTTTTATATATTCATCGTATGATATACCGAATTTTCTGAAAACTCATCAGCTTTCTTGCACTGATAAGGCACTCGGTAACTATGCCTATTATCATCTTAATCTCCGCTCAAAAAGTTTTTGACCGAAAAGTGAAATTGCACCTATTAGGTGTAGACAAGAATACCATGGTATGATATACTGTTTTGCGGTTAGCTTTGACTAATTCATTGCATTAAAACTTTATGGGAGAATTTTGCCTATGGAACATACAAAAGCACTTGAAAACGAGGGTGCTGTCTTATTGGCGCAGAGCGACCGCCGCCCGTTCTGGCATTTCTTCGACCTTAAGGCGTATATTATTATGGCTTGTATGATGGGCGGAGGAATAGGGCTGAGAGAAGCAGGAGTATTCCCCGATGTCTTTGTGGGATTTTTCTATACCGGACTTGGCTGTGCGCTGGCATCGGCAGGAATATCTTTTATCGCAAATTTCATAAGATACGATAAACTGGTCTGAAAAGTTTATTTATAACAAGCAGTTTATGTGGCAGGGCAGAATGTCTCGGCCGGTAACAGAAGAGAATGGTAAACGAAGATGATAAATCAGCCCGTGCATCCTGCCGAGCTTGTATATTATTAATTGAAAACTTCGACAGTGCCTTGTTGCTTCCCTATAAAAAAGATTTAAGCAGGCTAAAATTACTTGCCCGTAACATTCGGATATAAGAAGACCCCCCTTGTCGCTTGACAAGGGGGGGCGTTGTTATTTGATTTAACCGAAGATATTCAGAAGAACACCTGCGGCAACGGCAGAACCGATAACACCTGCAACGTTCGGTCCCATAGCGTGCATGAGAAGGAAGTTTGAGGGGTTTTCCTTAGAGCCGACTGTCTGCGAAACACGGGCAGCCATAGGAACAGCGGATACACCTGCTGAACCGATAAGGGGGTTTATCTTGCCGCCTGAGAGCTTGTTCATGAGCTTTGCAAGTAACAGACCGCCTGCTGTACCGAAGCAGAATGCGATAAGTCCGAGTGCAACTATAATAAGCGTCTTTACTGTCAGGAAGTTTTCGGCTGTTGCTGTAGCACCTACAACAGTACCGAGCATTATAGTGATAATGTTCATCAGTTCGTTTGATGCTGTCTTTACAAGTCTGTCAACAACACCGCTCTCTCTGAAGAGGTTACCGAGCATCAGCATACCAACAAGGGGAGTAGCGTCGGGAACGATGAAAGCAACGATAAGCGTAACTGCTACAGGGAATATGATCTTTTCTCTCTTTGTAACGGGACGTAAGCTCTCCATTACAATGGCACGTTCCTTCTTTGTTGTGAGCAGCTTCATTATAGGAGGCTGGATTACGGGAACGAGCGCCATATATGAGTATGCGGCAACCGCTATCGAGCCGAGTAGCTGCGGAGCCAGCTTTGAAGTAAGGAATATCGCCGTAGGTCCGTCCGCACCGCCTATGATACCTATTGAAGCGCCTTCTTTAAATGAGAAGTCGACACCTTCAATACCCGTAAGGCTGAATGCGCAGGCACCGAGGAAGGTTACGAAGATACCAAGCTGTGCAGCTGCACCGAGCAGTAAGCTCTTGGGGTTTGCTATCAGAGGACCGAAGTCTGTCATACAGCCGATACCTAAGAATATCAGCGGAGGGAATATCTGAAGCTTAACACCGAGATACAGTATATCGAGCAGACCGCCGTTATGAAGCACCTCGCCGTAGTTGACACCGTTTTCGGCAAAGTTCGCCGCTATCGCAGGGTCAGGGCTGATACCGAACATTTCCGGGTGGAACATATTCGCACCGGGAATATTGGTAAGCATCATACCAAAGGCGATAGGCAGTAACAGCAGAGGTTCAAACTTTCTTACTATCGCAAGATACATAAGTAAGAATGAAACGGCTATCATAAATCCCTGCTGTAGGGTTATGTTACAGAAGCCCGATTTTTGTGCAAGCGCAACAAGGGCATTCCAGAAAACGTCTAAAATTTCCATCTTGTTCTCCTTTTATTTGATCTGAGCTTTAAAACGAACGGGTATTCTCGTTTACACCCGCATTGCCCCAGCTTGAACGAGGCTGTTTCTCGGCACGTTTGATTCTCTTGATTGCATAGGTCTTTCCGTCACCTGCCGTATAAGCGGCGATTGCGGCTGAAATAACAGCAATAACCTCATCGTCGTTCTCGTCCTCTTCGATAAGCTCAACAGGAGCGGGAGCCGGTGCAGGCTGAGCGACTGTCTGGTCAGGCTTAGCATCCTTTTTCTTCTTGTTTCCCAGATTGCAGAAGAAGGAAATGATGTAAAGCAGTCCTATAAGCAGTCCTAAGATCAGGAAAACAACAACCATACCGGTAATTACCGTTGCCCACATACCGCTTATGTTTTCAGCGGCTGTCTTTTCGGTGATTATCGCCATAGTACGCAGTAAATTGTCCGTCATGCATAATTCTCCATTCTTAATTGTTCTCGCAATGCAGTGCCGTTTTTTGAGCATAACGGCATAGCATAAAACTAATATAATTATACCTTATTTCAGATTTAAATTCAACGCTTTTCTTTGTAGATTTTTTAACAAATTTTCTTGATGAATTATGTGTATTTTTAGCGTAATTTTAGATAATATCACAAAAACGCAGTCGAAAGCCGTGTATCGTACTGTTAATGATGTATGAAGTGTTATCGGAAAATCAAAAGGTGCCGCAAAAACGGCACCTTACAGATTGTAGAAAAAGTCTGTTTTTTTAAAGAATAGTGAAATTTCTCTATCCCTATAAGAACGCTTTTTGGGCTTTGTGTCCTGCAAAGCCTTTGGGCGTTCTATCTCGGCATCCTTGCCGAAACCCCAACCCCCTTTCCCCCGTGAAAGGCTGTGTATGCTTGGTTGGCTCTGCATCGTGCAGAACCTCTGGGCATACACGCCCGGCATCCGTGCCGGGGCTATATTACTGGGGCTACCGCACCTAGACCAAACAAGGATGCTTGCAGTCAGCCACACAAAGCCGTTGCACGATGCAATGGCACAAATGGCTGTCAATGCACAGATGCAACGCCACAAATGGCTGACGACCTGTACGGGGGCTTCGCCCCAAAGCAAGGACGCTTTGGTTGCTTGCCAAAAGTTATAAGCAAGGACGCTTAT
>OLFX01002595.1_pt1 | contig 14492 bp, 10 predicted proteins | sample 1605091 | NCBI WGS metagenome assembly OLFX01 (sample SAMEA3888906, study PRJEB22519) | human gut metagenome | biome: human gut; feature: human-associated habitat; material: faeces | place: Denmark | collected 2012 | reverse complement strand
TCCTCCACGATGCCCGCAGCGCCGAGGACAACGAGTATTATATGATCTTCACCAAAGGCGCGGACGGGAAATACACCGCTCAGTACGGCTACAGCAAGGACTATGAGGCCGACCAGCTCAATGATGAGATCGCCAACATGATGATGCCCATGCTCAACTTGGAGGATGGCATGGCGGAGGATTTTGCCGCCTCCCTTTCCACAATGATGGTGCAGAGCTATGGCCTTGCCATCGTCAAGCCTGCCGATGGCAGAACGCAGGACGTGGTAGACGCCCTGAATGCCTATGTGGAGAGCGAGCAGCAGTCCATGGAGCATTATCTCGAGGACCAGTATCAGATCGCCAAGAACGCGAAAGTGGAGACTCTTCCCTCCGGCGAGGTGGTCCTTGTCTGCTGTGAGGACAGCGATACCGTCCTTGCCAACCTGAAAAAAGCGCTGGCCGCTTAAAAACAAATCACACGCAAAAAAGAACGCCTGCTTCCAGTTGGAAGCGGGCGTTCTTTGCAGGATGGGCAGTACAGAAATTATTCAGCTTTCACGTCGATGGCGTTGACGATCTTGTTGGCGATGTACTCGTGGCCCTGAATGGTGGGGTGGACATCCAGGTCGGTCTTTGCCTTGGGGATGGCCACATAAGTCAGGTCATAGGTCTCGGCCAGCTGCTTCTCAAACTTGTTGAGCTTGCGGAAGTAGTTGTGCCAGCAGGGGATAAACGGCACCGGGTCGGTGTAGCCCATCAGCAGGATCTGCACGTCCGGGTTCAGCTTGCGGATCTCTTGCACGACGGAGATGAGGGCGGAGGTGGTCTGCGGATAGATGCGGTCGCAGATCTTGGCCATATCGGAGGTGATGAGCTTCCAGGAGGCGTTCTTTTCCTCTTTGGTCAGCTCCATGTCCTTGATGCCCTTGAGGATGGTGGAAACGGCAGAGCCGGAGGAGCGCAGGTTGCCGGAGAGGATGATGGAAGCCAGAGCGTCGCTCTTGTGGTTGGTGGCGTTCCACAGGCCGGCCACGCAGGGCACGAACGCGTCATTGGAGCCGATCTGGATGGAGATGACGTCTGCCTTGCGGATGTAATCCTGGAACTCCGGGTAGACGTAGTAGCAGCCGGACGTCATGTTCATCTGGGGCATCTTGCCGTCCCGGATCATGTCCACCAGGTCGGGGGCCGTCAGGGCGGGCAGGCCCAGATCAATGGCGTGGTCGCGGTCCAGGCCCAGCTTGGAAGCTACCTTACCGACATAGCAGTCTGGGGAGTAGCCCTTGAAATTGGGGCTCATGTCCACGCCGTAAGTGGAAGTGCCGTTGGCGCTGTACTGGACATCGGCCAGGCCCACGCCTGCCACGATGCTGTCGCCCAGGGCAACGTAGGTGATCTGCTTCTGCTCCGTGCTCTCCGTGTCGGCAGCAGTTTCTTTCGTGCTGTCCGCCGCGGGGGCAGTCGTTTTGGTGTCGGCGGCGGGAGCCTGTTCGGTGGTGGTAGCCGTCACGGTATCGCCCAGGGTAACGACCACTTCGTTGGTCTCATCCTCAGGGGCTATTTCCGGCTCTGCTTCGGCCACAGCGGCCTCGGGTTCCGCGGGCAGTGCCTCGGCACCCTCATCAGCAAAGGCGGGGACGCCCAGCGAGAACACCAGAGCGGCTGCCAGCAGCAGGCTGACAAATTTCTTTTTCATGGTGTGGTTCCTTCTTTTCCATCAAAAATCTCAGTAATCGCGGGGAGTGATCTCCTCTTCCAGCTTGCGATAGTCTACCTTGCCCACCGGGGTCATGGGAAGCTCCGGCACAAACTTGTAGGCCACAGGCTGGACGTATTCGGGCAGCTCCTCCTCGCACATCTGGCGCAGCTCTTGGATCAGCTGTTTTTTCTTGACACCAGCAGCGGCGGGGGTGAGCACGATGTACACGAATGGCAGGCGGCCCTGCACATGGTCCTTATCGGCACAGCCCACAACGGAGCACTGGTGCACGGCGGGGTGCTGGCTGACCACGTTTTCGATCATGGAGGGGAAGACTTTGAAGCCGTCGTGCCGGATGATGAGCCGTTTGATGCGGGAATCCAGGTAGACGAAGCCGTCCTCGTCGATATAGCCGATATCGCCGGTGTGGACCCAGACGCGGCCATCCGGGTGCTTGTGCAGGATCATGGCCGTTTCGTCGGGTTTGTTGTAGTAGCCTTTCATGGTGGCGGGGCCGCTGATGCACAGCTCGCCGCGCTGACCAATGGGCAGCTCTTTGTCCGTGCCTGGCTCAAACGCCGAGACGAGGGTGTTGACCATGGGAATGCCCACACTGCCGGGCTTGTTGTTCTTACCGGCGGCCACAGTGGCGGCCGAGGCAACTTCCGTCATGCCATAGCCCTTGGCCATGGGGTACTCCACGTTGTGGGAGGCCAGGAATTCGTTGACCGTCTTCTCCGCGCCCAGCGAAATGGCGTCGCCGCCAGCCGCGTAGTTGTGAATGAACGAGAGGTCTTTTTTCTGAACTTTCGGGTCGGCGGCCAGCTGCTGGTAGTGGGCGGGCACACCGAACATGATCTCGGGCTTGTACTTGAGCACCAGGCTGCCCAGCTTGGCAGGGTCCAGATTGGGGATGATGATCACCGTCAGGCCCAGCACCAGCGGCAGGTGCACGCCGCAGGCATAGCCGTAGGCGATGAACGGGGGCATAATGTTCATCAGCTTCTGCCCTTTCTGGAACAGGGTGTCATAGGCAGAGAACTGCTGTGCAATGGCGTTGAAGCTGTTGTCTGTCAGCATGACGCCCTTGGGCGAACCCGTGGTGCCGCCGGTGTGGACCACCACGCAGGCGTGGCCGGGGTCGTAGGGCTCCGCGGCAGTGCTCTGGCCCTCGCCGCCCTCCAGGAACTGCTTCCAGTGCAGAACGTTGGATTTGTATTTGTTCTTATCGGGGTTGGTCATCTTGTAGCCGACGCTGAGGGGGAACGGCAGGGAGTCGGCCGGGGAGAGGACGATCACACGCTCCACATGGGTGCGCTTGGCGGCCTGACGGCAGCGCTCGTACACCACATTCAGGCAGATGAGCAGGTGGGAGTCCACTTCCTCAATGTAATCGCGGATGCCCTCGACGCTGTAGCGGGGATCCACCAGGTTCAGGGTGGCACCAATGAGGTCGGCAGCGTAGAACGCGTAGATGACCTCCGGGGTCATCACGCTGACCACGGTGATGATATCGCCCTTTTTGACGCCGACACCGCGGAGCGCGGCTGCCGTCTTTTTCACATTGACGATGAAGTCCGCATAGGTGAACTTGCGGCCGTAATAATTCAGGGCCGCCTCGCCCAGGCGGTTCTTGTTCTGCTGGCAGACGTAATCAAATGCCGAGCAGGTGGGCAGGGTCTGGTCAAGATACTTCTGTGCGTAATATTTCAGCCAGGGACGCGCCGTAGACGCGTAGAGAACATTTTCCGGTGTAGTCATTGAATAATCCATTTCCTTTTACGTTTTCTCACCCTCACACGGGGTGGTGGAACCGGCTTGGAATCCATCCTGACTATTGTAGTTGAGCAGCCCGGAAAAGTCAATAAACAGAGCGTGTGAAATGTAGCAAAGAAAGCGCGGGACGTTTACATTTCACTCAGCCACTGCTTGGCTTCGGCTTCGCTGCAGAGCACAAAGTGGTTGGGGCGCAGCTCCCGCCACTGAGGCGCTTCCTTGCTGTAATCGTGCATGGAGGGGTCGTACACCAGCAGATGCTTGTTCCGCTCCCGGCGGGGGCTGGGCATGGGGATGGCGGACAGCAGGCTGCGGGTGTAGGGGTGGATGGCGTGGGTCACCAGCTCCTCAGCATCGGCCAGCTCCACGATGTCGCCCTTGTGGATGACGGCGATGCGGTCCGAGATGTACCGCATCACGGACAGGTCGTGAGCGATGAAGAGGTAGGTGATGTTCCGCTCTTTCTGGATATGGCGCAGCAGGTTGAGCACCTGAGCGCGGATGGACATGTCCAGCGCGGAGATGGGCTCATCGGCAATGATGAACTCCGGCTCCACGATGAGGGCGCGGGCAATGCCGATGCGCTGGCGCTGGCCGCCCGAGAACTCGTGGGGGAAACGGGAGGCAAACTCCGGCAGCAGGCCCACGTCCAGCAGAGCCTGACGCACTTTGGCTTCCCGCTCGGCAGCGGAGAGGTCGGGCCGGACGTTCATCAGGCCCTCGCCCACGATGTAGCTGACCTTTGCGCGCTCGTTCAGGGAGGACTGGGGATCCTGGAAGATCATCTGAATCTCCTTGATGATCTGTTTGTCCAGCGCGTGGGAGATCTTGCCGTTGATCTTCTGGCCCTTGTAGAGGATCTCGCCGCCCGAGGTGGGCAGGATGCGCATGATGGCGCGGCCAATGGTCGTCTTGCCGGAACCGGACTCGCCCACCAGGCCAAAGGTCTCGCCTTTATAAATGGTGAAGTTGGCGTTGCTCACGGCCTTGTAAGCTTTACGGCCGGAGCCATAAGTCACCTCAAGGTTCTTGACCTCCACCAGAACTTCGCGCTTTTGTTCTTCTGCCATATCACATGCCCTCCTCTTTCAGCATCTGCACAGCCGCCGGCGGGTCAATCTTGGGGGCCCGGGGGTCCAGCAGCCAGGTCTTGGCCTTGTGGGTGAGGCTGACATTGAAATACGGCGGACGCTTGACGAAGTCGATCTTCAGGGCCAGCGGGTTGCGGGGCGCGAAAGCGTCGCCGTGAATTTCCGTGAAGAGGTTCGGGGGCGTACCCTGAATGTTGAACAGGTCTTCGCCCTTCACGCCCATCTGGGGCATACTGGACAGCAGCGCCCAGGTGTAGGGGTGGCGGGGGTCGTAGTAAATTTCGTCCGAGGTGCCGATCTCCACGATGTCGCCGGCATACATGACGGCCACACGGTCGGCGATGTTGGCCACGACGCCGAGGTCATGGGTGATGAGGATGATGGTGAGGTTATATTTGACCCGCATCTCCTTCAGCAGCTCGAGGATCTGGGCCTGAATGGTCACGTCCAGAGCCGTCGTGGGCTCATCGCAGATAAGGATCTGCGGGTTGCAGGCCACAGCGATGGCGATGACGACGCGCTGGCGCATACCGCCCGAGAACTCGTGGGGATACTGCTTGAAGCGCACTTCCGGGTCGGCAATGCCGACATCCCGCAGGTACTCGAGGGTCTTCTCCCTGGCGGCAGCGCCCTTGAGGCCCTGATGGAGCTCCACGGCCTCCATGATCTGGTCGCCGATAGTCTTCAGAGGGTTCAGGCTGGTCATGGGGTCCTGCATGATCATGGCAATCTCGTGGCCGCGGACTTTCAGCCAGTCCTTCTCCTTTTTCAACTCGGAGAGCCGGATGGGCTGGTGGTCGTCGGCACCGAAGTAGTCGATGGTGCCGGAAGTGATGGAGCCGTTGGAGTCCAGCAGGCCCATGAAGGACTTGGTGAACACGCTCTTGCCCGAGCCGGACTCGCCCACGATGGCGAGGACTTCGCCGTGGTAGACATCGAGGTCGATGCCCCGGATGGCGTGGAGGATCTTTCCACGCAGATTGAATTTGATGTTGAGATCCCGCACAGAGAGGATCAGTTCATTCTTTTTCATGCCTGTTCCTCCTTACTGCAGATGGTTCTTCGGGTCGGCTGCGTCAGAGAAGGCGTTGCCGATGAGGTAGAACGCGATGGTGACGAAGCTGAGGATGATGGTGGGGTAGAGCAGCTGATAGCGCAGGCCAGCCTGCATCATGACCTTGCGGCCATCGTTGATGAGGTTGCCCAGAGAAGGCACCTCGACAGAGAGGCCGAGGCCGATGTAGGTGATAAAGACCTCGCTGCCGATGGCGGCGGGGATGGTCAGGGCCATGCGGAGCATGATGACCGACACGAGGTAGGGCAGCAGGTTGCGCACTACGATGCGGGAGGTGGGGGTGCCGATGCAGCGGGATGCCACGTTGTAGTCACGGTCACGGATGATGAGGATCTGGTTGCGGATAAAACGCGCCATGGCGATCCAGCCCGTGATGGACATGCCCAGGATCAGCGTCTGGACGCTGGGGCTGGCGACGTAGGAAATAAGGATCAGGATGATGGTGGAAGGCACATTGTCGCAGATGTTGTACAGCTCGGTGAAGAAGAAGTCCAGCTGACGGACATAGCCCCAGAGCACACCCACCGTGATGCCCACCACGGCCTCGATGAGGGCCACGAAGAAGGCGATGGTCAGGCTGGTGCGTGCGCCGGCCCAGATGCGTGCCCAAAGGTCCTGTCCGATGGCGTTGGAACCCCAGATGAAGCCATCCTCACCGGGGGCAATGTTGCGGTACTGGACGCCGGTGAGGGGGTCCACGGCGCAGAAGTTGGGGTCTGCCTGCCCGGGCAGATAGGGCTGGAGGAATGCGAAGGCCACCACAGCGATGAGGGCGGCGAGGAGGATGACCGCGATGCGGTTCTTGAAGAATGCACGGAAGGTGCTGCCCCAGTAGCTGTAATTGGAGTAGGAGGTGGCCTCGGCCCGCTCCTCGCTGAACCCGGCGGGGGTGAACAGCTCTTCTTCGGGCAGCTCTGCCCATGCGGCGGGGCCGTCCGCCTGCAGTTTGTCCAGCTGTGCTTCCAGCTGGTGCGCTTTTTCATCTTTCATACGGAAAAGCATTATCGGCCACCTTCTTTCTTGCCAAAGCTGATGCGGGGGTCAATGAGCACCATGAGCAGGTCGCCCAGAATTAGGCCGATGATGCCCACGCAGGCGTAGAGCAGAACGATGCCCTGCACCATCGTGTTGTCGTGGCGCTGGACACAGGTGACCAGCAGGCCGCCCATGCCCGGGATGCTGTAGAGGCTCTCGATGTAGATGGAGCCGACTACCGTGTTGAGGAAGGCGGAGGGAATGTACTGCACCAGCGGGACCATCGCGTTGCGGAAGATGTGGCGGAGGGCGATGTTGTTCTCGCTGACGCCCTTGGCCCGGGCGAGGCGGACGTAATCCTTGTTGCTCTCGTCCACCATGTACCGGCGCAGCCACATGGCGTAGAACGCCACATTGCCGAGGCTCATGGAGCAGACGGGCAGCACCCAGTACTTCCAGTTGGAGGTGTCGAAGAGCAGGCCCACGCCCAGCGCGGTGGTGCCGTACATCTGGATGTAGAGGTAATACACCGCCGCAGGCACAGCCTGAATGAGCACGATGATGGCCGTGCCCAGCTTGTCGGGCCAGCGGCTCTTGAACCGGCCCATGAACAGGCCCATCGGAATGCCGATGACAAGGCTCAGCAGCATGGCGAAGACGCCCATCTGGATGGAGATGGGCAGCTTCTTGGCAAGGATGCTGGTGACGGAGGCGTTGACCTTATAGATGTGGCTCACGCCGAGGTCGCCGTGGAGCATATTGACCCAGAAGCGGCCGATCTGCACCGGCAGCGGGTCCAGCAGGCCCATGGACTGTAAGCCGGCCTGTATCTGGGCCTCGGTCATTTTTTCGTAGTTAGCAAAATAGCCTTCCACCGGCATCAGCCGCAAAAGGCAGAAAACGAGCGTGACGATAATAAACAGGGTCAGTATCGAGCGCCCGATGCGTTTCGCCAGATATTTGAGCATATCTGTGCGCACCCCTCTCTTTTATAAAATGAATGTCGGATAGGAATAGAATACAACAAAAAACCACTTTTGGAAAGTGATTTAGCAAAGTTCGTTACAAAAATTCATGTAAGAAGCTTCAGAAACGAAAAGCTCTCCGCTTTCCCGTGGGAAAACGGAGAGCTTTGGAGCAGACAGACTCAAAAAGTCTTAGCGGGCGTCGCGGTTGGCCTCGTACTCGGCCATGGAAACGTAGTGATCCAGCACATGGATGCCCTTGAGGCGCTTGTTGGAGAAGCCGGTGGAAGCGTACTGGCCCTCCCAGTAGTTCAGACGGGTGGCAATGTAGGCCGGGATGCTCATGCCCATGGGGACGACGAGGGCATTGTTGATGAGGGAAGCCTCGGCATTGGCGAAGGCATCGTAGCGGGCGTTGATGTCGTCGGTGATCTTGACAGCCTCTTCGATGGCCTTCATGTAGTTCATGACGGCGTCCGCGGTGTCGCCGGTGATGAAGCCGTCCTCGACGCCGGTGCGCAGGAAGGCGTAGCGGCTGCCGCGTGCGCCCTCGGCCTGATAGAAGGGGTCGGTCTCGGTCTGGGGGTCGGAGTAGTCTGCGCCCCAGTTGCACAGCAGGAAAGCGAACTTGCCGTTGCGGCGGACACTGGACAGGAAGCTGTCGGAGGGGCCGGCGGTGATGACGATATTGATGAAGTCAAAGCCGTCGTTCAGCACACCCTCGAGCTGCTGCTTGAGCACCTGACACTGCTTGTCCCAGTCGGAGGAGGAGGGGTTGTAGGGCAGCTGGACCTTGATGGGGAAGGTGACGCCTGCGGCGGTCAGCTCAGGGATGGCGGCGTCACGGTACTCCTTGGCCTTGGCCTCGTCGAAGAACTCGGTGATGTTGGCCAGGTCGCCGCACTTGAGGTAGTCCACGCCGTCAGCGTTGGCACAGAAGCTGGGGGGCGTGATGGTGTTCAGCTTGTAGTTGTCGTAGCCCTCGGGTGCCTTGACGGCCAGCGTGACAGAGTTGTTGATGCCGTAGAGGAAGGACTTGCGGAAGTTGGTGTTGTTGATGGCCTTGGCCCAGTTCTCCGGCTCATACTCGGCGTCCATGCCCTCCACGCTCCAGTTGGAGAACTCGTGGGAGAAGGGCATGAAGTTGAACATATAAAAGTAAGTGTAGTTGGTGTTGGGGCGGTCCATGGACACCATGTCCTTGGTGGTGTCGTCGGACAGCCAGCTGTCGAGGATGTCGGAGCCGATGGTGGCCTCGTCGATCTCGCCGCGCTTGATCATCTCGGGGCCGTTGACGCTGGCCTCGGCGTTGTAGATGCGGCTGATGGTGTCGATGAAGACATTGTCAGCGTCGTAGTTCTCGGGGTTCTTCTTCATGACCCAGGTCTCCAGAGACTCGTAGGCGGCCAGATAGAAGGCACCGCAGCTGTAGGTGGTCTCTGCGCTGGTAGCGAACTGGTCACCGGTCTCTTCCAGCAGCGGGCCGTAAGCGGGCTCGTAGGGCAGATAGCACAGCAGGCTCAGGAAGCCCGGGAAATCGTAGGTCAGGGTGTAGGTCAGGGTGTGGTCATCCACAGCGGTGACACCCACGGCGTCGAAGTCCACCGGTGCGTAGGTGGCGGGGTCAGAGTCGGGGGCAGTCACGGTGACGACGCCGCTGCCGTCCACGGTGTAGGTGGTGCCGTCATCGTCCACGACGCCGGTGTTGGCGTTGTTCAGATAGACGTGGTAGTTGTAGTAGTCGTCAGCGCCTGCGATGTAAGCGGTGACAAGGCCCACGTTGGAGGCGGCGTAGTCCGGGGTCAGGACGTACTTCAGAGCGTCCACGAAGTCCTGTGCAGTGACGGGGGCCACGACCTCGCCGTTGCAGTCCACCCAGTTCTCCTCACGCAGATGGAACGTCCAGGTCAGGGTGTCGGCATCCCAGTCCCAGCTGGTGGCCAGGCCTTCGCGCATGACGCCCTTGTTGTCGTACTCGACCAGCGTATCCACGCAGTTTGCGCCCACGACCATCTCAAGGTCAGTGCCGGTGGTCAGGTAGTTCAGGGTAGCGGGCTGGCTGTCGTACAGGATGGTGTAGCTGGAGCCGGAACCGGAAGAGGCTGCGCCGGAAGCGCTGCCGGAGGAAGAGCCGCCGCAGCCAGTCAGCAGGCCGGCTGCGCAGGCACCGGCGGCTGCCAGGCCGCTGGCCTTCAGGAACTGACGGCGGGAAATGGAAGTGTTCATCATAAATTCCCTCTTTTCTTGTTTTTGCTGTACAAAGGACAGCATCGCGTTGTGCGGTGTCCGCTGTTTCCCGGCAACGGACAAATGGACCGTTTTTTATGAAAAAAGAGCAACGGAAATCCATCCGTTACTCCTTTGTAACAGTCCCGGCCACCAAACAGTGTGGTCATGACTGAGTATAGCATTGATTTGCGGCCGCGTCAATCCTTTTCGGGTGCAGATGCTGTTTCTGCAACAGAAACAGCTGTTGCCGCCGCAGCGGCAGGTACGGCAGAGACGGGAACCGCTGCCGTTTCGGCTGCGGCGGCACCGGAAGCATTTGCGGCATTTTCAGCGGCCAGCTCTGCGGCAGCGGCCTTTGCAGCCTCCTCCGCTGCCTTGCGGGCCTCGCGCTCAGCGATCCGCTCCTTGGCGCGGGCTGCGGCCTCCTCCTGACGCTGCTTGGTGCGGCGCTTGATGCGGCAGACCGAGCAGATGCCCTCGGAGCTGTTCGGCGCGATGGGCTTGCCGCAGTCGGCGCAGAGGGTCTTGCTGCATTTGTAGACGCTCACCGGGCCGAGGGTGGTGAGCTGGCGGAGCTTCATGCCGTCGATGCCGCTGTTGGAGCAGGCCGCGACGCAGACGCCGCACTCACTGCACTTCCAGGGTGTGACGACCACGCGGGTCTGGCCGTCGGGCATATCCTCGAGCTTGAGTGCGCCGGAGCGGCAGGCTTTCTCGCACTTGCCGCAGCCGAAGCACTTCTGGGTGAAGTTCGGCAGATACCAGCCGTAGCGCAGCGGCGTCTCGGAAGCAGCCTTGAGCTGCTTTGTCCGCTGGTGGAGCATGAGGCGGAAGTCGGCGGCGCTGTCCTCCTCGCTGCGCAGGCCGGGCAGCATCTGCAGCAGCTTCTTGGTGCCGGCGCGGGAGCCCTCGGTCATGTGGGAGAACATCTCCCGGCGGCTCAGCTCCTGTACATGGTAGGGCGCTTCGTCCTGCTCATAGGCCAGCGTGACCCGGCTCTCGAAGAGCTGGGGGCCGAGGAACTCCACGAGGCGGGTCAGCTCCTTGCGCAGCTGGGCAGCGCAGGCGTCGTTCTCGCACTCGCCGCAGGGGGTCAGATCCAGCACGAGCTTCTTGTTCAGGGCGAGATAGGCCAGCGTCTCCCACGAGAAGGCGGCCACGCAGGCGCGGACGGCGGTATTCTTCCGGCTGCTCTTCTCGCAGCCCAGCCAGAGGGTGTCGTTGTCGGTATCAGCCAGCGAGGTGTCCCGCTGTACCTGCTCCGGCGAAGGGACGATGCAGCCCGAGCGGCAGGCAGATACGCAGAGGCCGCAGTCGGTGCAGGGGTCCCAGTCCTTGACGAGGTTGGGGCGGGTGAAGATGGCGTCGCCGTAGGGGCAGATGTCCTTGCAGGCCGTGCAGGGGGTGCGGTGGGGGTGGAGATTCCAGCACTGACGGCGGATGACCTCGGGGTGGGAGGTCTTCATCAGGGCGTCCATTGCATAACGGGTAAACAGACCCATAGCGGTATCACTCCTTTTCGGGGGCATCGGTCACGGTAGTGACCTGTGCGTTGTCCAGCAGGAAGCGCTGCACTTTCTTTGCGGCCAGCGCGGCGGCGATGGTATCCTCGGGCAGGGCTTTCCGGATCTCAGCCTCGGGGGTGTCCTGCAGCTGGGACAGGCGGCGGTACTCGGCGTTGACTTCCTCGGGGTGGACGACGATGTTCTCTGCCTCGGCGATGGCACGGGCTGCCAGCACGAAGCGGATGCGGCTCTCGGCCTGTGCGCGGTAGTCCTTCTCGAGGGCTTCCGGAGTGGTGCGGCTGTTCTTGCAGTGCTGCTCGAGGGTGATGCCGCTGCGGGAGAGGCGCTCTTTCAGCAGCTTCATTTCGTTCTGGGCGGTGCGGTCGAGGATTTCGGCGGGCAGGTCCACGGTCATGTTGGCACCGGCCATGTCCAGCAGCAGCTTTCCGGCGGCGCGGTCGGCACCCTCCTCGTGGATCTTCTGCTTCTTGGCGCGGAGGTCGGCCTTCAGCGCGTCGAGGGAGCCGAAGCCCAGACTCTTGGCAAAGGCCTCATCGGGGGCGGGAGTGACCTTCTCGGCCAGAGAGCGGAGGTTGATCTCGAACTGCGCGGTCTTGCCGGACAGCTCGGGCAGGCGAAAATCCTGCGGGTAGGTGAAGTCGAAGCGGAACACCTCACCGGCACAGTGGCCGTAGATGGCCTGCTCGGCGGCGGGCATCAGCTTGCCGTCGCCCAGCACCACCATGACATTCTCCATCCGGCTGTCGGGGATCTCCTTGCCGTCCATGTAGCCGACAAAATCCAGCAGGGCACGGAAGCCGCGCTTGGCCGGGGCGGTGGTGGGGTGGTAGACGGCGTGCATCCGGGTCTGATGCAGCACCTCGATGTCCACGGTCTTGTCGGTGACAGGGCGGACGTGGCGGGTGACGGCGAGGCCCTTGTACTGGCCCAGCGTTACTTCGGGCAGATTCTTTTTCTTCTGTTCCATAGCGGCATACTCCTTATGACGTAAGCAGCCCGGCGTGCGGCGCTGCGAGTCTTATAACAATACGTTGAATTATACACGTTTTCAGTAAAAAGGGCAAGGTCACAGCCCGTGGGCGGTGAGCCACGCTTCGGCCACCTGCGAGAACATCTCGGGATACTGGGCATCCTCTGCGGCAAAGGCGCTCAGGTAATACTCCACCTCTGCGCGGGTGGGGGCGGCGGTGCGCCGCCAGATGGTGAAGGTGGTGCCGTTGCCCATGTCGAAGCTCTGTTCAAAGGTGAAGGCGTCGTCCTTTGCGGCGAGGAAGCGTTCGTTGAGCTTGATGGACATCTCCCCGCTGCCCGCATAGGTCTGGGGAAAGGGGTCGCAGGTGATGACGTACTTCGCCTCGAAGAACTGCATGGGGAAGTTATGGGTGCCGGGCACCGAGAAGCCGAAGGCCAGCTTGTCGTTGATGGAAGCCTCCGGCAGGCGGCAGTTCTTGAAGTGGTCGGGGTTGTAGAGCATATCGTGGGGGATCATGTAGCACAGCTCCCCCTCATCGCAGTGGGTGTCGATCCAGTCGGCGATGGCCTGTATCTGGCCGATGTCCTTCCTATCGTAGATGAGCTTGTCCAGCGAGATGAAATACCGGGTGGCGGGGATCTGGATGGGAAAGTGCTCGATGACGAAGCCCGGCATGGCCAGCGTGGTCAGGGGCGAGCAGCGCACCGACATGGACAGCACCAGCACGAAGGCCCAGCACCCCAGCTTGAGGTTCCGGCGGCGCGTGATGCCCTCGGCCAGCGCGGCGGCACCCAGCAGAAAGAGAATGAAGTATCCCGGCAGGAAGAGCAGGAACTGATGGGAGCCGGTGTTCTGCACTCGGGTGAAGAGCAGGATGCTCACCACCAGCTCACACCCGGCGAGACAGGGCAGGGAGGGCGCTCTGTGCTTCGCCGCAAAGGCGAGACCCAGCACCATGAGGAGAATGTTGAACAGGCCCATCCGGCCGATGTGATAGAACGCCTCGAGGGCCAGACCGCCGCCGTTATAGTAGGAATAGCGGCCCGCGTAGTTATAGGTGAGGATGTGGGATACCATGGGCCAGAGCAGGATGACCATGGCGGCGACGGACGCAAGGCCGAAGAGGACGAGGTTTTTGACTCGAACAAGGGCGGCGCTTTTTTCGCCGCCCTTCGCCAACCGCACACAGCCCGCGATGAGCAGCAGCGCGTAGGCGAAGTAGTAGCCCACCACAAAGTAGAGGAACCACCGGCGGGCGAGGATGATGGCGGCAGTGGCCAGGAAGATAAGGCCGAACCGGGCCGGTTCAAGGGTGTCAAAACGGAAGTCCAGCGTCAGCAGCAGGATGGCGAAGGCGAAGATGAGGCCGAACCAGTCCGGCTGTGCCAGCACGGCGCTCATCCGCAGGAAGGGATAAGCCGCCGTCAGGGTCATGCCGAAGAGGAAGTAATACATCCGGTTCTTCACGTTCAGGAGCTGGCCGACCTTCACCACGAGGCCCGCCAGAAGCACCAGCAGGGTCGGCAGGATGCAGAACACCTGACTGAAGGAATAGGCGTCGCCGGTGTGGTCGGTGAGACAGAAGGGAAACTCGGTAAAGAGGGTGATGAAATTGGTGTAGTCGTCGGCCATGGAGCCGAAGATGTATGCGAGGCCCGCGCCTGCACTCTGGGCAAAGGCGGCTTCGGCGTCGTACTGCTTGAGCAGGTAGTTGGCGTAATCCCAGACGTATACAAAGCTCCGGCTCGATAATGTCCAGTAAAAATAGACGACAGCCACACCCCAGATGCCGAAGACGACGGCTTTGTGGAAGAAGTCCAGCTCTGCACCTGCCACACGGAGAACGCAGAGGGCCAGAACAAAGAGCCCCACGCTGGCCCAGAGACTGAGCAGCGGGAAAAAGAAGGCGCTGGCCGGTGCAAGCAGCCCCAGAAGAGCCAGCAGCACCGCACAGCCGCCCAGACCGACCCCCGCCCATTGCAGAGGCGAGAGCCGGCGAACAGCAGCAGATGGCATAGAAGGATGATTCCTTTCATTTAACTTCCGGAAAATGCAAAACACAACTTTCCATCTAACAGTATAACGGCTCCGTCAAGGCTTGTCCAGCCGCAGACCGCGCCAGAACGCAGAATATCCCGCTGCATTTTCAGCAGACGGGATATTCCAAAACAAATATTACTTTTTGGAGTTGTATGCAGCGG
>OLFX01002593.1_pt1 | contig 14496 bp, 8 predicted proteins | sample 1605091 | NCBI WGS metagenome assembly OLFX01 (sample SAMEA3888906, study PRJEB22519) | human gut metagenome | biome: human gut; feature: human-associated habitat; material: faeces | place: Denmark | collected 2012 | reverse complement strand
TATATCCCGTGAAATGCCCGTATTTCCGGGCTTTTTGGAGATAATCAGAGTTGTTATTTTAAGCAATAAATAAAGCGGGAGGTGCAGGAACCTCAGGTTCCTGCCGGAGTTTGAGGCGGAGCCTCAAGCGTTCCCCTCGTTCCCCTCGTTCCCCTCGTTCCCCCCGTTCCCTTCGTCCTCTTCGCAAAACGCCATCAGAAGCGCCATTGCCAATAAGTCTGCGCAGCCGCCGGGGCTGATCCCCGCCGCGCTCATGCGCACATCCCAATCGGCCAGCTGTTCTTTCAGTCGGCCGATTTTTTGTTGAAGCTCGTCTGCTTCCAACGCGCGCACAATTTCGCCGTCCAACGCCTGCGCTTCGCCGCGCATCGCCGCTGCGCCGTCCTCTCCGCCGCGCCGAACGGCGTTCGTATCCTGGGTACTGGCCATCAGCGCGACCAGCGCGCAAAGCGCCGCGTCGTTGAGCGGCAGCCCGGCAGATAGCCCTGCTTCAAGTCTCGGCAAAGCGATTTCGCGCACGCTGGCAAACCCGCCCGCCGCTTCCGCGCGAACGCCGCCAATGCCCGCTTTTTGGTAAATCGTTTCGCCGAAAGTACGCGCCTGTCCGGCCTTCGCCGCCTCCAGCTCTTTGTGCATCTGCGCGCCCGTCATCGCGCCGCAGCGCATCAACGTTTCATGCACATCGAGCGAAGCGCCGTAACCCATGCCCAGCGACGCGCACGCAATGCCCAGCGAAAAGATCGCGCCCTTGTGCGTGTTCACGCCACCCGTCGCGCGGCGCATCGCGTCCTCCGCCAAAAGCCCCGGTACGCGAAGCGCGTCGAAGCACGCCGTCGCGTCCCCGCCCCGGTGCGCAAGGCCAATCCGCGCACAGTTTTCAAAATAGGGCCGAAGCGCGCACGCGCTGTGGATGAAGGTGAACACATCCATATCGTTGTGCGCGCCCGCGTTGTGTCTGTCCACCAGACCGGGTTTGGGCGTAACCGCCACCTCGCAGAGCAGCGCGCGCTGCGCGTTTTCTGCCGTTCGCGCAGCGAACGCCGCCTCAAAATGCGCGTCGATCATCGCGTTTGCCCGCTCAAAGAGCGCGTCCACGCTGTGCGCGCGGCTTCTCGCGCAGACGGGCGCGGGCTTGTCGCAGAGCAGACAGCGCCGTGCAGGCAGGCCGATATCTGTCCGCGAAATCTTGCCGCCGTCCGGCGCGATGACGTCGATATCCAGCAGCCGCCCCAGCTCTTCTCCGTCTTCCAGCGCGCAGAGCCGTTTCTTGACGGCCTTCGCTTCCGCGCGCACGCAGGTCATCGCTTCCGGCCCGGTCTTTTCATGAATGGCCGCGTCAAACAGCGTCTCATACGGCGCAAGCACCGCTTTCACCTGCGCCGCGCCCCACGCGAACGCCCGCTCGATGTTCTCCGTCCGCTTGACAGGCCCGGCGATGTTCATACATAAACACACCACTGCCGCGCCGGGATAACGCGCCAGCAGCGTCCGCTGCGCCTGCGCGCGCGCCTCCCGCGCGTTCATCATATCCGGCACCGTCACCCGTTCGGCCATTGTTTTGCCCTCCAAATGTTTCATTCCTCCGTATTTTATCAGAATTGCTTTCTGCGCGCAAGCCGCCCGCTTCCTCTATCTCTTTTCGGCGTTTCATGGTATAATCCCCTTATCAAGTTGATTTCAGGAGTTACCGCCATGATGGATGAATATTTCGCCGTTCCGATTTCCCCGACGAACAAGCGCGCGCGGGCGCAGATGGACGCGCTGCTTGAGCGCGAGGGCATCGAGCGTGACCGCAATTTAACCTATTCCGCCGCCATTTATGATGACGACGGACAGATGATCGCCACAGGCTCGCTGTTTGAAAACACGCTGCGCTGTCTCGCCGTGGACGGCGCGCACCGCGGCGAAGGGCTGATGGCCGTGATCGTCGCGCATCTGGTTCAGGCGCAGCTTGAACGCGGCAACACGCACCTGTTTCTGTATACCAAAATCGACAGCGCAAAATTCTTTGCGCCGCTGGGCTTTACTGAAATTGCGCGCGTGGACGGCCGTCTCGTGTTCATGGAAAACCGCCGCGACGGTTTCGCCCGCTATCTGAAAAGCCTTGCGCCTTACGCGGGCGAACGTCCCGGCGCGGCGCTGGTGATGAACGCCAATCCCTTTACGCTCGGCCACGCGGCGCTGGCGGAGCGCGCGGCGAGGGAAAACGAGCGCGTTGTGCTGTTTGTGCTCAGCGAAGACCGCTCGCTCGTGCCTTACAAAGACAGGCTGGCGATGGTCAAAGCCGCATGCGCAAAGTATGACAACGTTTCCGTCGTGTCTTCCGGAAGCTACATGATTTCGTCAGCAACGTTTCCTTCGTACTTCTTGAAGGATGCGGATATCGTCACCCGCACCCACGCCGAGCTGGACGCCACGCTGTTTACCCGCATCGCGGCCGCGCTCAACCTGACGCGGCGCTACGTCGGCGAAGAGCCGTTCTCCCACACGACCAGCCTGTACAACGAAGCGCTTGCCGAAGTTTTGCCCAAGGCGGGCATTGAGCTGGCCGTCATCCCCCGCGCACAGGCGCAGGGCGAGGCCATCAGCGCGTCGCACGTCCGCCAGCTCATCCATGACGGACAGATTGAAGCCATTCGGCCGCTTGTGCCGGAAACGACGTATGCCTATCTGACCAGCGACGCGGGACAAAACGCCGTGAAACGGATTCAGGCCTCGGATGATGTGATTCACCACTGAGGAAACGCTTTTGGGGCTTTAACCCGCCCTCCCGCCAAGAACCTGAGGTTCTTGGATTTCCCTTTTCATATTCAATCCATTCAATCCGTTTTAAAAAGGGGAGACCGTTTTTCGCGGTCTCCCTTTCTTATTATGCCGTTCTTTTTCCGCGTGTACGCGTGCCGCATGTTTCAGCAAACTCAGGCGGAAAAGCCGCAGGCATGGCCTGCTTATTTCGCGGGCGTGATGACTTCCTTGCCGCCCATGTACGGACGCAGCGGCGCGGGAATGCGCACGGAGCCATCCTCGTTGAGATTGTTCTCCAGGAACGCAATCAGCATGCGGGGCGGCGCCACACAGGTGTTGTTGAGCGTGTGGGCGAAATACTTGCTGCCGTCCTTGCCCTTGATGCGGATGCCCAGACGGCGCGCCTGCGCGTCGCCCAGCGTGGAGCAGCTGCCCACCTCGAAATACTTCTTCTGGCGCGGGCTCCATGCCTCGACGTCGCAGCTCTTAACTTTCAGGTCGGCCAGATCGCCGGAGCAGCATTCCAGCGTGCGAACCGGAATATCCAGCGAACGGAAGTAATCGACGGTGTTCTGCCAGAGGCGGTTATACCACATCATGGAATCCTCCGGCTTGCAGACGACGATCATCTCCTGCTTCTCAAACTGATGGATGCGGTACACGCCGCGCTCTTCGATGCCGTGCGCGCCGACTTCCTTGCGGAAGCACGGAGAATAGCTGGTCAGCGTCTGCGGCAGCTCGTCCTCGGTGAGGATGGTGTCGATGAATTTGCCGATCATGGAATGCTCGGACGTGCCGATGAGGTAGAGATCCTCGCCCTCGATCTTATACATCATGTTCTCCATCTCGGCGAAGCTCATCACGCCCGTGACCACGCCGCCGCGGATCATGTACGGCGGAATGTAGTAGGTAAAGCCGCGGTCGATCATGAAGTCGCGCGCATAGGACAGGCAGGCGCTGTGCAGGCGCGCGATGTCGCCTTTGAGGTAGTAGAAGCCGTTGCCGGAGGTGCGGCGCGCGGAATCGATGTCGATGCCGTTCAGCTTCTCCATGATATCCACATGATACGGCACCTCAAAATCCGGCACAAACGGCTCGCCGAAGCGCTCGATTTCAACGTTCTCGCTGTCATCCTTGCCGATCGGCACGCTCGGATCGATGATCTGCGGGATGACCTGCATGCGCTTCTTGATCTCGGCGGCATATTCCTCTTCCAGCTGCTCCAGATGCGCCAGCTCGTCGGCCATCTCGTTGACCTTCGCCTTGGTCGCCTCGGCCTCATCCTTCTTTCCCTGCTTCATCAGGCCGCCGATTTCCTTGGAGAGCACTTTGCGCTGGTTGCGCAGGCTGTCGGCCTGCTGCATGGCCTCGCGGTTCTTGCGGTCCAGCTCGATCACCTCGTCAACGAGGGGGAGCTTGCTGTCCTGAAACTTCTTCTTGATGTTTTCGCGCACGACGTCCGGCGTCTTGCGGATCAGATTGATATCAATCACGACAGTTCTTCCTTTCTTCTCTACGGGGCATGCCCCGAAAATTTGCACGCCAAAATAAAAGGAGCGCTCCTTCCGCATGGGACGAAGTGCTCCGCGTTGCCACCCAAATTGCCATTTTCATGGCCTCTCTTGACGGATAAGGGCCGTCTGCCCGCGGGCTCGTCACCCGCGGCATGGAAAGAGCGGATCAACCGTGCCCCGCGCCGTCTCGCACCGCCCGACGGCTCTCTTGAGCGGAAAAACCGGTCTGTTCTCTTTCTGCGCCCGAAGGCGCGCCGATGTATGCGGATATTATAGCCCAAAGCACGGGTTTTTGCAACTAGATTTTTTTACAGCGCAGACATCTTAACCGCCATTGCGGCCATCAGCGCCAGGCCGATCAGCGCAGCGAAACGCCGCGCGCTTCTTTGTCAAGCGATTTGTTTTTCGTGCAAAAAAAACGTCGTTTGTGCAAAATCGCTTGCGTTTTATTTTGCCTTTGCTATAATGGAATTAAATGACATGGTTTTTGCTTATTAGGGGGGGATTGTTTTGAAAAAACATCGTCTGCATCTGATCGCGCTCGTGCTGACACTTGCATTTTGCATGCAGCTGCCCGCTTCTGCGCTGGCCGCGTCTAAAATCACGCTCAAAAGCGGCGCGGCCGCGCCGTCCACCATCTACGCCTTGCACAGCTACCCGCTCAAGGTGGCCGGCACAAGCGTCAAGTGGGTTTCCAGCAACAAAAATATCGCCACCATCGGCCAGGCCACGGGCAAACTGAAGCCCGTCGCCCCCGGCCAAGTGAAGATTACGGCCAAGAGCATCAACTCGGGCAAGGCCGTTGCGACCAAAACGTTCAAGGTGCTGCTGCGCGCCACGGACGTTTCCGTCTCGCCAAGCGAGCTGACGCTTTCCGTCGGCGAAACGGCGACGCTCGCCGCGACGCTCACGCCGGGCAACAGCACAGACGTGGTTCGCTTTTATTCCGACGACAAAGACATCGCCACCGTCGGCCTGAGCAGCGGCAAGGTCACGGGCAAAAAAGCCGGCGAAACGACCATTACCGTCTATGCCAAAGCGACTAAGGCAACGGCCAACAGCAGCAAATACAACAAAGTCGCCAAAGTGAAGGTCACGGTCACGGAAGCCAAGCCCGTGCCGACCCCCACGCCGAATCTGACCGGCGTTTTCGGCGGGCTGCGCGCGTCCGTCTCCACGACGGCCGCGACGATACTGAATGAAGGCGAGAGCTTTTCCGTCGATATTACCCCCGTTGACAAGGCGGGCAACCCCATGTCCATGGGCGATATGACTGTGAATCCCCGTCTTGTTGTCGGCGGAAACGCCACGCTCAACACCGGCTCATTCAACGTGAATGAAACCCTCTCCGGCGGCGGCGCTTCTATCCGCGTCATTCCGACGTCAACGGGCTATCGAATCGATGTGACGGGCGGCAGCGAGAGGTGCGTGTACATCGTAGTGCTGGCCGTCCCCCATCCCACCGAGCCGCGCAACGGCAACATCGCCTCCGTGCGCGTGGCTTTCCAGATGACGGGCAAACCCATCCCCAAGCCGACGCATACGCTGACCGCTGGGGACGGCTTTGGCAACGTCCTTTTCACCCAGACCAACGAGGAAGGCGCGGCGCTGCGTCTGTCCGCCCCGACCCTCGACGGCTACACCTTTACGGGGTGGACTTTCGCCACGGCGGGCGGCACGGACCTCGGTCAGCTCGCCATTATGCCTGCCTGCGACGTGACGGCCACCGCCCAATGGACGCCAATCGTCACGCCAGAACCGGTCTATACCCTCTATATGGATTCTGGCTATGAAGGGGGAACCCTTCGCAGGCGGCGGCTCAAGGCAGGCGCGCGCATCGCGGCTCTGCCAAGGCTGACGCGCGACGGCTACGATTTCCTCGGCTGGACCTATGACGGCGGCCGTGTGCCGCGCTATATGCCAAGCGGCAATATCACGCTGACGGCTCAGTGGGCGCGCAGCGCCGCAACGCCGACTCCTACTCCGACCCTGACGCCGACTCCTACTCCGACCCTGACGCCGACTCCTACTCCGACCCCCACGCCGACGCCTACCCCCACCCCGACGCCTACCCCCACCCCGACGCCGACGGCAACACCCACACCTACGCCGACTCCCACACCTACCGTGAAGCCTACCGAAAAGCCCACGCCCGAACCGACGTTCACGCTTTCCTTTGACTCCGACGGCGGCTCGGCCTGTGACCCAATTTCCTTCAAATTCGGCGAGTCCATTGATTCCACTGCTCTGCCCACGCCCACGCGCGATGGCTACACCTTTGCAGGCTGGAAGGAAGTGCCTTCTACTATGCCTGCAAACGACCTCACGCTGACGGCTCTGTGGCAGGTCAACAGCTACACGATTTTCTTTGACTCCGACGGCGGTTCGGCGTGCAACGCGCTCCCCTTTGAGTATGGTCAGCCGCTCATCGGCCTGCCTACCCCCACCCGCGACGGCTATACCTTTGACGGCTGGAAAGACGTGCCTTTGACCATGCCCGCAAGCGACATCACCCTGACGGCTCTGTGGAAGGTCAACACCTACACCATCACCTTTGATACCAACGGCGGCACTTCTATCCCCGCCATCACGCAGGCCTTCGGCACGACCGTCACCGCCCCGGCTGATCCTACCAAGACGGGCTATACCTTCGTGGGCTGGGATATCAAAATCCCCGCGACCATGCCCGCAAGCAACATCACCCTGACGGCAATGTGGGAGGCCAACAACACGCTTTACACCGTCTCTTACACGTCGGATGTGCCGAATCTGACCTTCGACGACGCGCAGTATAAGGAAAACGAGGTCATCAAACATCCCACACCGTATGCCCGCGGCTACAAATTCACGGGCTGGGTGCAAGCGGATGGCTCGCCCGCGCCGAAAAAAATGCCCGCCCAAAACCTCTCGCTGTCCGCCCGCTGGGAAGAGCTGCCCCTTTGGCAAGCTTCCATCGAGATCGTCGGCGTTGACGGTCTGACCGCCTATCCGGCGCTCCGCCTTTACGAAGGCGAGTTCATCAATCTGCCGACGTTCGCCGATGTCATAATCGGCGGCATGCCGCTGCTGAGTTCTCATACGCTGCTCGGCTGGTCGGTCAAGGACAGCAGCGACCCCGTGCCGCAGACCATGCCCGCAGGCGATATCACGCTTGTGGTCCGGTTCGGCGAGTTCAATTCTCCGACAACGGCAGCGCATACCGTAACCTACAACACGGGTTGCTCGTCTCCCGCCTCCTTTGTTGATAAAACCGTTTACGCCTATGCCCCCCTGCCGCGCCCCGATCCCGGTGCGCGCGACGGCTATCAGTTCGTTGGCTGGTATACGGATACGACCTATGCCACGCCCGCGCCAGCCTTCATGCCGGATACGGATTTGCAGCTCCATGCCCGCTGGATCGACCTGAGCAATCCTTCTGCGGCAGAGGTTCAAATTCTGCTGGCCATGGGCTATGCGTTCCCGGTCGTCGAAACGACGGCCACGCCTACGCCTGAGCCGACAGCCACGCCTACGCTTGAACCCACGGCTACGCCTACGCCTGAACCCACGGCTACGCCTGAGCCGACAGCCACGCCTACGCTTGAACCCACGGCTACGCCTACGCTTGAACCCACGGCTACGCCTACGCCTGAACCCACGGCTACGCCTGAGCCGACAGCTACGCCTACGCCTGAGCTGACAGCCACGCCCAAGCCCGCAACGCCCGACGAATGCGCCTGACAAGGAGGTTCACCATGAAAAAACGTTTCCTGCTTCTCCTCTGCGCGCTGCTTGCGCTCCCCGTGTTCGCCTCGGCTGAGGATGTGCTGATGCTCAGCGGCGCGGCGCTCAACGCAGCGCAGACAATAGCCGCAGACGACAGCCTCATCATCACCGAAACGATCACCGACGAGGAGGGAACGTCCGTCACCGTGCTGTCCCACCGCTTAAACGACCTTCGTCAGGAGGTCTTTACCCTGCTGGATGAGGACGGCACGCTGACCCAACTGCGCCCCGATTACGGCTTCCGCCTTGCCCCAGACAGCGCTAATCCCGAAACGCTCGTCATAATGCCGGATGTTCTGGCTGAAACGCGCGAATCGCTTCGCGGCCAGCTCGCGCTGTTTGACGACGAGGAAACCTATCTCTTCGTCAGACAGCCGGATGGCACGCTGACCGCCGTCACGAGCTATGCGCTTGACGGCGAAACGCTCGCCGAAACCTATCGCATTTCCGCCGAAACGCATACGCTGGTCTATTACGCCGCCGAAGCGGCCGACGAAGACGGCGCGCTCGAAACGTATACCGTGTCCGTTCTGCGCGACGGCATCGATTCTTTCGACGAGCTTTTTCCAAACGCGGGCGAAGGCGAAACGTTCTCCCTTCGTCTGGTTTCCATCGACGGCACGGAAACGACCCTCTCGATTCCGCTGAATCTCGCCGTGGTCTTTTCGGACGGCGTGGAGGATAACGTGATGTTTGAGGATGCGGCGCTGACCGTTCCCGTCAGCCGCTTTGAACCCTGGACGCATGATTCCGGATTCACGCTGTACGAAGGAACGGAAGAATGATTGTCCCCCGGCCGCCGCGTCCACGCGACGGCCTTTTTCGCAATGAAACAAAACACGCTGTTTTGAGGGAGTGATTCTTTTGAAGCACCGCCGCTTTACCCTGCTCTTTGTGATGCTTATCGTTTGGACGATGCTTCCCGCTTTTGCGTCCGCCGCTTCCAAAATCACGCTCAGAGGCGGAACCGACGCGCCGCTCAAGATTTTTGCCGGCCACAGCTATGCCCTTTCCGTAAGCGGCCGCAATGTCAAATGGTACACAAGCAACAAATCCGTCGCGACCATCGGCGTAACCACGGGCCGCCTGTGCCCTTCCGCCCCCGGAACCGTCACCATCACAGCCAAAGACCGAAAAACCGGCGAAACCGTCGCAACCAAAACCTTCAAGGTTCTTCTGCGCGCAAGCCGCATTTCCGTCGAGCCTGAAACGCTGACGCTTTATCTGTATGACTTCTTCACGCTGAACGCCTCCCTCCGTCCGGGCAATTCCACGGACGTCGTCAAGTTTTTTTCTAACGATAAAAACATCGTATCCGTCGGTATGATCAGCGGCAAAGTGACCGCCAGAGCCATCGGCGAAACGACGATCACGGTCTACGCGATGGGCGAAAAAACCTATTCAAAAACGAATAAGAGCAACCGGGTTACGACCGTCAAGGTGATTGTCACGGAGAATCCCGAACCGACGCCCACGCCGGTTCCCGGCCCTGAGCTGACCAATCGGTTCTATCAAATCGAGGTTTCGCCACCCTACATATCCGTCTTTGAAGACGAACAGGACAGCCTCCAATTCACGTTTTATGATCCGTTCGGCAATCCGGTTCCCCCAGATTCGCTGGAGGTCAGCGCCCAGTCTTTCTTTGCAGATGTCGGCACAGGCCCGGTCGAAATAGGCGTTCCGTTTGAATTTGACGGCGGTTCTCTCCTGTTGACGCCAACCGAGTACGGTTATCAACTGACCGCTCACGGCTGCCGCACGCATGGTTCGCTTAGTCTTTACCTCACGGTGCGCGATCCCTCTCAGCCGGGGGTTGAGATCACCCAACGTGCATGCGTTTTCCTGACCAGGAAGAAAGACCGCCGGCTCTTCATTCCCGACCTCTATGACAGATGGAGTATCTACTATATTCGCGGCGGCGATACCATCACGTTTCCCAAGTTCTATGAATATAACAAATATCCGACGCACGTTCTGACCGGATGGCGTTTTGAAAACAAGGACGGCCAGGATCTGGGGCCGTTGACCGTCATGCCTTCTTTTGACGTATACGCCTTCCCGCAGTGGCAGGCTGTCACGCCGAGCCCTTCGCCGACGCGTGCGCCAACCCCGACGCCTACGCCAACCCCGACGCCTTCGCCAACCCCAACGCCTACGCCAACTCCGACGCCTACACCGACTCCGACGCCCTCTCCAACCCCAACGCCAGCTCCGACTCCGACGCCTACGCCGACTCCGACGCCTACGCCGACTCCGACGCCCTCTCCAACCCCAACGCCAGCTCCGACGGCCACGCCTACGCCGATTCCCACCCCCACAGTTTCTCCCTCGCCTACGCCGGTTCCGCGCTACGCGCTTTCCTTTGACCTCGATGCGGACGGCGACGCCGTGTACGGCATGCCCGACGATCTGCTTTCGTTTGCCGCAGGCGAACCGCTTTCCGCGCCCCTGCCGCGGCCAAATCGGCACGGCTGGCGTTTCTCCCGCTGGACAACGGCGGACGGCAGCGACGTTCCCGCCGTCATGCCCGCAGAAAACCTCACGCTGAAAGCCGTCTGGCAGGCCAAAACGCCTCGCACGCTCACCCTGCTCTACATCATCGACGGCGAGCCGGAAACCTACCCGATTGAGCAAACGACGCTGTTTGAAAACGACTTCATCGTTCTGCCCGATTTGAGCGCCATGCCCCACTTGGCGGATTACACGCTTCGCGCCTGGACGCGCGCCGCCGCAACCGATCTGGACGCTCAGCTGCCCCAGCTCATGCCGGATGAGGATATCACGCTGCTCGCGCACCTGACCCAGGAAAAGCCGGAAGGGGAAACCTACACCGTCACCTACGATACGCAGTGTGCGCTCACCGTTGCGCCGCGCACGGTTGCGCCGTCTCTGCCGATTCCGCGCCCTGATCCCGGCGCACGCGAAGGCTATCGCTTCGTCGGTTGGTATCTGGATTCGGCGTGCACCGTTCCCATGCCTGACCGAATGGATCATGAAAGCCTGACGCTCTACGCCCGCTGGATTGACCTGAACCACCCGTCGCCCGACGAAATCACCCTGCTTGCGGCGCTTGGCCATGTGTGGACGCCGCCCGTCGTTGTCGATCTCCCCACCGAAGCGCCGACAGTTGAACCGACGGAAACCCCTTCCCCCGAACCGACAGTTGCGCCGACGGAATCTCCTTCCCCTGAACCGACGGCTGCGCCAACCGAAACCCCTTCCCCTGAACCGACGGCCGCGCCGACCGAAACCCCTTCTCCTGAACCGACGGCCGCGCCGACCGAATCCCCTTCCCCTGAACCGACGGCCGCGCCGACCGAAACCCCTTCCCCTGAACCGACGGCCGCGCCGACCGAATCCACCTCTCCCGAACCGACAATCGTTCCGACGGAAATGCCCACGCCGGAATCCGCTACGCCGGGCGAAGCGCCTTTCTGATCCGTATTCTCTTTTCGCCGCCGGTTTTTCGGCGGCGTTTCTCATTTTGAGCCGAGAAAAATTGACATTCCCTCCGTCATCGTGTACAATGAAGCCATGCTGATAAAGCCTGTCCTTTCTGGACAAAATAGCCTTAACCATCAGCCAAGGAGGCAATTACATGGGCGCTTCACGCAATCAGGAATCCACGCGTCAGGAAAAAGACGGCGTTGTTTATTATGACCGCGGCATTTTGACCGGCAAAGACGGCCGCCGCTATCAGCGCTATGCCATTCACACGCACTTCGTTCAGCCGGGCGAGGATCAAGCTGAGCTTGTCCGCCGCTATGTGCTGCCGCTGTATCAGCCGGGCGACTGCCTGTCCTTCACCGCGAAGGTGATGGGCATGTGTACCAACAACGTGCGCACGCTGGAAGACACGCACCCCGGCTTCTGGGCCAAAACGCTTGCGCCGTTCGCCGGACACAATTCCACCGGCATCGGCATGCACCAGCCGTATAAAATGCAGCTCGTCATCGAGATCTGCGGCCTGCCGCGCGTGCTCTTCGCGGCTGCGGTTTCCGCAATCACCCGTCCGTTCGGCATTCGCGGCCTGTTCTATAAGATCTGCGGCCACGGCGTGGCGGGCATCGACGGCTTCTATCCGGATTCGTCCTTTGAAGTGTACCACACGATGGGCGTCATCAATCCGGAACACCCGGTCGAGCTGTGCGACGCGCTGGAAGCCGCCACGGGCGTGCCGACCGTCGTCATGGATGCGAACGACTTTGACCAGAATCAGCTCGGCAAGGGCACGCATTTCCCGCTGACCGACGACCAGATTCAGGATGCCATGGCGGATAACCCCTCCGGCCAGGGCGACGAGCTGACCCCGTTCATCCTCATCCGTCCGCTCAGGGATTAAGTTTTCCCCCGGCGTTTTCCTTTCGTGGGAAAACGTCTTTTTTCTGTTTACAAAGGAGCGTTCACCCATGTCCATCGCCTCTCAGGTCGTCATCCTCTTCCTCGTCGTCCTTGTCGGCGCGCTCTGCCGAAAGCTGCGCTTTTTCACCGACGAAACCATTCGCGGCGTGACGCAGCTGGTCGTCAACATCACCCTGCCCGTGCTGACGGTTTATAACATGCAGCGCCCGTTTGAAACGCGCGTGCTGATCAATTTTCTGCTGACGCTGGGGCTGTCCATCGTCGCGATTCTGGCGGCGCTGCTCGGTTCGCTCTTCCTCTTCCGCAACCGGCCGCATGACAAGCGCGCCGTGCTGGCCAATCTGGAAGGGTTTTCCAACAGCGGCTTCATGGGCTATCCGATCATTCTCGCCGTCAACCCGGACTGGATGATTTACGCCGTCGCTTACAACATCGCCTTTGTCTTTGTAACGTGGACGGTCGGCGTGAGCCTGTTTCAGGGGCGGCAGAACATCAGCCTCAAACGCGTGCTGCTCAACCCGAACGTCATTTCGGCGTTCATCGGCTTCGCGGTTTTCTGTCTCAATATCACCCTGCCCAATATTCTCTCGCAGACAATGTCGCTCGTTGGCGGGCTGACCACGCCGCTGTCCATGCTGCTCATCGGCACGCGGGTCTGCGGCATTCGCCCCGGCGATTTGAAGGACAAGGATTATCACATTGCCGCCGCGCTGCGCCTGATTGTGCTGCCGCTGCTGGCGCTCTTCCTCCTTCGTCCGCTGCATCTGGACGACTGCGTATGGCGCACGATTTATCTGCTGACGGCCATGCCTTGCGGCACGCTGACCGCCATGCAGGCCGAGCTTTACGGCGGCGACAGCCGTTTTGCCGCGCGGGCCATCGCCTATTCCACGCTGCTGTCGTTGGCGACCGTGCCGGTTATGAGTCTGTTATTGTGATAAAAGAAGCACAGCAAACAGCGCCCTTCCTTGCGGACGGGCGCTGTTTGCTATAAAGAAGTTGCAGGTGTGGCTGTTTTATTTCGCGGCTTTCTTTTTCCTCATACTCATCACCATCGGGCTGATCAGCATCACAATGCAGACGATAATCAGCACAAAGGCGATGGGATGCTGCGCCGGGTTGAACATCTGGAGGACGTTCGCGCGCGCCATCAGGTAGCCGCGGGAGAAGTTCTGCTCGCACATGCTGCCCAGCACGAGGCCCAGAACGATGGCCGCGCTGTTGAGGTGGCAGGCGCGAACGATCAGACCCAGAATGCCGGAAAGCACCATGATCTGCACGCTCGTGGCGGACATCTGGTCGCCATAGGTGCCGATGAGCGCGAGCATCATGATAATCGGCCCAAGGTAGGAATACGGAATCGCCAGAATCTGCGCGAACACCTTCGCAATCGCCATCGCGACGATAACCATCAGGATGTTCGTGACGATCATGGACATGAAGGTCGCGGAGAGGTAGGTCGGCTGGTTCGTCAGCAGCAGCGGCCCAAGCTGGACGCCCTTGAGCGTCAGCGCAGACATCATAACCGCCGCGGCGTTGCCGCCCGGAATACCGAGGGACAGCAGCGGAACCATCGCGCCGCCGGTCGCGGCGTTGTTCGCCGTTTCGGAAGCGGCAATACCGTCAATGATACCGGTGCCAAACTTTTCCGGATACTTGGAGATCTTCGTTTCCATCGTGTAGCACATAAAGGAAGCGATGGTCGCGCCGGCGCCCGGCAGAATGCCGACGATGGTGCCAACCACGGAGCAGCGAAGCATCGTCCACTTGATCGACCAGATCTCCTTGAGCGTCGGCATCTTGGTGTTGACCTTGCCGCCGGAAATGCCGTCCTCAGCGGAAAGGCGCTTCTTCTTTGGATCGGTCTGCTTGAAGACCTCTGTCACCGCGAACAAGCCGATCAACACCGGGATCATGTCAATGCCGGCCAACAGGTTGCGGCTGCCGAAGGTCAGGCGCTGCACCGCGTACATCTTATCCTGTCCGACGCAGGCCAGCAGCAGACCCAGCAGACCGGAGATGATGCAGGTCAGCACGTGGTCGCTGTCCAAACACGTCAGGATGGACAGACCCATGAAGGTCACGGCGAACAGGTCGCTCGGGCCGAACT
>OLFX01002585.1_pt1 | contig 14558 bp, 11 predicted proteins | sample 1605091 | NCBI WGS metagenome assembly OLFX01 (sample SAMEA3888906, study PRJEB22519) | human gut metagenome | biome: human gut; feature: human-associated habitat; material: faeces | place: Denmark | collected 2012 | reverse complement strand
TGACAGACAGCAGCATAGCCACGCAAAGCACCAGGCTCAGAACCTTCTTCTGGGGGAACCGCTTGCGCCCCAAGCCCCGCCCAGCATTTTTCCCACGGGTTTCCCACTGGGTTCCCACGGAAACGGCCAAGAAAACGCCTGGGTTCCCCGTTATTTTTAACGGGAAACCCAGGCCCCCAAAACCCGCCATTTGTCCCCCGTCCAGAGACAATGCTTCAAGGTCCCCTTCCTCAGAGCAGAAAAACAGCACGCCGCAGAATTCTCTGCGGCGTACCTGTAGCAACCCTTATTCGGAGAGCAACATCCGGTCGTTTTCCACGTTGAACTTTTCCAGCAGATCCCGCACGGAGAGGTTCTTTTTCTCCTCCCCGCGCACGTCCACCACGATGCGGCCGGCGTCCATCATGATGAGGCGGTTGCCATACTGGATGGCGTTGCGCATGTTGTGGGTGACCATGAGGGTGGTCAGATGGTCCCGGGCGACGATCTCCTCGGTGAGGTGCAGTACCTTGTCCGCCGTTTTCGGGTCCAGTGCAGCGGTGTGCTCGTCCAGCAGCAGGAGCTGGGGCCGGTTCAGGGTGGCCATCAGCAGGGTCAGCGCCTGCCGCTGGCCGCCGGAGAGGAGCCCCACCCGGCTGGTCATCCGGTTTTCCAGTCCCAGGTCCAGGGCGGCCAGCTTTTCCCGGAAGAGCTCCCGTTCCTGGTTGGTGATGCCCCGCCGCAGCCCCCGAGACTTGCCCCGGCGGCTGGCCAGAGCCAGGTTCTCCTCGATGCCCATGGTGGCGGCGGTGCCCATCATGGGGTCCTGGAACACCCGCCCCAGGTACTTGGCCCGCTTGTGTTCCGGCAGGCGGGTGAGATCCACCCCGTCCAGCCGGATGGTTCCCTGGTCAGCAGGGATGGCCCCGGCGATGAGGTTCAGGGTGGTGGATTTTCCGGCACCGTTGCCCCCGATGATGGTGACGAAATCCCCATCCTCCAGGGTGAGGTTCAGGCCGTTGATGGCCCGCTTCTCGTTGACCGTGCCGGGGTTGAAGGTCTTATACAGTCCGATGAGTTCAAGCATGGGGCGCGCCCTCCTTTTCTGCGGGGATGGCTTTTGCCTTGCTCCGGAAAGCTTTCCCCTTCCAGTAGGGCACCGCCAGGAACACGGCCACCACCAGAGCAGAGAAGAGTTTCAAGTCGTTGCTGTTCAGGCCCAGGGTGAGGACGATCTGGATGACCACATAGTAGATCACAGCGCCGATAACCACTGCCACCAGCTTTAAGGCGAAGTTATGGAAGATCCGGGCAAAGAGCACGTCGCCAATGATCACAGCGGCCAGACCGATGACAATGGCGCCCCGGCCGGCGTTGACGTCGGAAAACCCCTGGTACTGGGCATACAGGGCGCTGGACAGGGCCACAATGCCGTTGGAGAGCATCAGGCCCAGCACCTTGTTCCGGCCCACGTTGATGCCCTGGGCCCGGCTCATGTTGGGGTTGGCGCCGGTGGCCCGGATGCCGCTGCCCAGCTCTGTCCCGAAGAACCAGTAGAGCAGGGCGATGATCACGGCGGTGAAAATTAGGGCCACCAGGATGGGGTTGTCCAGGGCGAACTGCCGCACGTCCCGGAGGGAAACCAGCAGGTCGAAGTTGCTGGGGTTGATGGCCTGGTTGGCCTTGTCGTCCATAATGCGCAGGTTGATGGAGTACAGCGCCAGCTGGGACAGGATCCCGGCCAGGATGGCGGGGATGCCCATGGCGGTGTGAAACAGGCCCGTGAGGGCACCGGCGGCCAGGCCAGCCAGGAAGGCCACCAGCAGGGCCACCCATACGTTGTAGCCATGGAGCATCATCATGACGCACACGGCGCCGCCGGTGCACATGGTGCCGTCTACCGTCAGGTCCGGCAGGTCCAGGACTTTAAAGGTGATGTAGACGCCGATGGCCATGATGCCCCAGATAAGGCCCTGGGCCAGAGCCCCTGGCAGGGCATTGAACAGGTCAGAGAAAAAGTCCACGTTACTTCCTCCGTGTCAGATGAAATTCCACGGGACAGGCCCTCGCGGGGAAAGGGCGGAAAAGGGAGCGTCCCCTTTTCCGCCCTGTATGGGTTGGTCCAGTGGTCGGGAATGTGCTGCGGAGCAATCAGCTCTCCAGCGCGGTGTAGTCTTCCGGCGGGGTGATGCCCAGCTCCTCACAGATGGAGGGGTTGTACATCTTGGTGGGGGTGGGGGCGGAACGGACTTCCATGGTGGCGGGGTCAGCGCCCTCTACCAGGATTTCGTAGGCCATCTCGCCAGTGATCTGGCCCAGTTCGTAATAGTCGATGCCCAGGACGGCCACGCCGCAGCCGGAGCAGGTGCCGGTGTCGCCGGTGATGACGGGCACCCCGGCAGGCACCACCACGTTGTGGATGGTGGAGGCATAGGAGGCGGCGGTGTTGTCGGTGGGGATGTAGATCACGTCGCTGGAAGCGCAGGCGGTCTGGGTCACAGAGGCCAGGTCGTTGGAGTCAGAGAAGGTGTAGTCGGTGCAGGTGAGGCCCTGACCCTCCAGGTACTCCCGGACGATGTTCACCTGGTAGACGGAGTTGGGCTCTGCAGAGCAGTAGAGCAGGCCCACGTTCTGGGCGTCGGGGAAGAGGTCCAGGAGCATCTGGGCCTGGTCTTCCAGGGGGGCCAGGTCGGTGGTGCCGGAGATGTTGGTCCCGGAGGTGCCGGTCCAGTTCTCCATCTGCAGGGCGGTGGCATAGTCGGTGATGGAGGTGCCCAGGATGGGGATGTCCGTGGTGCCGGCCTGGGCGGCCTGGAGGGAGGTGGTGCCGTTGGCCATGATCAGGTCCACCCCGGAGGAGACGAACCCGTTGATGATGGTGGCGGCGTTGGAAGACTCGCCAGAGGCGTTCTGGGGGTCAAACTCCACAGTGCCGCCGGCGGCGGTGACCAGCTCGGTGAGCTTGTCCTGGAAGCCCTGGGTGGCCTCATCCAGAGCGGCGTGCTGCATCTGCTGGCAGATGCCCACGGTGTAGTTGCCGGCGGTGGCGGCGCCGTCGCCGGAGGTGTCGGTGGTGGTGTCGTTGGACGTATCGCTCCCGCAGGCGGCCAGGGACAGGGCCATGGCGCCGGAGAGGAGGATGGCAAGGAGTTTCTTCTTGTTCATGGGGAATTAACCTTCTTTCCGAGGAATGCGGAATGGTGGAACATCCCGCAAAAATTTGCCTTATTATAGTATCACTTTAAAGGTATCAGGTCAAGAGGAATTTTTATGGGAGGATAAGGAGGGGATGATGGTAGGAGGAAAAACCACCCCCGAGCCGGGGAGGGCTCGGGGGTGGGAACACGGTAGGGTGTTTTAGCGTTGAGTTGTGTTACTCAAGGATTAGTGTCCACAGCATCAGACAGCATCAGGCTGAGCCTGGAAAACGTCCGTAGTGACAGTGGGATACTTCTGGCCATTGCAAGTCAGAGTAATCTCAGCATAGTACTTCTGTCCTGCGGTCAGCTTACAAGTGGTGTCAACAGAGATAGAGGTATTCTCGTTTGTCGCCACAGATTGGTTCGTCTGAACGGGGGTTCCATCCTCGGTGTAAATGGTAACATTCGCTGTCACATTACGCACAGTGTGAGAAAGATCTTCCACACCGTCCAGATACTTGTGAGCAGTCAGGGTAAAAGAAGCACCCTCTTCGCTGTCGAACTTAACAGAATCGATGGTTGCAGCGTACTCAACCTCCGCCACGTGCTTTTTCAGGTTGACATCAACACCTTCCATGGAAGCATCAACAATCAGGCAGCCCTCATCGGAGAGAGGCTTGACAATGGCCTGAGTTGTTCCGACAGGAGTCCAGGTATAGGTGCCGTTGGCGTATTCATCGCCGAAGCAGATAGAAGTGCCAATCTTCACGTGGACATTCTCGGGCTGTGCATCCTTGCTGTCTTTAATGATGGCAGTGTCCACATAGTCAACATTGCCATCCTCGGCCTCGGTCACGAAGACAGCCTCGGTGTCGCCGTTTACGACAACAGCATAACCGGTAGCGCAGTCGTTCACGTCCAGGTTGGTGGTACCGCCTTCGGGGAAGTCCTCCACCAGGGCAAAGACGCCGGTCTCAGGCAGAGCCAGGTTTTCACCGGCCTGATTGTTCCACTCATAGATGTCGAAGCTCTGACCATTCTTAGCCAGATGCAGGTCGCCGAACTTCACCACGTTCCCACCGACGGGCAGCAGAGCGTTCACAACGGTGCCGTTGACATCCAGGGTGTGGTATGCCCAAATATGGTGAGCGGAGTCACCCCAAACAGGCATCTTGATCTGGGTGGTTACCTGGATCGCCTCACCAGCGGAGTTGATGGCGTCATAGGTGTAGGTGTAGTCACCATCCACCTTCTGAGAGGTGTAGTCGCTGAAATCTTCCACGTAGCAGTAGTCCACGAAGGTGTCAATGTGGCCGCGGATGTTGATCATGTCGGCCTCACCGAACTTGTTCACGTGGGTGTCACCAGCAGCAACAGCGTCCATCTGATGGACCGTCTTACCGTCGATGTCAGCCAGGGCGTCCTCGCCGGTCAGCACGCCGTACACGGGGATGACCCAGCCGAAGGTGCTGCCAATCGCAGTGTCGGCAGTATCGGTGTAGTAGAAGACAACCAGGTCTTCGTCCACGTTGTAGGTGTTGTTGTCGACAGTAACCAGATCACGGTCCGTCTGGACAGTAGCCTGCGCATCAACGTAGTCATAAGTGTATGCCAGGACCAGCTCACCGTCTTCGTTGATGTTGTAGCTCACCACATCGCCGACAGCGATGTTACCATTCACATACGGATCATTATCGGGGTGGTTAGTATCGTTCTCAGGGCCAAAGTACTTGGCAAAGTCAGCGTCGACCTTGGCAGTCTCCACAGTGTTCTCCTCAGTCAGGAACTTGACATAGAGGTCGCCAACATTCAGGCCGCCCTGGGGTCTCCAAGTCAGGTCGCCCTCAAAGGCGCCGGTCTTGTAGACGTCATAGTCCAGGATCAGGCCGTAGCCAGTGGCAGTCTCACCGGCCTCTTCATAGGCACGGATGTTGCCATAGGCATCCTGATAGTAATTGTAGTACTTGCCGTTCCAGTCAGCGCCAGGCTGATAGGTGTCACGAATGGTTGCAAACTGATTCAAATCGGGGTCACCGGCATAGTTGATCCCAGAAACCATGTAAGCGGCATCGCCGATGGTAGCGGTCTCGTCCTTGGTGTTCAGGCCGGTGACATTGCCGGTAACGAAAGCGGCCTTCTCCAGGTAGGTGCCGCCGTCAATGTTGATGGCCAGAACCACGTCGCCCTCGGCGGCAGCGTCATAAGCAACGACCTTGTCCTCAACAGCCATGTCGTTCAGGAGAATGTCACCGTCATCGTCGATGTTATCGATGAAGGTCAGGGTGTCAATCTCGGTCAGGACATACTCATAGTCGCCATCGTTGTTGTTATCAATGGCCTTGATCATGATACCCTTATCGAAGGTGGCGCCATCGGCCTTGTCATAGTTGACGAAGTACTGGGTACCACCGTTGGTAGCATCGGCCCACTCATCTTCCTGATCGTTGGTCAGGTCGGCAGCGCGCAGGTTGCTCCAGTCGGTGACATCAGCCAGGGAGGCGGGAGTGCTCACGGCGGTCTCGTCGGCGATCCACACGTTGACCTTCTCGCCGATGATGGAGGTGTCGGTGGTCAGGTTGTAGGTGACAGAGCGACCAAAGTTGTTGACCAGCTCGGTCTTGCCGGTATCCAGAGCCTTGGAGCCATACAAGTCAGCGATCTCGTTGGCCACGATGGTGCCCTCAGCCTCGAACAGCTTGAACTCGTTCCAGCCCAGGGTGGTCTTGTTCTGCTGATACCCAAAGGCGTTGGTGTACTCCACGGTGGGGACGATCATGGCCCGGAAGATGAGCTCGGCAACCAGCTCACGGGTAGCGGGCTGGCCCAGGGTAGCGTCCTGCACATTGTCCAGGATACCCAGGGACTCCGCAGTGGAAGCGGTGCGGATTTCCCAACCGGAACCGGTGAACTCATCGTTCTGGTCATAGCCCACAGCGCGCAGGATCATAGCCAGGACCTGATAGCCGGTGACGTTCTTGTTGGGACCAAAGGTGGTGGGGGTGAAGCCCTTGATCAGCTCTGCGTTGCCGCAGTAGTTGACATAGCCAGCGAACCAATCGGTAGACTGCACATCATCGAACTTGTCGTAGTCAGAATAGATGTCAGTCTGGGAATCGGTGACGTCTCCGGTGGCAGCGCGATAAATCAGAGTTGCCACCTGAGCGCGGGTGATGTTACGCTGGGGCAGGAAACTGCCGTCATCGTAACCTTGCATGACCTTCAGGTTGGTGAGAACCTCTGCCGCCTCAGCATACTGAGGGGAGAAATCGTCCTCATCGGTGAAGGCCGCCCCAGTGCCCATGACCATGACAGACAGCAGCATAGCCACGCAGAGCACCAGGCTCAGAACCTTCTTCTGGGGAAACTCCTTCGTCCCCAAGCCCCGCCAAGCATTTTTCCCACGGGTTTCCCACTGGGTTCCCACAGGAAAAAACGGCGGGTTGCGGCCCATCTCCCGGGGAGAATTCCAGTCAACCTGGGGCAACATTGTCTATTGTGTCTGCGGTACGCGGACAGTCCGCTTCTCTATGACGTCTACCCACCTTGCCAATCCCCCAAGACCCCTTGAAAAAACTGGCAAGTTGACAATTTCCAGTCACAGAATTGCCAAAAAACGCAAAAATTTTTCCGGCGAAACCGTCCAAAAGAGAGGAAGGAAGAAAATGCTCTTTGGACACTTGAACATTCGAAATCGCCATTGTATAATACATAAAATGCAAAAACGTGGTCAAAAGATACAAAATTGGATTTTCAACTGGAATGTTGACACTCTGTAAGATACACCAAAGTGTTCCATCTGAAACACTTTCTTGTATAAAACATGAAAAGGAGAGACTCAAACATGAAAAAGAAGTTACTTTGCATGGCCTTGGCCGCCGCAATGGCCCTGAGCCTGTGCGCCTGCGGCTCCGATGACGGTGGCACCACCGATGCCAGCACCGACGACGGAACCACCAGCACCGCCACTGGCGCTGCCTTCAAGATTGGTGGCACTGGCCCTCTGACCGGGGATGCCGCCATCTACGGCGTGGCAGCCAAGAACGGCGCACAGCTGGCTGTGGATGAGATCAACGCCCTGGGCGGCGACATCCAGTTCGAGCTGCGCTATGAGGACGACGTGAACGACCCCGAAAAGGCCGTCAATGCCTACAACACCCTGAAGGACTGGGGCATGCAGCTCTCCCTGGGCTCCGTCACCTCCAAGCCCGGCGAAGCCACCTCCGTGGAGAACTATGCGGACCGGATCTTTGCCCTGACCCCCTCTGCCTCTTCCCAGGCTACCACCGAGGGCAAGGATAACGTGTTCCAGATGTGCTTCATGGACCCCAACCAAGGCACCGCTGCTGCCCGTTACATTGACGAGCAGGATCTGGGCACCAAGATCGCCGTCATCTGGAAGAACGACGACGTGTACTCCAAAGGCATCCACGACACCTTCGTGGAAGAGGCGGAAGCCCGCGGCCTGGAGATCGTCAGCGACACCACCTTCGCCACCGGCAACGACACCGACTTCTCTGTCCAGGTGGCCGACGCCCAGAGCAACGGCGCTGACCTGGTGTTCCTGCCCATGTACTACACCCCTGCTTCCCTGATCCTGGCCCAGGCCGACAAGGTCGGTTATACGCCCAAGTGGTTCGGCGTGGACGGCATGGACGGCATCCTCACCATGGATGGTTTTGATGCAACCCTGGCTGAGGGCGTCATGCTGCTGACCCCCTTCAACGCCGACGCTGAGGACGAGAAGACCCAGAACTTCGTCGCCAAGTATGAGGAGCAGTTCGGCGAGATCCCCAACCAGTTCGCCGCCGACGCCTATGACTGCATCTATGCCTACTATGAGGCTCTGACCAACGCCAACGCCACCCCCGACATGGACGCGGAGACTCTCTGCGGCCTGATGCAGGAGCAGTTCACCACCATGACCTTTAGTGGCCTCACCGGCACCGACGCCACCTGGGACGCCACCGGCGCGGTCTCCAAGGAGCCCAAGGGCATGGTCATTGAGAACGGCGCTTACGTGGGCATGGACTGATCCCAGCTCCCGCGCACCAACAAAGCCTGTAACCTTTTCGGCCGGGGCGGCTTATAGCGATATAAGCCGCTCCGGTCCTGTCCCGTGCAGCAGCGCGGGTCGGAAAGGGGCTGCTGACCGGACCTTTTCCGATCCGCACTGACCCGTTTTTTTCCCTGCAAGTTTCGCAACCCTGAAAGAAAAGAGATATGAGGTAACCAAACTATGACCTTTCTGAGTTTTCTCATCAGCGGGATCAGCTTGGGAAGCATCTACGCCATCATCGCCCTGGGCTACACCATGGTCTACGGCATCGCCAAGATGTTGAACTTCGCCCACGGCGACGTCATCATGGTGGGCGCCTACATCTGCTTCTACGCCACTTCCCGCTTTGAACTGCCCGCCATTGCGGGGGTGCTGCTGGCCATCGTGGTGTGTACCATCCTGGGTATCGTCATCGAGCGGCTGGCCTACAAGCCCCTGCGGGCTGCCCCCATCCTGGCCGTGCTCATCACCGCCATCGGCGTGAGTTACTTCCTCCAGAATGCAGCCCTGCTCCTGTGGTCCTCCAACCCCAAGGTGTTTTCCTCTGTGGTGCCGGAGGGCAGCGTCTCCCTCTTTGGCGGCCAGCTCACCATTCCCTATGTGACCTTGGTGACCATCGCCGCCTGCATCGTCATCGTGCTGGTGCTGGTGTGGTTCACCGGCAAGACCAAGATGGGCAAGGCCATGCGCGCCTGCTCTGAGGACAAGGGCGCTGCCCAGCTCATGGGCATCAACGTCAACGGCACCATCTCCCTGACCTTCGCCATCGGCTCCGGCCTGGCCGCCATCGCCGGCGTGCTGCTGTGCTCGGCCTACCCCACCCTGGTGCCCACCACCGGCGCCATGCCGGGTATCAAGGCCTTCACCGCTGCCGTGTTCGGCGGCATTGGCTCCATCCCCGGTGCTATGCTGGGCGGTGTCCTGCTGGGCATCATCGAGATCTTTGCCAAGGCTTACATCTCCACGCAGCTGTCTGACGCCATCGTCTTTGCGGTGCTTATCGTGGTGCTGGTTGTCCGTCCTGCCGGCCTGCTGGGCAAGCAGGTCCGAGAGAAAGTGTGAGGTGGCAGCCATGAAACATTCTCTGAAATGGAACCGCAACAAGACCACCCGGAACAACTTTATCACCTACGGTGTGGTGATCCTGGCCTACGTCATCATGCAGATCATGAGCAGCGCCGATGCCCTCTCCTCCACCATGGAGGGCCTGCTGGTGCCCATCTGCGCCTATGTGGTGATGGCCATCTCCCTGAACCTGACCGTAGGCGTGCTGGGTGAGCTCTCCCTGGGCCACGCGGGCTTTATGAGCGTGGGCGCCTTCACCGGCGTCACCGCCGCCGTGGCGCTGAGCCGGAACGTGGACTCCGGCCCCGTCCTCCTCATCGTAGGGATGATCGTGGGCGCCCTCTTTGCCGCGCTGGTGGGCTTCCTCATTGGCATCCCGGTTCTCCGGCTGAAGGGGGACTATCTGGCCATCGTCACCCTGGCCTTCGGGGAGATCATCAAGGGGATCTTCAACAACCTCTATGTCGGCGTGGACAGCAGCGGCCTGCATATGAGCTTGATCAGTGACAAGACCAACCTGGCAGAGGACGGGGAAATGATCATCGGCGGCCCCATGGGCCTGGAGACCATCCCCCGGGAGTCCAACTTCACGGCCGGTGTCATTCTGGTGATCATCACCCTGATCGTTGTCTTCCACCTGGTGAACAGCCGGTCCGGCCGGGCCATCATGGCCGTCCGGGACAACCGCATCGCCGCCGAGAGCATCGGCATCAACATCACCAAGTACAAGCTCATGGCCTTCACCGTCTCTGCGGCCCTGGCCGGTGCGGCGGGCACCCTGTTTGCCATGAACTACACCACCCTGGTGGCCAACAAGTTTGATTTCAACACTTCCATCCTCATCCTGGTCTTCGTGGTCCTGGGCGGTTTGGGCAACATGCTGGGCTCCATCATCGCGGCAACCGCCCTCACCATCCTCCCCGAGGCCCTGCGGGAGTTCTCCGACTACCGGATGCTGGTGTACGCCATCGTGCTGATCCTGGTGATGCTGGCCACCAACAACGATACCTTCAAGGCCGTCCTGGGCCGCCTCAAGTTCTGGGGCAAGAAGAAAAAGGAGGTCGTCTGACATGGGATCGAAACTGGTTACCATCCCGTCCAAGAGCATGATCCCGGAACGGGACATTGACAAAAGCCCCATCCTGGAGTGCATCAACCTGGGCATTCAGTTCGGTGGCTTGAAAGCCGTGGACGACTTTAACCTCACCATCGGCCGCACGGAGATCGCCGGCCTCATCGGCCCCAACGGCGCGGGAAAAACCACCGTGTTTAACCTGCTCACCAAGGTCTACCAGCCCACCCACGGTACCATCCTCCTGGACGGAAAGGACACCCATGGCATGAACACCATGCAGGTGAACAAGGCCGGCATCGCCCGGACCTTCCAGAACATCCGCCTGTTCAACGCCATGAGCGTGGAGGACAACGTGAAAACCGGCATGGAGAACCAGTTCTCCTACGGAATGTGGAGCGGCATCTTCCGTGCCCCCAAGTACTGGAAGCAGGAGAAGGTGGCCCACGAGCGGGCCCTGGAGCTGCTGTCCATCTTCAACATGGCGGACATGGCGGACATGAAGGCCGGCTCCCTGCCCTACGGCGCCCAGCGCCGGCTGGAGATTGTCCGGGCCCTGGCCACCAACCCCTCCCTGCTGCTGCTGGACGAGCCTGCCGCCGGCATGAACCCCTCGGAGACCGCAGAGCTCATGGAGAACATCCGGAAAATCCGGGACACCTTCCAGATCGCCGTCCTCCTCATCGAGCATGACATGAACCTGGTCATGAACATCTGCGAGGGCCTGTGCGTGCTGAACTTTGGCCGGGTCATCGCCAAGGGCACCCCGGAGGATGTCCAGGCCAACCCCGCCGTCATCGAAGCCTACCTGGGCAAGCAGAAGGAGGGCTGAGTATGGGAACCATTCTGAAAGTGGACGACATCAACGTCTATTACGGCAGCATCCACGCCATCAAGGGCATCTCCTTTGAAGTGGAGGAGGGGGAAGTGGTCACCCTCATCGGCGCCAACGGCGCGGGGAAATCCACCACCCTGAACACCATCTCCGGCCTGCTGCGCAGCAAGACCGGCTCCATTGAGTTCATGGGCCAGAGCCTGGCCAAGGTCCCCAGCCACAAAATCGTGGAGCGGGGCCTGGCCCTGGTTCCCGAAGGCCGGCGGATCTTCCTGCAGATGACCGTCCAGGAAAACCTGGAGATGGGCGCCTTCACCCAGAAGGGGGGAGAGACCCAGCAGGACCTGGAGAAGATTTACGCCCTCTTCCCCCGGCTGAAGGAGCGGCTGAAGCAGATGGCCGGCACCCTCTCCGGCGGTGAGCAGCAGATGCTGGCCATGGGCCGGGCCCTGATGAGCCACCCCAAGCTGCTGATGCTGGACGAGCCCTCCATGGGCCTGGCCCCCATCCTGGTAGAGCAGATCTTTGAGATCATCCAGAACCTCCACAAGGCGGGCACCACCATCCTGCTGGTGGAGCAGAACGCCCAGGCCGCCCTGTCCGTGGCCGACCGGGGCTACGTGCTGGAGACCGGAAAGATCGTCACCACCGGCACCGGCACCGAGCTGCTGGCCAGCCCCGCCATCAAGAAGGCCTACCTGGGCGGATAACGGATTCCGCCCGTGGCTGCGGGACCGGGGAACGGTCTTACCTCTATGAAAAAACGCCTGCTCGTTGGAGCAGGCGTTTTTTTCTTCTGGAATGGATTACTTCTGGTCTACCTGGTACATGTACTCCAGCAGATCCAGGGTTTTGGCGGAGTAGCCCATCTCATTGTCGTACCAAGCCACCACTTTCACGAAGTGGTCGTTGAGAGAGATGCCCGCCTTGGCGTCGAAGATGGCGGTGTGGGGATCCCCCAGGAAATCGCTGGACACCACGTCCTCGTCGGTGTAGTCCAGGATGCCGGCCATGGGCCCCTGGGCAGCGGCCTTCATGGCAGCACAGATCTGGTCGTAGGTGGCAGGGGTCTCCAGCTCGGCGGTGAGGTCCACCACAGAGACGTCCAGGGTGGGCACCCGGAGGGACATGCCGGTGAGTTTCCCAGACAGGGCGGGGATCACCTTGCCCACCGCCTTGGCTGCGCCGGTGGAGGAGGGGATGATGTTCCCCGAAGCGGCCCGGCCGCCTCTCCAGTCCTTTTTGGAGGTGCCGTCCACCGTCTTCTGGCTGCCGGTGATGGAGTGGACGGTGGTCATCAGGCCTTCCTTGATGCCGAAGGCGTCCTGGAGGACCTTGGCCACCGGGGCCAGGCAGTTGGTGGTGCAGGAGGCGTTGGAAACGAAGTCCATGCTCTTGTCATAGGATGTGTTGTTCACGCCCATGACGAACATGGGGGTATCGTCCTTGGACGGGGCGGTGAGAAGGACCTTTTTGGCCCCGCCGGCCAGGTGCCCCTTCATTTTTTCCGCGGTGGTGAATTTTCCGGTGCTCTCCACGATGTACTCTGCCCCCACAGAGGCCCAGGGAATCTCGTGGGGCTCCTCACAGTGGAACACCCGGATCCGGCGGCCGTTCACGATGAGGTCGTCCCCCTCCCAGCTCACCTGGCCCTGGAAGCGGCCGTGGACGCTGTCATATTTTAGAAGATATGCCATGTAATCCGGGGTTTGGCTGTGGCTGTTGATGCCCACAAACTCAATGTCCGGGCGCTCCACACCCAGACGAAGGACCAAGCGGCCGATTCTCCCAAAGCCGTTGATGCCTACTTTCATACCCATATCACCCATATTCCTTTCCGCGTCAATCTGTTTTTCCTGTCGAGAGATCTGCACAGGTGCTTCCATTATACCCTAGATTTCGCCCTAGGGGAAGAGGCACTTTTCAGCATTTTTCCCATTTGCCCGGGGAGCGCGACCTTTTTCGACAAAATTCTTGCGTTCCCTTCCAGTTTTTGCTACACTGGTGTCAGAAAATTCTGCATCTCTTTGGGGGATGCTAATTCTGTTTTGCAAGGAGTTGATGCTATGGATCCCATGACTTCTCACCTGGACCAGACCTTTGGCAGCTTTCCGGAACCGGTACTGCTGTTGGATGGGGACCAGGTGATTTATGCCAATGAGCCTGGGCAGGCGCTGCTCCAGGAGGAAGCCTTCCCAGCCGAGTTGTTGGCTGCCTTGGCGGAGCACCCCGGCAGCGCCATGGAAACCGCCCTGGGAGAGGCTTTTTATCGGGTCACCGTCTCTCCCTATGACGTGGGGATGCTGGTGGTCCTCCGGCCGCTGCCGCCGGCAGAGGAGAAACGCCACCCCTTTTCCAATGCGGTGTATCGGATGCGGGAGTGTTTGTCCAACTTCACCGCAGTCCAGTTCCGGATGAAGCGGGTGCTCCAGGAGCACCACCTACTGGGCGGATTGGAACAGGATCTGGCCAACCAGAGCCGGCTGATCTATCAGATGCTCCGCCTCACCCGGCAGGCTGAGCTCACCCAGGAACTCAACGACAAGGCCTTCCCCCGGGAGGAGGGCTTCGACCTGGCCATGGTTTGCCAAGGCATGGCCGATGAGGCCACCTGGCTGGCAGACCTGGCCGGGGTGCGCTTTACCTATACCAGCAACGTAGAACACCTGCCCTTCCAGGGCAGCAAGTCCCTGCTGACCCAAATGCTGCTGGCCCTGGTGTCCAACGGGGTCCGGGCCGCCGGGAAAGACGGGGCGGTGGAGATGAAGCTCCACGCGGAGAACGGCCGGTGCGTCATCTCCCTCCGGGACACCGGTGTGGGCATTCCGGAGGACCGGATGGCCACCCTCTTCTCCGGCGACGCCCCGGAGGAGCTCCCCCGCCCAGGGGAAGGGGCCGGCCTGGGCCTGTACAACGCCCAGCGGATCGCAGCCCTCCACGGCGGCGTCCTGGTGGCCCAGAGCGGCCAGGACGGGGGGACCTGTCTGGTGGCCTCCCTGCCCATTGTGGTGCCCACCAGCGTGCCTGCCCGGAACAATCCGGGGTATGACAATCTGGGGGGCTACTCCCCGGTGCTCATTGAGCTCAGCGACGTGCTCCCTTGGCAGGCCTTTGTGCCCAAGGAGAACGAGGAATAACGAAGCGATTGGGAAAACGATCCCCCGTCCGGAGCGTCCGGATGGGGGATCGTTTTTTGTTTTTGTCCGCGCAGGACGGACAAATTGTGGCCATGGTTTCGGGGTGTTTTGCTGGTTTTCCTGCGCATGGGAGGGGAAATCCGTGGCGAAGTTCCGTGGGAACCCAGTGGGAAACCCGTGGGAAAAACCGGCCGTAGGTCTTGGGGACGAAGGGGTTTGCCCAGAAGAAGGTTCTGAGCCTGGTGCTCTGCGTGGCTATGCTGCTGTCTGTCAT
>OLFX01002575.1_pt1 | contig 14610 bp, 14 predicted proteins | sample 1605091 | NCBI WGS metagenome assembly OLFX01 (sample SAMEA3888906, study PRJEB22519) | human gut metagenome | biome: human gut; feature: human-associated habitat; material: faeces | place: Denmark | collected 2012 | reverse complement strand
TCACATAAGTCACAGCCGGCCCTGTTTTAGACTATCTATTTCCCGACAGCCCCTTTTTTTAGAATGTTTTCTTGATTTCCCGTATGACATCGATCACCGTTCCATCCCGATATTCTACCACACAGACCACCTTATCCGTAGTTTCTATGGGCCTGGGCACTCCGGTCAGCGACTCAGCCAGCCTCTGGAGATATTCGATCGTCACCAGTTTCATCCCTGCCTTCTCCAAATCTTCTTTCAATTCTGCGTAATACTTATGCTTCGGATTCAATGCGATCCCCGCCTCTGTGATCACACAGGCCACAGTCTCTCCTGGTGTACATAAGGTAAACACTCGTTTTGTAATCGAGGGAGTCCTTCCACGGACCACTGGCAGACATACGATCGAAATATCTGCTCCAGCCGCCACGTCAGGACCTCCTCCCAGTCCTCCCATCATCTCACCAGAGGATCCAGTTAATATATTTACATTAAAATCTGTGTCCACCTCCAGAGCCGCTAAGACACCAAAATTTAATTTATCCAGCATGGATCCTTTAGAAAAAGGATTAGAATAAACTGCGTTATCAATTTCTACAATCCCTGGCTCTTCTATGATAGCTCTGGCTGCCACGGAGTCGAAGCACTGGCTGCATTCCAATACACGCACCAGGCCCTTTTTATACATATCTACAATAGCAGCAGTCATACCACCCAGGGCAAAACTAGCCTTGACCCCACGTTTTTCCATTCTCTCAGCCAGATAATTCGTACAGGCAATACTGATAGCTCCTGCTCCCGTCTGAAAAGAAAAATTTTCTTTAAACATTCTGGAGGCCGCAATCACATCCGCTGCCCTTTCTGCGATCATCAGATCCCGTGGATTTCTTGTCATTCTGGCCGCACCTTTTCCAATTTTTTCCGGGTCTCCGATCCTGTCTACCTTTACTACATAATCCACATATTGCTGAGATATACTAGCTGGACAGCAGGGATACTCCACCAGATTATCTGTAACGACCACTACCTTTGATGCACAGTACGCATCTATAAAAGAATACCCTAAAGAGCCACAGGCATTAGGACCGATCTGTCCGGTTGCATTTCCATACTCATCCGCCGCTGAAGCACCGATAAATGCGGCATCAATCTCCAGTTCTCCCGCCTCGATCGCTCTTGGTCTGGCCCCATGTGTCCTAAGGATCACTGGCTCATCCATAAGTCCTGTCAATACTGCATCTCCCAGGCTCCCCCTGATTCCGCTGGCTTCAATACGGTCTATGGTACCGTCCTTTACAAAGTCCACAATGGATGGGTTCTTAATATTTACCACAGCACTGGGGGCAAATCTCAAATGTTTTATCCCAAGATCCCGAATGGTCTCCAGTACCTGTCCGATAATCTCGTCCCCTTCCCTAAAACTGTGATGGAAGGAAATTGTCATACCATCCTTAAGGCCAATAGCCTGGACAGCCTCTTTTAGACTCCCCAGAAGCTTGTTATCTCCAGAAACATGCTTTTCCGCAGTCCTTTTCGTTTTTACAGGTGCATTGGAAGGGACTTCTGTGTACGCTCCCCGATATGGTTTTAATACCCAATTTCCCACTTTCTCCGGGATTTCACGTCCCGCTGCATTTTTCATTTAAACCACCATCCCTTCCACATGGATACCTGCTGCTTCTGCCTGTGCCAGAGTCGTTCTGGCGCGCAGTTCCATAGGTTTATCAATCATGCCTCCATCCAGTGACACAGCGCCCTTATGCTGGCGTTTACCTTCCTCCACAGCCTTCAGTACCCGGAGTGCATATTTAATTTCCTTCATACTGGGTGTAAAAAAGGAATTGACTGTATCTATCTGTCTGGGATGGATACATGTTTTTCCATCAAAACCCAAATTCTTTGCCAGAGCCGTATCTTCCTCCAGCCCTTCCTTATCGTTGATATCGCTAAACACAATATCCAGTGCATCGATCCCCGCAGACCTACAGGCTAAAAGGACTGCGTTCCTGGCATAAAATACTTCCAATCCCTTTTTCGTCCTCTGTGCCCTTAAACTTGCGGTCAAGTCTTCTGCACTGACAGCCATAGCCACGATTCTTGGATCTGCATGAGCGATTTCCATTGCGTTAATAACACCCATATAAGATTCAATATTGCAGATCAGTTCAATGCTCCCTTCCTCAACACCGGCTTCCCGTTCAATTTCAGCAATACGTCTGGAAACAGATTGTACTTCCCTTGCATATTCTACTTTCGGAATACGGATAGCGTCTGGTCTTGCCCGCACCGCGGCCTGCAGATCCTCGTCAATCTCATCAGAATAGATCCCATTGACTCTTATACACACGTATTTATCGATGGGCCTATGCTCTTTAAGCATATTGTAGACAAGAAATCTTGCCGCATCCTTTTCTGATGCCGGTACTGAATCTTCCAGGTCATAAATCAGCATATCCTCATTATAAAATACTGCCTGAATCATATTCACAGGACTGGCCCCGCTGGCATAAAGGCTGGTCCGCTTTAAATGGATCGTTCTTTCTGCCATATTTATTCCTCCCTTGACCAGTCATAATGTACTTCTGCTCCACGACAGATCACACACTGCATCCGGGATTTAATAACACAGTCTAATGCTCCCTTATCATGGATTTCCACATAGGCGTCTGTGATCCCGAAATCCTTTAGAATTTTTTCTGCCGTGGCCAGGATCGAATCTCCAAACATCATTTTAACGTCACTTTCCAGATCAATGCTGATGCCTTCTCCTCCATTCGGACGGATCATGATCTGGCAGTCGCTGGATTCCAGGGTTCCAGCTATTGCCGGTTTCTTAATTTCCATATACAGACACCCCCTCTATCATTTCTTTTTTTCTCTGGTATAGCTCATGATAAATCCCGAGAATGCGCATATACTGGCAACCCACACCGAATACGTTTTCAATGCATCGTTAATTCCCTTGACAAAGGCTCCATTTCCCATAAGCGCTCCGATCAGCTGGCCAAATACCAGAATGGCTCCCATAATGAGAAATAACGGGAGCGTTACTTCAAAGACTACCATACAGAAATTATAAATTGTCTTTTTCATACATATCTCTCCTTTACGCCCCGACAATCGGGAAAAATCCCAGCATAATGAGGATGGCCATAAGCACTACGGGAAGTGCATAAAGCAGAAGCAGATTCCTAAATATCCTGGACGGCTCATTCAAACCCGAAATACCACTGGCAATATAAATAGGTGCAGAATTTGGAGGAATACATCCCTCATTAGATACCAAAAACAGGAATGCGACGCAGCATGCTACCGGTGCAAGTCCAATGGACCTCAATGCCGCATAAGACAGCGCACCCAACGCCGTCGTGGAAGCAGTCCCTGTAAAAGGTCCTACCATGAGGGTCGTAATCACAGCGATCAATAACACAACCAGAATTGCAGAATAATTTCCAAGTGAGTTAAATACTGCTGTAAACTCCTCCTGAAGCCCCAGCTTTGTCAGCACACTGGCAGCAGCAAAAGCAAAGAAAAGAAGGCATCCTACTTCACTGTACTTTGGAGCCGAAGCCTTTATCATATCCTTCCAGCCTTTAAAATCATGAGGCAGATACTTCCACCCCTCCAGGATTGTGAAAAAGGTCATCATTATCGGAATCCACATAACCAGCGAAATAGATTTAAAAGAGTTTTCTGTATGGGCATTCAATGCAGACTTTACAGCATTGCCTGTGGGCCCCATTTGGAACAAGAGCGGTATTATGATTCCAAGAAAAATCATAAGTGATGAAGCATTTTTCTTAAAGGTATCACCAAAGACCGCATTTTTTCCAGTGGGTACCTTTAGTCCATCCTTCCTGGCAAAAAAGAATACTATCAGGAGTCGGTATGCCAATACTACAAGTCCGGCACACATAAGCCCTACATACAACTGGTTGCTGGTCACTTCTGCTGCTATGGCTTCCATTCCCAAAAGCAGCAGCATCGATGATGACGGCGGAAAGATCATACCAAGTCCGGCATTTCCAGCCACAATGGTTGTTGCCCGTTCTGTACTCCAGCCGCTCTGCTTCATCCAGGGAATTGTGATTGATCCCACTGCTGAAGCGTTTCCCGATCCAGAACCAGACACCATGCCAAACAGAGCACTGGCAATCGTGGATACATATCCTGAGCCTCCCGGCAGTCTTCCCAGAATACTGTTTAAGATTTCCACCAGACGCCCGATCACTCCTGTCTTATCCATCATAAATGCCATAAAGACAAATGCCATGGATGCGTATACCACTTCTTGTTTAGCTGCAGATTTAATCCCCGTCTGAGCCAGAGTAACTACACTCTGTCCTCCAAAGATCCCACCAAGCAGCAGGATCAGAAGAAACGACCACATCATGGATTCAGCCATTTTACGCTTTAGGACCATGTTGATCACCAAAATCGATGCGATGTAGATAAGCAGTGAGATAATACCAATACCGATCATGATTGATTCCCCCATTTCTTAATGTTTTTATATCTGAATTGTATCTCTTTCCCTTTATTATGGGAAATAAGAAAAACATTTTGGGGGCATAAGCTCTATAATAAAAATGAGAGGACTTCTAAAAGGTCCCCTCAATTTCATGGAGTACTTCCAACAGTTTCTTTGCAGCCAGCGGCAGATAGGTATCCCGTAATACTGCTACTACAAAAGAATATGGCACAGAATAGTCCGGATTGATTTTATAGTACCCCCGCCTTTTTAAACTGGAAGATACCTGTTTAGAAGGAAGCAGCGCAGTTCCATAGTCTACTTGACAAAGAGCGTCAACTGTATTCAGGCTTTTACACTCCTGACGGATAAACGGAGCAATTCCTGCTTTTACAAAAATCTGCTCACATACCATTCGGCTGCGTTGATAGGATTTTGTCAGCACCAGAGGTTCATCTTTCAAAAATTCCATATCAAGATAGGGAACTGCCTCTCCTTCTTCGTAATAAATATATTTCTGAAAACGGCTGCTGCTCCTGGGAATAATGACCATCTCATCCTCACTGATCTTAAAGGTATCCAGCTCCCTATGAAGAACCGGTGTATGAAGGATTCCCACCTCTATATCACCTTTCACAAGCCTTTTTTCAATTTCCTCACTGGAGGCTTCCACCAAAGTCAGATCAATATTTGGATATTTTTCTTTAAACTGTGGAAGAAAATAGGGCAGAACGTATGTAGACTGTGTCCCGGTGAATCCCAGGTGTATCTGTCCAAGATCCGCCCGCCTCAGATCCTCCAGTTTCTTATGAAGGTTCTTCTGCTCATGGAGGGTTTTTTGAATAAATTCCATATAGCACTGCCCTTCTGCTGTCAATCTGACACCACTACTTTCCCGCAGAAAAATCCTTACCCCTAATTCCTTTTCCACCTTCTGCACACACTGGCTCAGAGCCGGCTGGGCAACAAACAATCTGGTTGACGCTCTAGTGATGCTTTTGTCCTCCGCAATCGCAGCAATATACTCCATATCCCGCAATGTCATATGTTCTGTCACCTCCTCCCCATATAAATTCATTATAAGTGGCTCCACTGTTTTTGTCCATGTACCAGCTTGTGCTATCCTCATACTTTTTTCTTATCCCGTCCATCGTTTTTCCATATTCCCCCATATCTGCTTAGTATTCTCTGACTCCTTCCCTCTTTTATTCTTTTTTCACACAAATCCCTCTATTCATCTTCTCGGAAAAATGATATACTCTCTGTAAAAACAGACAGGAGGGATACTATGACAGAAGAATTTACGATCCATGAGATCTCCCTGGGATTTCCCCACGATAAAGAGATGCTGATCCGTTTTTTATCGGACCATGAGCTGGTTTTTGAAGATGACATCGAAACTGCCTTCGGCGTTTTTAACCAGGACAAGGCTCTGCTGGGCTGTGGCTGCTGCGCCGGAAACCTTTTAAAATGCTTTGCCGTGGACGAGGCCTTAAGAGGTCAGAACGCCCTGGGAAGCCTGGTATCCAGACTGGTGGAAAACCGGTTTGAAGCTGGCCACTATGATCTTTTCGTCATCACCAGGCCAAAAAACAAGGTTCTTTTCACATCCTGCGGCTTTTATCCCCTGGCTGAGACCCAGTCGGTGCTGATGCTGGAAAACAGGAAAAACGGGCTGGAGCGTTTTTACTCTGCATTCCTCCCGGAATCCCCTGAAAACCATGGAAACACCCTGACCGGAGGCGTGGGCTGCATCGTCATGAACTGCAATCCCTTTACAAAAGGCCATCTGGCTCTGATCACCTATGCCGCCTCCCGGTGCAGCCTGCTCCACATTTTTGTGGTGGAGGAGGACCGTTCCCTCTTCCCCTTTGAAGTGCGGATGCGTCTGGTAAAGGAAGGGACGGCCCACCTCCCCAATGTGAAGGTCCATCCCTCTGGCCCATATATGATCTCCTCCGCTACCTTCCCCACCTATTTCCTGAAAAAGGGCGAGGATGCAGCCAGGATCCAGAGCGAGCTGGACATTACTCTGTTCGCCTCCCGGATCGCCCCCCTGTTCCATATCACCAAGCGGTTTGCCGGGGAGGAGCCCCTGGATCCGGTGACAAGAGATTATAACGAAGCCATGATCCGGCTTCTGCCCCAGTACAGCATTTCCTTTATAAAGATCGCCCGGACCACAGCAGAGACCCCCGAGGGAAATCCGGAGGTGATCAGCGCCTCCAGAGTCCGGAAGCTGCTGGCTAAAACCGGCGTTACGGAGGAGGTCTTACAGCTTGTGCCGCCGTGTACGGCCCAGTATCTGAAAAACGAATTTGGAGCGCGCCCATGAAATTAAACCAGATCTTCTGCGGCTCTCCGGCGTCCCTGACAGAGATCCTGGACGCCCGGAGCCGCCGGGCCAGGAAACAGAAAATCCTTTTAAACACACCGGGGGCCCGCTGCCTCATCAGCTTTTCCTTAAATATCCCTGGAGAGATCAAGTGTTTTCCCATGGCCATCCGGGCTTTCGAGAAAGGTCTCCGGGAGATCCGGGCTTCCGTTTCCGGCCAGGACCTCCTCTCTTTTGAGGAATCCAGGGAAAACACAGGGCCGGAGGCCTTTTTCCTTCTGGCTGCCGATGCCCCGGAAATAAAGAGGAAAATGGCCTCCATCGAAGAAAACCACGGACTTGGACGGCTCTTTGACATAGACGTCCTGGGACCGGATTCCGTTCCCTTAAGCCGCTCTGTTCTTGGCCTTCCGCCCCGTTCCTGCCTGATCTGCGGCGAAAATGCAAAGGTCTGTGCCAGAAACCGCACCCATTCCATGGAGCTGGTACGGTGGAGGACTGCCCAGATCCTCAACGACTATTTTAAGGAACAGTCCGCCGACCAGGCAGCGGCGGCAGCCGTCCGCGCCCTGCTCTATGAGGTATCGGCTACGCCAAAGCCCGGCCTGGTGGACCGGAATAACTCCGGTTCCCACCAGGACATGGACTTTTTCACCTTTGTGGACAGCAGCTCCGCCCTGATCCCCTGGTTTCGGGATTTTTTCAGCATCGGCTGGGAGCATGGGGACGAGACCGGGGACCGGCTTTTTGAACGGCTCCGTTTTGCCGGACAGAACGCCGAAGCAAAGATGTTTTCCGCCACCGGCGGCGTCAATACCCACAAGGGTCTGATCTTTGCCTCTGCCATCCTCTGCGGAGCCCTGGGAAAGGTATATAAAGACGCCTTCCTGCTCGGAAAGAAGCCTCCTGTGCCGCTGGACGCGGTGGTCGGGGAATGCAAAAAGCTGGGAAGCTGCTCCCTGAAAGACTTCAAAGCCGAAGACAGACGCCAGGACGTGTCCGCCGGGGCCGGTCGCAGACGCTCCCCAGAGGAAACGGCCGGAGAAAGGATCCACACAGCCTACGGCATTGCCGGAGCCCGCGGAGAGGCTGCCCTGGGCTTTCCGTCGGCCCTTACCATCGGCCTTCCGGCCTTAAAGGCCTGGCTGTCCCAGGGCTTTTCCTTAAACGACGCAGCCGTCTTGACGCTTCTTTCCCTGCTCTCCCAGGTGGACGACACCAATATGATCCACCGGGGCGGCTTAACAGAGGCTGCTGCCGGAAAAAAAGAAGCCGGTGCCCTCCTTGCAGAGCTGACCCCGGGATCCTTCAGAGAAAAAACAGCCGCCCTGGACCAGTCCTTTATAAAAAGGAATCTGAGTCCCGGCGGCTGCGCAGATCTCCTGGCCGTCAGCCTGATGATCTGCTTTTTAGAGGAAAGCGGGATGATCGCCTAGGATCATCCCCTTTCTTCCCCCGTTATCCTGCACCTGTCCTCCTCCGTCACCCTGCGGAGCACCCGGCAGGGATTGCCCGCAGCGATCACCCCGGATGGGATATCCTTCGTGACCACGCTTCCGGCCCCGATGATGGTCCCGTCCCCGATGGAAACGCCGCCACAGACAGTGGAATTGGCTCCGATCCAGACGTCACGGCCAATGGTGACCGGCGCTGACGTACCGATCCCGGCCGCCCGCTGGGCCGCGTCTTTGGAATGGCCGGAGCAGGCAATGCAGACGCCCGGCGCAATAAACGCATTTTCCCCGATATGGACCGGAGATGTGTCCAGGATCACGCAGTTATAATTGATCACCGTCAGCCCGTGGGTGTGGATGTTGAAGCCATAATCACAGCGGAAGGACGGTTCGATGAACGTCAGAGGGTGGCACGTTCCCAGAAGCTCCCGCAGGATCTCTGCCCGCACATCCCCCTCCTCCGGACTGGTCTGATTGTACCTCCAGCACAGCATTTTTGCCTTTTTCTGAAGCTCTCCCGGCATGTCCCTGTGGTCTGAGCAGTATGCCTCTTCCTTTTTCATGATCTCTAACATATCCATTTCATATTTCTCCCTATGTACACCTCATATAAATCCAGATCCGGCTGGCTGAGAGCGTCCAGAAGCTTCCATTTATATGTTCCATACCCTCCGTCCCCAATGGTCTCGCAGCTAAAAGAGACCATGGATACCGCCGAGGCCGCCAGAAGGGCCATCCGGTCCGTTCCCGGCATGGCTCCCGTTTTTTTATGCTCCGCTGCCAGAAGGGCTCCCAGGACGGCTCCTGTGACGCAGCCCGTGCCCACCAGGTTCACCCGGCGGCTCTTTTCATGGCCGAAGGCAGCCCGGAAGATCCGGTCTTTTCCACTGCTCTCTGAGATCCAGCAGAGCTTATCCACCGCTCCAGTCTCCAGGATCACCATTTTCCGGCCCTTCTCCCTCATATCCCTTAAAAACGCGGCCTCCTCTTCCAGATGGGAAAACGTCCCCACACTGTCCACTCCGCTGTGGGCGGCGGCTCCGGTGAGCACCGTGTGGATCTCTGAGCTGTTTCCCTTCAGCACTCCGGACCAGGCCCTCCCAGGCCATGAAGCCGCGCACAGACTGGCCGACGCTTTTTTCCGGTATCCGGACGCCCCGGCTCCCACCGGGTCCAGGACCGCCGGGATACCCAGATTTCCGGCAGTCTGAAGCGCCCGCTCACAGGCCAGATATTTTTCTTCCGACGGCTGGCCCAGGTTCACTGCCAGTCCGTCCGCCGATCCGGTGATCTCCTCCATCTCCTCCGGGGCCTGGGCCATGAGCGGTCTGGCCCCCATGGCCGCCATAACGTCGGCACAGAAGGAGGCCGTCACATAGTTGGCGATCATGTGCACCAGAGGCGCCTGATCCTTAACCATGGAAAACGCCTCCGCCATCCCACGTCCCCAGTCCTTTTTCTCTCCTGTCAGCTCCATTCCTCTTCCATCTCCTATTCTGCGGCCAGCTCTCCATTGAGTGTCCGGAAATCCCCGGCCAGATCTCCCGCGCTTCCGTCCCGCTCATAGATCCGGCCGTTCTGCTCATAGGTATAGACCCGGATATCGTCCACATGGATCCGCCGTTCTGCGGTGATGGAAAACGTGTATCTGGGAAGGGATGCAAACTCCATCCGGTACGTTTTCCCCTCGCCCACATGGATCGTCTGCTCGTCGCCGCCCAGCTGTACCGTCACACTGGCTCCGCCGTTTTCTGCTTCTGCGTAAAATTCCACATGGATCCGGCTGCTTCCGGGGATCCGGCCGTCCAGATCCTGGGAAATGGAGCCCTTTTTCCCGATGACTGCCGCCTTGGAGCCGTTCCGCTCCTCGATCCGGCTGTCTCCAGAAAAGCTCCAGCCCTCCTGGTCCAGGGCAAACTGGCTGTTATAAACGGCATTATTCACGTAATTCCTGTATACCCATAGCCCGTATCCATTGGTCCGTCCAGAAAGCACTGGGGCCAGGTTCCTGACAAACTCTCCCACCTGTTCATCCTCCACCTGGGTATTATGGGAGAAGGCCTCAGTGGAATCCATATACAAAAGCTGCTCGATGTAAAGCGGCTTCCCGGCCGCCGCGTAAATACTGTCCAGATTCCTGGTCATGGCCTCCAGGGCCGTGGAGGCAGAGATCTTATTTCCCGTGTTCTCCTGTCCCATGGACACGCTGTACATGAGGGCCGCATAATCAGCCCCTGGACAGGGGTAGGTGGCACTGTGGGAATAATATTTCTTTCCTCCCATCCCGTCATACACGATGTCCCCGTCTGCCCGGATTTCCAGGGACAGCCCCGGGAACACGGCCTGGGTCTCCGTCGTCAGCTCTGTGAGGAAATGGTCATAAAATTCATAAAAAAGCTCCGCGGAGGGATGGTCCTTATATGGGATATATACCTGTTCAAACGTCTCCAGCTTCGGGCCGTAAAATCCCCTTACCTGGTCCAGAGTGTAATTTTCCTCCAGGTACGCCTGGTAGCCACAGTCCTTTGCCATACGGATCCGGCTGGACATGGCCATGTCGCGGCCCATATTTTCCGTATAGTTCCAGAAATCCTCCCAGGTAATGAAGCCGCCCCAGAAGTTTTCATGGGCCGCCGCCGTTTCATACACCTTTTTGCTGTATTCCAGCCACAGCTTCCGCTCCGGACCATCGTCCTTTGTGATGGCCGCAAACCGCTTCGGCGTCTCGGTCGCCCCCAGGTAATCCCATACGTATCCCAGCCGCAGGACCACTCCCAGGCCATGGCGCTCCGCACAGTCCATCACCTGGTCCAGGCGGGCAAAGGCCCTTTCATTGAAATAGCTTCCCACCTCGCTGGGCTGGAATTCCCGCCACGGGATCACCAGGATCAGGCTGTTGAAGCCGTCGGCAGCGATCCGCGCCATATTTTCTTCCATGTTTTTGTCTTCGCTGTTCCAGTAGTTAATGGGCCATTCGTCTCCGAAATACGTCACAGATCTCATGTATTCCGGAATTTCTGCCGCCTCTGCTTCCATTCCCGTAAATGATGCGGTCCCAAGGACGCAGGCGGCCGTAAACGCCGCAAGTTTTCTTCTGAACTTCATACTCTTATCCATCCTGTTCTCTTAATGATCATCCGGCAGACGTCCGGCTTTCCGCCATGTATGCAAAAAGTCTGTCTGTCATGCCAGACGCTCCGCGGTTAGTATAGCATGTCCTTCTCCTCTGTGCAATTCTCTTTCTCGGGCAGTTACCCAGATATCCAGCGCTTTGCCGGGCCCCAGCTTTCTGTCCTGGAACAATTGGACATTTCTTCCAGTCCCCGCAGACCGGATTGAATCACAACAGCTCATGGACGGTTTTCTTCACTGACCGGACAAAGTCTGCAATATGAGAGGGAAGGGGATCTGATTTTTGGTAAGCAACGGAAACGCTGGAGGCCGGGAGACCGGCAGGCAGCGGGAATTTATAAATCCTTCCTTTGGGACCAGAAGTAATAGAACGAAGCGGCAGGACAACGAACATATCCGGGCAGATCATTGCACCGACGTGCTCAAAGCAGAGGGCGGCCATGGTTTCGATGGCCCGCAGTTCCAGATAAATATTGGGCACAATCTGCTGATCCTGGCATAAGGCTTTAAAAGTCTTTCCCAGAGGGAGAGAATCCAGCATTTTGACAAAGCGGCATTTTTCAATGAGCTTCAAGTCGCAGTGCTCCCTTAATTTCTCCACCCTGTCCTCCCAGTCCTCCGGGTATGTTTCTTTGATCAGATGCTCGGTAAAATAAAGGGACACTGTATCCATAAACAGAAATTCACTGGTGATGGAATCTCTGGGGGCCAAAGTGTTGCCGATAATGACGTCGGCCTTTTTTGTGAGGAGCAGCTCCTCCACAAAGCCTGACGTACTCTGAATCAAGTCGATTTTTACATCAGGCCGTATTTTCTGGAAAGCAGGAAGCACGGCGGGAAGAAGAACATTTCCCCGGGACAGGGTAGTTGCAATGGAAAGCTGCGGGGCCGTCTGTCTATCCAGAGTGTGGATTTTTTCTGCGGTCATTTTTTCATAGATAAGCGTTTCCTTCGCAAATAAATAAAGGCACTGTCCAGCCGGAGTTAACTCCAGAGGGGTGGTGCGGATAAAAAGCTGGGACTGGTAATGCTGCTCCAGCTTATTAATATGAGAGCTCAAGGCCTGCTGGGAAATATATAGACGCTTGGCGGCCCTGGTAAAATTCAATTCCTCTGCCAGAACAGAAAAATATTTCAGATTGGTGAAATTCATAAAACTACCCCTTTCCTGTTATAACCACGCAAGAATATTATAAGAGAAACAAAATTGGAAGTAAACCTTCAGCTACAAAGATTTGGTTGTAGGTCAAATGAGAAAAAATATGTTGGAAACGGGTAAGAACAAAGACTATAATTTAGTTATAACGCACAAAAGCATCAGCTAGTAAAGGAGGATCTTTATGAGAAGTATGAAAAACAAAGTAAAAATGGCGGCGGCAGTTTTAAGCGTGGCGATGATCGTCAGTGCGTGCAGCGCTCCCCAGCTCATTGAAGAAACTACTTGGGCTCTGCAAGCAGGAGAAAGCGCGGCTCCCCAGGCAGCTCTGGATCAGAATTATTCCTTTACCGTCGGCACTTCGTCTTCGGGCGGCTCCGTCTATGCCATCGGAGCAGGGCTTTCCAATCTGCTGAGCAGCAAGATCGAAGGGCTGGATCTTCGGGCTGTGGCCACCGGAGGGGCTGTGGATAATATCGGCCTCATGGCCAATGGAGAAGTCCAGATCTCCCTAAACGCAGCAAATACGAATTTCATGGCCCATGATGGAAGTCTGGCCGGGATGGAAAAGCAGGAAAACCTTCGTGGAATCTGTACCCTTTATCCCAGTGTCATTCATTTCCTGACAGCCAGAGATTCAGGGATTGAAACGGCGGCTGACCTTAAAGGAACCTCTGGAGCCGTCGGAGCAGCGGGCAGCGCCAGTGAATGCTATTCCAACGATATCCTGGGCTTTTATGGCTACGACTACAAAAAGAGAAAGGACGTAGAGCCTGTCTTTACGGCCAGCACCGGCGCTGTAGATCTGTTTAAGGATGGCCATATTGACTGGGCCTTCTTCCCCCTTGGCGTTCCGGGCTCCAATGTGCTGGATCTGGCCATGAGCGGGAAAATCAATATCCTTCCCATCGCAGGAGATGACCAGAAGAAGCTTCTGGAAAAATACAGCTATTATGTCCCCTATACGATTCCCGGCGGCACCTACCAGGGCTTTGATGAGGATATCGATACCATTGCCTGCACCATCGTACTGACGGTAGATGCAGACGTGGATGAGGAAGTGGTTTACCAGATGACCAAATGTATCTGGGAAAATCTGGAAGAGGTTACGCAGATTGCAGACAGCTTAAAATGGATGGCAAAAGAAACGGCCGTCGATGGCCTGGGAGTTCCGCTCCATGCAGGGGCAGAGCGTTACTATAAGGAAATCGGCTGGATCCAGTAAGGAGGTACGTTATGGCTCAAACACAGGCAGCAGATAAAAAGGCCGCTCCCGATGAGTTTTCCGGACGGACCAGAAGGATGGAAGGAACGATCTGGGGAACCATTATCCGGGTCGTGGCAGTTGCTCTCGCCCTTTTTCATTTATATACGGCAGGATTTGGCGCGCTTTCTGTGGTAAAGCAGCGGAGCATACATCTGGGATTGGTACTCTTTCTTATTTTCCTGTGGTTTCCTACCAGCAGAAAGCACTCTTCCCGGCTGAAGATGAGCGCCGATTCAGTGATATTGGCGATCCTGGGCCTTGCCCTGAATCTGTACGTATTTGTCCGGTTTGATCAGATTGCCATGCATTCCGGAATCTTAAGCCAGACAGATTTATGGGTGGGCGGGCTTTTAATCCTGGTGGTGTTAGAAGCCAGCCGCCGGGCTTCTGGTATGGCTCTCCCCCTGTTAATGGGCATCGCCCTGCTTTACTGCCGGTACGGCGAGCTGTTCCCGTCGTTTTTCCGGCATTCCGGAATGTCGCTTCACCGGATCATCCAGTATATGGTGTGGTCCACAGAAGGAATTTATGGACTGGTACTGGGCGTTTCCTCTACATATCTCTTTGTATTTATTCTTTTGGGAGCCATTCTCGATAAGACAGGACTGGCCGGAGTCATCAATGATATTGCCACCTCTGTTGCCGGACAGGCCCGGGGAGGCCCTGCAAAGGTGGCTATTTTAGTCAGCGCCTGCATGGGAACGATTTCAGGAAGCGCCGTAGCCAATGTGGCCACCACAGGAACTTTTACGATTCCGATGATCGAGTAGGAGGGAAAATTAAATGAATTTTCCCGACCTCTCACACCACCGTACG
>OLFX01002573.1_pt1 | contig 14631 bp, 13 predicted proteins | sample 1605091 | NCBI WGS metagenome assembly OLFX01 (sample SAMEA3888906, study PRJEB22519) | human gut metagenome | biome: human gut; feature: human-associated habitat; material: faeces | place: Denmark | collected 2012 | reverse complement strand
AGGGTGGAAAACCGCAGGTTGTCTACCCTCTTGTGCGCCCGCGCGGCGTCAGCGCGTTCCTCAGGTTTGCAACTGATGCAGCAGTTTTCTTTTCTCCTGCACTATGCTATAATAAAAAACAAGGGGATGAGAAACTATGCAGATCGAAATTCGACAGTACGAGCAGCGTGACGCTGCACAGGCAGCAGAAATTTGGAACGAGGTCGTTGAGGACGGCAAAGCCTTTCCGCAGATGGAAAAGCTGGACGAGGTGACCGGTCATGCCTTTTTCACTGAGCAGACCTACACTGGCGTAGCGTACGACGCGGCAACCGGTGAGCTGGTCGGTCTGTATATTCTGCACCCGAATAATGTGGGACGCTGCGGACACATCTGCAACGCAAGCTATGCAGTTAAAAAGTCTGTGCGCGGACAGCATATCGGTGAAAAACTCGTCACGCACTGCCTGAAACAGGGAAAAACGTGCGGATTCCGCGTGCTGCAGTTCAACGCAGTCGTCAAGAGCAACACAGGGGCGCTGGCGCTGTACAAAAAGCTGGGATTCACACAGCTTGGCGTGATTCCGGGCGGATTTTTGAACAAGGACGGCGAATACGAGGATATTATCCCGCATTACCACGTTCTATAAAGAGAAAAGGAGAAAACAATGCTTTTTTGCAACATTGATCTGTTGGATGAGAATTTTGAGTGCAAACACGGGCAGTACGTCGGCGTGAAGGACGGCAAGATTGCCTACATCGGCGATGCCGAGCCACAGGAGGATTACGGCGAGCGTTACGACGGCAAACACCGTCTGCTGATGAGCGGCTTTTACAACGTGCACAGCCATGCGCCGATGACGCTGCTGCGCGGCTACGCGGAAAATCTGCCGCTGCAGCGCTGGCTGGGTGAGAAGGTATTTCCGTTTGAGGACAAGATCGATGACGAGGCGGCGTACTACGGGACGCAGCTTTCCATCGCGGAAATGCTGGCGAGCGGTACGGTTTCGTTCTCGGATATGTATTTCTTCTTCGATGGCATGATGCCCGCGATCCGCGAGAGCGGCATCAAGTGCAACCTCAGCCGTGGCCTGACCGTATTTGACGACAGCGACTACGAGAGCCTTCCCGCCTACAAGGACAATCTGCGCCTGCTGAACGAGTGGAACGGCGAGATGGGCGGTCGGCTGATCGGTGATCTGTGTATCCACGGCGAGTATACCTCGACGCCCAAGGTGGTCGAGGCGGTAGCCGCCCATGCGAAGGACGCGGGTGCGCGTATCCACATCCACCTGTCCGAGACGCAGACCGAGCACGAGGAGTGCAAGCAACGTCATGGCCTGACGCCGGCGGCGTACATGGAGGCGCACGGCATTTTCGATTCTCCGACCACGGCGGCGCACTGCGTCTGGCTGGAGGACGAGGATTTCGATATCCTCAAGAAGCACAATGTTTCGGTCGCTTGCTGCCCGGCAAGCAATCTCAAGCTGGCATCCGGCTACGCGAACATTCCGAAAATGCTGGAGAAGGGCATCAATATCGCGCTCGGCACGGACGGCGCAGCCTCCAACAACAACCTGAACATTTTTCAGGATATTTACCTGTTCGGCGTGGTCTACAAGGGTTTCTATCACGATTCCACGCTGCTGACGCCTGCGCAGGTGCTGCACACCGCAACGCGCGCCGGTGCGCTCTCGCAGGGACGCACGGACTGCGGCAAGCTGGCGGTTGGATATAAGGCTGACCTGTGCGTCATCGATACCGATACGCCGCAGTTTACGCCGATGACCGATGCCGCCTGCAACGTGGTCTATGCGGCTCAGGGCGCGGACGTTCGCCTGACTATGGTAGACGGCGAGGTGCTGTACCGCGATGGTGAATTCAAGACCATCGACATTGAAAAGGTAAAGGCGGAAACGCAGAAGCGTACGGACGCTATCCTGCGTCGGCTGTAAGGAGGGACGACCTATGCTGACAAAAGCAAATGTAGTGGAATCTGCAGCATATCTTAAAGAAAAGCTGCCGTTTGTGCCCGAAATCGCGCTGGTGCTCGGCTCGGGCATTGGCCCGCTGGCGGATGAGGTGGAAAACCCGGTCTATGTGCCCTACGGCGAGATTCCGCACTTTAAGGTATCCACCGCGCCCGATCACGCAGGACGCATGGTGTGCGGCACACTGGCCGGACGCCGCGTTATCTGTATGCAGGGCCGTCTGCATGGCTACGAGGGCTACGCGCCGGACGAGGTGGCATATCCTGTTTATGTGCTGAAAGAGTTGGGGGTGAAGGCGCTTGTCGTGACGAATGCGTCCGGCGGCATCAACACCGGCTATCATGCGGGTGATTTTATGCTGATCACCGACCACATCAACATGACAGGCAAAAGTCCGCTGACCGGCAAAAATGATCCCGAACTCGGTACTCGTTTTCCGGATATGACGTTCGCGTACAGCCACGAACTGGGAGAAAAAGCCATGCAGGCCGCTGCGAACTGCGGTCTTAAGCTGCATCAGGGTGTATACTGCGGCGTAAACGGCCCGCAGTTTGAGACACCGGCGGAGATCCGCATGTTCCGCACGCTCGGTGCGGATGCGGTCGGCATGTCCACCGTGTTCGAGGTCATTGCAGCCGCGCACTGCGGTCTGCCGCTCGTCGGTATTGCCATGATCACCAATATGGCGGCGGGCGTGCTTATGCAGCCGCTCTCGGGCGCTGAGGTCAACGAGACTGCCGAGCGCCGCGGCGCAGAGCTGCGCCGTCTGGTGGCAAAGCTGCTCGAGAAAATTTAAGGAAAATTTCAAAAAAGTGTTGACAGAAAGCGATTTCTGCGATATACTAATAAAGCTGTCACGGAAAAGCGTTGGCAGCTTGATTTCGAGGTGTGGCTCAGCTTGGTAGAGCGCTTCGTTCGGGACGAAGAGGCCGCAGGTTCAAATCCTGTCACCTCGACCACAAAAACTCTGAAAACCACATGGTTTTCGGAGTTTTTTGCTATCTGATGAAAATTTTACTTACCACTTAATATATCGAAAGAGAGGACGGCACAGATGCAGAACGCAGAACAGAAGACCGCACTCATTGCGATGAGCGGCGGCGTAGACAGCTCGATCGCGGCTTACCTGATGCGGCAGGCGGACTTCCGCTGCATGGGCACGACCATGCGACTGTACCGCAACGAGGATCTCGGCGCATGTAATTTCCGCACCTGCTGTTCGGAAAAGGATATCGAGGACGCAAGTGAGGTTGCATTTCAGCTGGATATTCCGTATGAGGTACTGGATTTTACGCTGGATTTTCAGGAGAAGATCATCGGCAAGTTTGTCCGCACCTATGAGGCAGGCGGCACGCCCAATCCCTGTATTGACTGCAACCGATTTATGAAGTTCGACAAGCTGCTGGATTTTGCCGAGCAGCACGGCCTGTATTACGTTGTCACGGGTCACTATGCCCGCATTGAGCAGGATGAACAGACCGGACGCTGGCTGCTCAAAAAGGGCGTGGACGCGGGCAAGGACCAGAGCTATGTGCTGTACACGATGACGCAGCGGCAGCTGGCGCACACCAAATTTCCTCTGGGCGACCGCAACAAGCCGGAGATCCGCGAACTGGCGGAGCAGCTTAGCTTCTGCAACGCACGCAAGCACGACAGCCAGGATATTTGCTTTGTGCCGGACGGCGATTACGTCAAGTTCATGGAGCAGTACACGGGCAAGCACTATCCGGCAGGCGATTTCCTCGATTTAGACGGCAAGCCGGTGGGAAAGCACAAGGGTGCTGTCCGCTATACCGTCGGTCAGAGACGCGGCCTCGGTCTTGCGATGGGTGAGCCGGTGTACGTCTGCGGTAAGGATATGGAGAAGAACACGGTTTCGGTCGGACCGGAGGCAGCGCTGTTCTCGGACACTGTGATCGTAGATGACATGAACTGGATTTCGATTCCGGAGCTGACCGAGCCGATTCACATCAAGGCGAAGATTCGCTACCGCCATGCGGAGCAGCCGGTGACGGTTTCTCCGATGGAGGACGGCCGTGTCAAGCTGGTGTTTGATGAGCCGCAAAGAGCCGCAGCGATCGGTCAGGCGGCGGTGCTGTACGACGGCGATGTAGTTGTCGGCGGCGGCACCATCGTGGACGTGCCAAAGCAGGCAGGCAAGTGAGGCGCGGCATGAAATTTCTCATTGCATCCGATATTCACGGCTCGGCGTACTACTGCGAACAGCTGCTGCAGGCGTTCGAGCGCGAGCAGGCTGCGCGTCTGCTGCTGCTCGGCGATATTCTTTACCACGGTCCGAGAAACGATCTGCCGCGCGATTATGCGCCGAAGAAGGTGATTGCCATGCTGAACGGCATGGCGGATATAATCCTCTGCGTACGCGGCAACTGCGACACCGAGGTGGACCAGATGGTGCTCACGTTCCCAATCCTCGCGGACTATGCCGTCTTGTCGGCAGGGGAGCGGCTGGTGTATGTCACGCACGGACATCAATTCAACACGAAAACACCGCCTCCGTTGTGTCAGGGCGATGTGCTGCTGCACGGACATACGCATATTCCGGCATGGGAGCCGTTTGGCAGGGAAAACCTGTATCTGAACCCGGGTTCAGTGTCCATCCCGAAAAATGATACCGCGCATGGCTATATGACACTCGAAAACGGCGTTTTTACATGGAAAACGCTGAGCGGCGAACCATATCATGAATGGAAAATGGAGAATTGAGAATGGAAAATGAAACGCAGGATGGTGTATCCCGCAGGGATAATTCTCCATCCTCCATTTTCAATTCTCAATTACTGCAATAAAAAAACCGAGGCTTTACGCCTCGGTTTTTTGCTTACGCGGGATAACTCAGTCTACCTTTACAGTCCAACCCAGCTCATCCGGCAGCTTGCCCCACTGGATGCCGGTCAGGGTGTTGTACAGCTTGTGGGTAACTTCGCCGATCTCACCGTTGTTGATGTGAGCAACATCGCCCTCGTAGCGCAGCTCGCCAACCGGAGAGATAACTGCAGCGGTACCGGTGCCGAATACCTCTTCCAGCTTGCCGTCGTGGGAAGCCTTCATAACGTCAGCGATCGGCAGGCGCTCCTCGGATACCGGAATGCCCCAGTGCTTGAGCAGCTCGATGCAGCTCATACGGGTAACGCCCGGCAGAACGGTGCCAACAGTCGGAGCGGTGTAAACGGTGCCGTCGATCTTGAAGAAGCAGTTCATGGAGCCGACTTCCTCAACGTACTTGTGTTCAACGCCGTCCAGCCACAGGGTCTGCTCGTAGCCCAGCTCGTGTGCCTTTACCTGAGAGATCAGGGATGCAGCGTAGTTGCCGCCGCACTTGGTGAAGCCGGTGCCGCCCGGGCAGGCACGAGTGTACTCATCCTCGACGAAGATCTTAACCGGGTTAATGCCGGTGGAGTAGTATGCGCCGACCGGAGAGCATACGATGATGAACTTGTGGGTGCGGGAGGTGCGAACGCCCAGATGCGGCTCGGTAGCGATGACAAACGGACGGATGTACAGGCTGGTGCCCTCAGCGTGCGGAACCCAGTCCTGATCGAAGGAAACAATGGCCTTGACAGCCTGAACGAAATCCTCTACCGGCAGGCTCGGCAGGCACATACGATGGTTGGTGTTGATCATACGCTGTGCATTCTTGTCCGGGCGGAACAGCTGAATGGAGCCGTCCGGGGTGCGGTAAGCCTTCAGACCCTCAAAGGACTCCATTGCATAATGGAAAACCATCGCTGCCGGATCAAGCTCAAGCGGCTGATACGGTACGATGCGGGCGTCGTGCCAGCCCTGTTCTTCATCGTGGTCAATGATCAGCATATGATCGGTATAATGAACGCCAAAGCCGAGGTTGCTTTCGTCCGGCTTTGCTTTAGGAGTAGTAGTGCGCTGTGTTGTGATCTGCAGCATGGTTGCTTCACTCTTTCTGTATAAGAATTTGTACTCTTTTATTATAGCACTCGATTCTCACAACGCAAGGTGTTTTTCGGCAGAAAGGGTGACAAACCCGCTGCGCTTTGGTATAATATGTTCGTACGAATTGCTGAAAGGAGTGAGTGCGTATCAAAAAAATCATCAGCTGTGTGCTGTGTGCCGCGCTGCTGCTGACGTTTCTGCCTGCACCGGCGCATGCGGTGACGCTGACAGCGATAAACGACTCCATCCTGCCGCTTGACGAGAGCACCATGCCTGCGCGTCTCGGCGGCGAAACCTATGTGCCGTACAGTGTGTTTACCACGCTCGGCGTGTCAGCCTCGGAGAATGACGGCGTGCTCGATCTTTCCGCAAACGACGAAACGCTCAGCTTTTCGACTGCGGAAGGCTATGTGTACGACCAGAATCTGAACAGCTATTCCACACCCGCGTATGAGATGAACGGAACGGTTTATGTGCCGGTCAAGCTGTGCTGTGCGAAGTTCGGCTTTACCTATTCTTCACTGACCCTGCAGGGGGAAAATGTGCTGCGTGTCGCGGACGGCTCGGCACAGAGCGACTCGGCGTTTATTGCGGCGCATACCAAGGTGATTGAGAACACGATCGACAACTACAAGGACAATACCTCCGGGTCGGACCGCAGCAATAACACGAATACCAATCCCGCACCGGCAAAACCGGTGGACAATGATACCATTGAAATACCAAAGGTAGAGGAAAAGCCGGCGAAAAAGCCGGTCCGCGTGTATCTTGCCTATTACGGCGCGCCGAACGAAAACACGGCGGCTGTTCTGGACAATCTGCATGACGCAGGCAGGCAGGCGGCATTCTTCCTGCCGACGGATACCTCCAAATGGGACGATGATCTGGTTCGCCGAATCGTAGCGGAGGGACATACGGCAGCCTTTCTGCTGCAGGCGGACAGCAAAACCGACGGAGCCGACATGCTGGCGGATCTTGCTGCTGCGAACGAACGCCTGACGCTGCTGACCGGTGTTGCAGCCCGCATAGCCGCCAACCAGAGCGGCAGCGACGCGCTCACCGAAGCACAGCGCAGCGTGCTCATCGGTGCAGGCTACCGCCTGTGGGATGCCGGTCTGGACAGCGGCGATGCCGAGAAAAATGCGGCGGAAGCGTATACGCAGACCGTACAGTATTTCGCCTCCACGTCCGGCGTGGTAGTCGTGCGGCTGCATCACAGCAAGGCAACCCCGAGACTGACCGAAGCGCTGTGCTCGTATATCGGACGGCAGGGTATTTCGGCAGGACGCATTACATACAGCGTTGCACCGGTCAACAGTGCATCCGATACCCGATGAAGGGAGAACTCTATGAAGCTGATCTTATGTGTGGATGATAAAGGCGGCCTGGCCTTCAACCATCGCCGACAGAGCCGCGATCGTGTGCTGAATGAGCGCATTCTTATGCACTGCGGTATGCACAGGCTGTGGATAAGTCCGTACACCGCAAAGCTGTTCGGAGCGGATACGGCAGTACGGCTTTGCATCGCTGAGGATTGCCTCGAGCGGGCGGAAGAGGACGATTACTGCTTCGCTGAGGTGCACAATCCTGCACCATACTTAAACAGGGTGCAGCAGGTGATATTATATCACTGGAATCGTGTCTATCCCGCCGACCGGTATTTCACCCTGCCGGAAACCGGATGGACAAAGCAGAGCGAGACCGAATTTGCCGGTTCCTCGCATGAAAAAATAACAGAGGAAGTATTTGTTAAATGCGAAAATTGACCCGCGCGTTTGCGCCGATTGTATTCGTGCTCAGCCTGCTGCTTTCCGGCTGTGCACTGCCCATGCCGTCGAGCAGTATGGTTTCGATGGACGAGCTGCCCGCCTACTCGGATTCTGCTTATGTTGGGATCGACGGCAACCAGCCGTCCTTCACCGACGCAGACAAGCAGGAGACCGAAGCGTTTGAGAAATATTCGGATTTGGATTATCTCGGACGGTGCGGCACGGCATACGCCAATGTCGGACAGGAGCTGATGCCCGCAGATGGAGAAAAACGCGGTTCGATCGGTCAAGTCAAGCCAACCGGATGGCATACGGTCAAGTATGACTGCGTGGACGGCAAATATCTGTATAACCGCTGTCACCTGATCGGCTGGCAGCTTACCGCCGAGAATGCAAACAAGCAGAACCTGATCACCGGCACGCGATACCTCAATATCGAGGGTATGCTGCCGTTTGAGAATATGGTCGCTGACTATGTGAAGGAAACCGGCAACCATGTGCTCTATCGGGTCACGCCGGTGTTTGAGGGCAGCAATCTTGTCGCCTCGGGCGTGCAGATGGAGGCGTGGTCGGTCGAGGACGACGGCGAAGGCATTTGCTTTAACGTGTACTGCTATAACGTCCAGCCGGGCGTGGAAATTGATTATGCCTCCGGCGAAAGTCAGGCAGCGTAAAGAAAAACAGCAAGTTCAGTTGGACTTGCTGTTTTTCTTTCATTGAGAATGGAGAATTGAAAATTGAGAATTTCGGTAACGCGCAAAGCGCGTTTATTCAATAACCGCCCTTCGGGCGGCTTCTTTCATTCTCCATCCTCCATGATCCATTCTCAATTTGTTAAATTTGCTTGCGGATATGCTCCAGTGCGCCCTTCTCCAAACGGGATACCTGCGCCTGTGAGATGTGTATCTCATCAAACGAAAGGAAGTAATACTTAGGGTGATTTTGATTTCTGGCATTATCGTACTGCAAAATGGCGGTTCTGTCAAGATAAGCGGGAAATAATAAAAGAAAAGTTTTGAAAAAAGAAAACAGCAAACCTTGCAGGTTTGCTGTTTTTTCGTCTGCTACCCAAGGTGCCACCGCACACAGTACCGTACCTCATACGTGCCCTGATACCCCGAGCGCGCCCGCTGAAAGCTCATTTGCAGCTGTGAGTTAGAGGTTTGCATCTCAGATACGATCGGCTCTGCACCGGTGGTGAGGAAAATATCGAGCGAGATACGAGTTTTGCTCTCGTCTGAGTCCACGATGATATGGTCAACGAGCGCCTTGGACATCTCGCGCGAGAACCCGCAGCTCATCTGCCACCGTTCCTCGATGATGCGGCGCAGATTTTCCACCCGTCGGATACGTTCTTCCAGTGTCTTGTCCGCGTTCTGTAGTTCTGTTCGCTGCTGCTCGAGGGCGGCAAGCTGCTCGTTGCAGGTCTCGTTGCGCTGTTTGAACTCGTTGTTGGAGAGCGCACCCGCAAGCGCGAGGTCGAGCAGCTTGTCCTTGCGGCGGGTGACGGCTTCGATTTCCTGTTCGACTTGAGCAAGCGCAGGCGCGTTATCCTGCTGTGCGGCAAAGGCGCGCAGATTGTCGATGTACTCCTGCACAGCGGCTGAGCGCTCGTCCGTTATCTGCTCGAACACACGCTCCAAAATGCGGTCCAGCTCGTGGCTGTAAACTGTGGGGGAGTCGCAGCCGCCCTGTTTTCCCTTTTCGCGGTACAGTTTGCAGTTCCAGCACTCCGACTCGCCGCGGCTTTTGCTTTTATACACATGCCTGTGGAAAGTTGTGCCGTGCTTCGCGCAGATGAGCTTGCCGCTGTAGGCGTAGCGGTTCTGGGATGCCTGCGCGTGCGCCTTCATGGTCTTGCCGCGCGAGGCAAGCAGACGGTTAGCCTGCTCCCACAGCGCTTCGGGCACGATGGCAGGCACACGGTCGTCCTTATGCACGAGCCATTTGTCTGCACTCAGGCGGTAGCTGCGTTTGTCGCGGTAATCGCGCGAGGCGTATCGCCGACCGGCATAGCAGCCCTTGTATTTCGGGTTGCGTATCATGCCGTACAGCGTGGAGTAGGTGAGCGGCTTGCCCTGCCGTCCGCGTACACCGCGGCTGTCCAGATCGTTGGCAATGGCGCGGAGACCGAGGTCTCCGGCAGCGTAGCGCTCGAACACCTCGCGGACGACGGCGGCTTCCGGCTCGACAATCTCCAATCGCCCGTCAACCTTGTTGTACCCGAACAGATTGTTCTGACCGAGCAGCACGCTGTTCTCCTGTGCACGCTTAAAGCCGAAGCGTGTGCGCTCGGACAGCTTGCGCACCTCGTCCTGTGCGATGGAGGACATGATGGTGAGCCGCAGTTCGGCATCCTTGTCAAAGGTGTTGATGTTGTCGTTCTGAAAGTACACGCCCACGCCACAGCGCAGCAGCTCGCGCGTGTAGCGCAGACTGTCGAGCGTATTGCGGGCAAAACGGCTGATCTCCTTGGTGACGATGAGGTCAAAGCGGCCGCGTTTCGCGTCCTCGATCATCTTGAGAAACTGCTCACGTCCTTCGACAGACGTGCCGCTGATGCCCTCATCGACGTAGCCGCCGGCAAACCTCCAGTGCGGATTTGCGGCGATATAGTCCTCAAAATAGCGTTTCTGGTTGCCGAGACTGTTGATCTGCTCGTCTTTGTCGGTCGAAACACGGGCGTAGTAGGCCACAGCAAGCTCGGTGTCGAAGATGCTGCGGCCCTGCGCCTGCATTTCGTCCAGTCTGCGGACATTCATCGGGCGGCCTCCTTACGGCGTGCTGTGCAGCCGGGTCAGCTTGTCCGTCTGCACATGGCGGACAAAATCGTGCTCGTCGCGGGTGATGCAGCCGCTCTTCAGCATTTCGTCGTTGAGCGCGAGAATCTGGTAGATCTGTGCACACTGAAAGTTGTTGGTCATGGAAATTCCTCCTTCTGGTAGTTAGGATTGCCGTGATGCGGGCGGTTTAACCATTCATACATATAAATATTATATCAATGACAGGCGTGGTTGATACGCTTATCGAAAGTACTTCGTGATACCATTCCACACCTTGTTCGGCTCGCGCAGAACCTTTTTCAGCGCCTTCAGACGCTTTTTGCCGCGGGAAACGGTTTCGGGGTCGCGGCTGCTGTGGATAAGGTTTTTCACCACATACTCGTCCGACGGCGCGTAGAGCAGTACGGCGCGAGCTTTCTTTCCGTCGCGTCCGGCGCGGCCGATTTCCTGCGTGTACGCGTCAATGCCGATGGGCAGTCCGGCGTGCACGACCAGACGCACGTCGGGACGGTCAATGCCCAGACCGAAGGCGTTCGTAGCTACGATGATCGGGTGCTTTTTCGTCAGAAAGTAGTCCTGCACGTGGGCGCGTTTGCAGCGTTTCATTTTGCCGTAATAAGCCTTCACTGGATAGTCACGAGAACGCAGCCATTTGGTGGTGCGCTTGACATCCTTGACGCGTGGGCAGTAGATGATCGTGGCACCGTGCTTGCGGTACTTACGCAGTACATTGTCCAGCATGATGAGCCGCGCGTTCTGCAGTTTGCGGGTCTTTCCGGTCTTATCGCGGATGGTAATCTTCTTGACATAGATTTTGATATTTTTCCGACGAATCGGAAACAGCAGGCGCTTGGGGTCGTGCATGCACAGCCGCTCGGCGATGTAGTTGAGGTCGGAGCACGTGGCGGTCGCGGTGAACGCCAGCACCTGCGGGTGCTTGGGCAGCGACTCGATGAACGGCCCGATACGGCGGTAATCCTTGCGAAAGGCGTGCTCGACCTGCGGCAGAATATGCGCCTCGTCAACGACCACGCGGCGCACATGCGCGGCGGCAAGTGTGGTGCACACATCCTCGCGGCGGAGCTGCTCCGGCGCAAGGTAGAGGAGACCGCCGTTCGCGGTAAAGTCGCGCAGAATGGCGGCGTGAGCGAACGTGCTGAGATCGGAGTTGAGCAGAGCGGAGCGCACGCCTCTGCGCTCGAGCGCCTGCACCTGATCGCGCTGCAGCGCGCGCAAGGGCGAGAAAACAAGCGTGAGCGAACCCGGCTCATCGAGCAGTGCAGGCAGCTGGTACAGTAATGACTTTCCGCCGCCGGTTCGCAGCCGAACGAGGACATCACGTCCGGCAAGAATCGGCGTCAGTGCACGTTCCTGTTCATCGCGCAGATGTTCGATACCGAATGTCTGCAGTGCAGGATATATATCCTTATTATACATTATTGTCCTCCTCGTTTCCCGCCGGAATGGATGGAATGCTGGAATTTATGAACTTTTTCGTTGGGATTGCAAGATAGCGTCTGCCAGCCCCCTCAGTGTTGATTTTGACCTTTTCAGACGTGCAGAGCGAACGGTCCTTCAATGCCTGTACAACATCTTCGACAAGCTCGGGACCGACTCCGGCACGCTGCAGCAGACCAGCGAAGCGGTCGGGATGATAGACTAGCAGCGGCTCGTTCTGATACGTGTATTCGAACGCCGTTGTCTCAGCAAGTTCCTCGAGTGACTGCGGCCGCGGATGGATCGCGTCCTTGTAACGCTCCGGCTCGAGCAGGAAGGCAACACCCTTATCGATTGTTTCTGCGCGGGAAAGCTGTGCCTCTTTTGCGACGCGCTCAGCCTCGCCGGAGATGCGGTCGAATGCAGCACGGCTGTTTTCATTGGTCAGCAGAGCGTGGCGGATAAACTGCCGTGCAATGGTAATCCAGCGCTTCGGAAGATTCAGCCGGTAGGCGTGTGGATTGCCGGCAAGATCATCAATGGCCTCGTTGAGCGTGCCTGCTGCTCCAGAAATGCAGCACAGCAGCTTGGCAGCCGCCAGGCGAAGGCAGTCTGCGTCGGACTCGCGCAGGGCGTTTACCTGTTTGGGCACAGTGACGGTGTACGCATACGCCGCCGGAAAGGTACGCGTGGAGATGACGATGGGGAACGCGGCAAACGGGCGTGCCTCGGCGTTGCTGGTAAGCAGCTGAATGCGCGAATGCTGTTCGATCGTGTCGATCAGCAGCTTGCGCGGTGCGTCTCCGATCGGCTCGAGCAGGACAAGACGCCCGCTTGCAGCGGGGCTGTACACCGGCGGCTGGCTGTTTTCGAGGCGCAGCGTAAGTGGGCGCTCGAACGGCGCAGAAGGCGAACGCAACAGATCAACAGTGTGAAAGTGATCTTCGAGGTTTTCACGAACCGAAAGCGCTTGCGCGTTCGGTAGCGCGAAAACCATAAGGAAATTCGGGACGCTTTCCAGTGTCGATTCGCTCCACACACCTGCGAGCAGTACAGCCTCGAGAACCGGCAGGGCAAGCGGGTCGTTCTGCAGCAGCTCGATGAATCGGGATTCGTCGAAAGCACCGAGCAACTTGGCAGCGTGCGTGTTGCTGAGAATATCGGCAAAAAGTGTCTTTTCCGTCGAAAAATCTTTCTCAATGTACGCACGATTGCGGGATAAGGTGTCGCACATTTCGTACACAAGGTCAACCTCACGGTCGCTGAGGTCAAGGCCGGGAAAGCGCGGTTTCTTGTCCCAAGCGGTCGTGCGGACGGCATAGGTGAAGCGAATGTCTGACTGATAAATCGCTACGATTTTCCAGCGTGTATGTACATCGGCGGACGAAATGCCGACCGCGCCGACCTGCTCGGCAAGGAAGGGTACGCGCAGGTCGCTGGCGATCACAGCACCGCGGTTCGTGATGAAGTAATCGCTCGCGTCGACACGATCGCAGAGCTTTGCAGGAAATGCGTCGTTGTCGGGCCAAATTTTTTCAAGCAGGACGACAGCGTCAGCCGCATGCGCGGCAAGGGTACGGATAAGCTCTTCTTTGTTCATAATTTTGCTCCTTTTGCGTGTAAAGATGGGTGCGAAAAGTACTTTTCGTTTGACTTCGAGAAGAGTTTAGCAAACAAAAGGTAATACGTCGATAAACGTGATTCAAAAGAAAAACGAAATATTATTAGAATATAAATACGATATATTTGCTTAAAATGAATGAAATAAGAACCTTTTCTGGATAATGCGTTTCGAAAAAACACAGGTGGAACGAAAAATTACGCAAAAATATTTTTTATGGCAAAAAAAACGCCGTAGGCGGAAGATGCTTTCCGTCTGCGGCGACATTCTATATTAGTGGGAGGTGCGTTACGTGTTGTGCTTGGGGAGGTGGAGATTATCTTTCAAGAATTGTTTGTAACCATCAGAAGTGCCCTGCTGCAGCTGCTCCCAGTAAGCGATACCTTTTTTGGCAATTTCTTCACACTCTTCTTGGGAAGGAAGATTACAGCGAACTGCTGTTTGATAGTCTAAGCGAGATTGGAAATCTATATCGCTGTCGTATATTAAATCAGTTAGTTGCTCCAAAGGCCAGAACAATCTCATCGTATCTCTAAGAAGAGGAAAGTCGTTAGCGGAAAAATCGATGGGAAATGCGACCGGTGTTTTGCTTTCCCGCTGATCTACTGCAGAGGTATGCAGCAGCTTATGTGCCCAACGCCAGAGATGGTTGTTGTTGATCTGCTTATCGTCCGGTGCATATACAGTCTGCAGCTCATTTCCGGCGATAAATGCGAGAATGTAAGAACCCAGACATTTTGGGGCATCGAGCGATGCAGCGGGATTGCTACTGTTTTTCTTTGCAATATGATAGATATAAGGAAATATCATTTTTGTGCAGGGAGCAGAGACATAGTCGGAAGGAATAAAAAAACGATATTTCTCTATCGGAGAAAGGGTGCTGATAAAATAATCGGTACCGGATTCAAAGGATTCGGTGAACTCTAATGGTTCAAGGGAATCGGCGGATACTGTGCATTCAGATATCGATTTTTTCAAAGGATTTAAGCAATGCGCAGCATGGATCATTGACGCATAAATAGCAGACAGCAATTGACAGTCATCGGGATAATGACTGTTCTTGCGGTTTCGTTGCAACGGTGTACAAAGGGAACATAATAAAAAACTTAATAATGGACTGCCAAT
>OLFX01002558.1_pt1 | contig 14690 bp, 10 predicted proteins | sample 1605091 | NCBI WGS metagenome assembly OLFX01 (sample SAMEA3888906, study PRJEB22519) | human gut metagenome | biome: human gut; feature: human-associated habitat; material: faeces | place: Denmark | collected 2012 | reverse complement strand
ATAGTCTTATTCATCAGTATTGCTTTAAAAAGAACTATTATTTTGTATCGGGGGATAATATGGCTAATTCGCAGGATTCCAGATATTGGGGCATATTGCCAGAAGAATATATTGTAGGTAAAGCTACCTGGGTTTGGTATTCAAAAGAAAGGTATACAGAGAATGTGCGTTGGAAAAGGATAATGAAGAGAATTGGCTAAGATTTAGAAATAAATAATGGATGGAAATATAATAAATTATGGAAAATAGAATATGCTAATATTGTGTCACTCTGATGAAATGTCAGAGAGGCTTATAAGAATTTTCCTATTTTGTTGTTTTTTCAATCGTATTGATTGGATGAAAAGTTTATTGAATCCTGTTTTTTTATTGAAAAATATGTATTTATATTATAGTTATTATTTAAAAATTAGTGTTATGAAAAAAGTAAATGTATTGCTAGCTATTTGTGTTGCTGTTTTTAGTGTGTATTCATGGGCTTATTGTAGCAAAAGCTCGACTAATTCTCTTTTTAGTTTAATGGATATAGTTAATATTGAAGCTTTGGGAACTCCTGAGACCGGAACAGCTACATGCTCTATTAGTTATGACTGTATAAATTCGTCGGGCCAAAGAGACGGTGAAGTTAAGTGTACGGGGACTGAAAAATGTCATCGAGGGATTGATAAGAGTGGCACTATCATAATAAAAGAGAAGCGATGGGTTGAATGTGACGGATTGAAAACATATTGCTAAATAAATAGAAAAATGAGGCTGATTATATTGTGTATTTGTACTCTTTTATTTGTGTTTAATATCATGAGTTGCAAAGAGGAAAGAAACTTAATGGAACTTGAATGTTCTCTATTTTCCTCTTTTAGAACTTATCCTGATTCAACTTTTTTTAAGAGTATTTCATGCTTATATTTTGAGGATGGTAAACTTTATATGTTTGATCCGTCAAGGGCTGATGTCGCTATTCTGGATATTGATAAAGATACTTTCTATACTGTTGGCAAATTTGGAGAAGGCCCTAAAGAAGTGGTATCGCCAACAGGATTTTATGTACAGAAGGATACTATTGGCATCTTAGATGCTGGTTCAATGGCTTTGAAATTTTATGATGGGAAGGGATTCATAGAATCAGTATCGGTTCCAACATGTAATGAATTTCGTTTCTTTATAGAAAATGACACTATTTATGCAACAACAATGACTGATAGTTCATGTTATGTTAAGACTGAAAGAAATTGGGACCGTATAAATAGTGGCGACATACAATTTTGTGGGGAGGTATTTTCTATAACTGAACATACAGATATGAATATATTACGTAATCAACGCCATCTAGTAAAAGGTGAAGATTGTTTGTATGCTATATGTCCAAGTTATCCTGTAATAGAAAAATATGATTTGCATGAAAATAGACTACTTGCTTCATGTGATCTCTCAGATATTAATATTATTAAAAATAATCTATCTTATATAAAGCAGAAAAATATATCTTCTAGAAGCTTTTTTACATATTTATGCGATGCTTATTGGAATAAAGATAAATTATATTTGTTGTGTGCTACTTGGGAAAAAGGATATGAAGTAAATACTATTCTTGTTCTAGACTCGGCTTTAACCCCATCTTATGTTTGTCGTTTGCCTGGTAAAATATATAATACGATTTGTGCTAATGAAAATTATATTTATGCAATGAATTATGAGCAGTGTGCTATGGAAATATATAAGATTAATATGCCTTTTTAGTTTTTTTCTTTGTTTGTTTCCTAATTGTAATAGCAATAAAAAAAATAAAATGGTAGAGCAAAATATTTCATCTTTGTTGAATCAGGATATTGATAGGCTGAAAGGGAGGCAAATTCTTTCTTTGGATTCTGTAGTGGGGGAGACTGAAAAGTGTGTAATTGTATATATTTTTAATTATTATGACTGTGAGACATGCATAGATAAAGGCTTTGAAATAGTAAACCTCATTGATAATAGTAAAAAAAGAGAATATGTAAAAGTAATTGTAAGTATGTTTCATGAAGTTACGTCTACTCAAAAAAGGAATTCATATAGAGGGTTTATTTATAAAGACAAGAATGATTTAATAAGAAAAGAATTGAGGTATATACCGACTCCTGTTATGATAATTGTTGATAATAATTGTCGAATAAGAGATGCGTGTATATTCGAAATATCACAAGATAAAAAACAATTAGATGACTTTATTAAGAAATGTCTTTCTATTGATGATTAGTTTACATTCTTTTCGAAATGATGGAGGTGATTTTACGATTTATTAACATTGAATTGTACTGACATAGACTCAAAAATGGCACGTTTCTTCAAAACAACGTCCCTTTGATTTTAAAGAAATGTGCCATTCTTGAGTAAACGTCAAAATATTGTATAGGAAGAGAGTTGATTTGTACAGTCGTTCTGCTTTAATAAAAAATTGAGAAATGGCATAGGGATACAAGTTACAGACCCGTCCTCTGTTCTAGTGGAAGGGACTTTAGGTATCATAAAAACCTGATAACGAGCTTCGAACCTGCCGTTTCGATATATGGCTTTGAGGACAAATTATACAAGAGAATGATTTACCTACTCTATATTGAATTATGCCGATGTAATGTGGTACATATTTGTGGATTACAATTATTAGCTAGAAGGAGATAATAGAGGGATTAGATTCAATTAATCTTATATTTTTTATATAGACAACTGATCGCATGGGAACAAAAGAAAAAATAGAACTAAAAGAAGGATAGGTGCTTATTGGTGATAGCCTTATTCATCAATACCGTTTTGAAAAGAACTATTATTTTGTATCTGGTGATAATTTGGCGAATTCACAAGATTCCCGTTATTGGGGAATGTTGTCGGAAGAATATATTGTAGGTAAAGCTACCCGTATTTGGAACTCAAAAGAAAAATATACCGATCAGATACGTTGGGAACGGATTTTAATGAAGATCAAATAAAGATGGGAGATGATAGAAGATGTTATTACAGAATAAATATATCGTTCATTTATTAATGCTGTTTGGAGTCATTGCGCTTTTAAGTGTTGTGACTGTTTCATCTTATACTATTGCGGTTGGAGATATGGCATATCAGAAGCTATATTTGGGGCGTGTGACTATTGTATTTGTAATATGTAGTCTTATTTCTTTATGTTTAGATAAAAAGGGAAATACTTTTTATTTATCAGTCGTTTGGTCTCTTATTATATTAGGTGGGGTTGAAGCTGTTTGGGGATTAAGGCAGATATACGGTTTAGCTGTTTCTAATCATTCATTATATGCGCTTACAGGTTCTTTCTACAATCCGGGGCCTTATTCCGGATACTTAGCAATGGTATTTCCTATTTGTTTGAGTGAATGGTTGAATCTAAAAAAGGTGAAGAAACGTACTTAGATCGAGCAAAGTAAATATTGTGTGGCTTTAGGAGTCTTGCTGTTAATTCTTTGTGTTTTACCGGCAGGTATGAGCCGTTCGGCATGGATGGCTGTTGCAATTTCTGGGATATGGGTATATGCTACATACCGTTCATGGGGAACTAGTTTAAGGAAGATAGGCCGAAAATATAAGAAAAGAGTATTTCCGGCTATTATTGCCGGGGGAATGGTATTGATAATAGTTGGTTATTCTCTTTTTCAATTAAAAGTAGATTCGGCTAATGGACGTCTGTTAATTTGGAAAGTGAGTGTTATGGCTATTGTGGAAAAACCTTTCCTTGGACATGGTACTGGAAACTTTGCATCGGCTTATGGAATGGCTCAGGAAAAATATTTCTCCCAAAAAGAGTTTACATCTACAGAAGAATTAGTAGCTGGAAGTCCTGAATACGCTTTTAATGAATATCTGCAAATAGCTGTAGAATATGGAGTCTTATTTCTATTGGTTGTGTTATTGATTATTGTTTTTTGCCTTTGGATAGGAATAACAGAGAAAAGACTAAGTGCATGTGCTGGTTTGATTTCTGTTTTAGTATTTGCATTTTCATCTTATCCAATGCAAATACCCGGATTTGCTATAGCATTCTATTTTTTATTGGCTGCTTGTGTAGTGGGTTCTTCACGGTTACAAATATTGTTCTTTATTATAATGATTGCTTTATTGGGAAGTTACTATTGGAAATATAATCAGTATAATGCTTGTGAAGAATGGTTTAGGTATAAAATGCACTATAATATAGGCGCATTTCGTTTAGCCAAAGAGGGGTATGAGAAAATTTATCCGGAATTGAATGATAGGGGAGCATTTTTGTTTGAATATGGACATTCTTTACATAAGTTGAAAGAATATAATAGTTCTACAGCAATTTTGAAAGAGGCAATGGCACATAGTTGCGATCCTATGATTTTGAACATAATAGGAAAGAATTATCAGGCTATAGGAAAATATGAAAAGGCTGAAGAGTATTTCATACGATCTACTCATCGGCTTCCGGGAAGAATTTATCCATATTACTTGTTGGCAAAGCTTTATGCGGAACCGGAATATCGACATCCGGAGAAATTAAAACAGGCGGTTCAGATTGTATTGACGAAGGAACCAAAGGTACAATCGACTGCAATAAGGGAGATGAGAGAAGAAGTGAAACTGCTAAAATAAATGGGTGAAGAAAAAAATGACTGTACAAACTTGATTATTAGATATTTTTGTCTAAATTTGGCAAACATGATACAAACTTACATACAGTATACAAGAAATTATATGTGAGATAATTAGAATAAACAAACCAATAAATACGATGAAAAATAATTCTACATGGATTTTATTGTGCCTTGCATGTATGATGACGCTCTCTTGTTCCGACAAGAAGAATACTGCAGATGAATCAGAGAAAGGTGTCTCCACAGTCCTTCCGGATACGAAGAATGAAGTAGCTGTTCAGATATTAAAGAAGCGTGATTTTCATCACGAACTGATGAGTAACGGCAAAATCAGTGCCCGTGGCAAAGCCGATCTGCGTTTTGAAACCGGTGAAGTCATCGCTCATATCTATGTGAAGAATGGCGACCGTGTACAGAAAGGGCAGAAGCTGGCTGATCTGGATAAATTCCGTCTGGAACAGAAGTTATCCCAGTCGGAAGATGCTTTGCTGAAAGCCGAACTGGAATTGAAAGACGTACTGATCGGGCAGGGATATTCTTCTGACGACTTTAGTAAAGTCCCTGCCGAAACAATGAAAATCGCCAAAGTAAAAAGCGGGTATGAACAGTCGAAATCCCAGTATGAACTGGCGAAAAGAGAGATGGAGCATGCTACGTTGATTGCTCCTTTTGACGGTGTGGTAGCCAATTTATTTTCGAAGCCTTATAATCCGGCAAATACTTCTGAAGCATTCTGTACTATTATTGATTCCAAAGGAATGGAAGCTGATTTCACAGTGCTGGAAAATGAACTTGCTTTTATCAGGATGGGAGATAAAGTGGTAATTACTCCTTATGCCGGAGGAGATGCGTTTGAAGGCAGTGTATCAGAGATAAATCCATTGGTGGATGCCAACGGCATGGTGAAAGTGAAAGCATTGGTAAATGCGGGAGGAAAACTGTTCAGCGGAATGAATGTAAGGGTAAGTGTCCGCCGTTCGCTGGGAGAGCGGCTGGTTATTCCGAAGAGCGCCGTTGTATTGCGTTCCGGCAAACAAGTGGTATTTACCCTGAAAGACGGCAAGGCAATGTGGAATTATGTGAATACGGGACTGGAGAATGCGACAGAATGTGTCGTCTCCGACAAGTCGCAGAAAGGCATCGAGGATGGTCTGCTGGAAGGAGATACGGTGATTGTCACCGGAAATCTGAATCTGGCGCATGAGGCGGAAGTCTATGTTAAATGAAGAATTAAGAATTAAATAATGAATCTATGATAAAATTCTTAATTCAGCGCCCTATTGCCGTATTGATGGCCTTTACCGCCTGTTTCATCATCGGGCTGGTGACATACTCTACGCTGCCTATATCACTGCTTCCCAATATCGCTATTCCTGAGATTACGGTACAGGTGGCGTCTGCCAATACCTCTGCCCGGGAATTGGAAAACACGATTGTCAAACCTTTGCGGGGGCAGTTGATTCAGGTCTCTACCCTGAAGGATATCCATAGTGAATCGAGAGACGGGGCGGGCATTATCCGCTTGTCATTTGAATATGGAACGAATACGGACCTTGCCTTTATCGAGGTAAATGAGAAGATAGATGCCGCCATGAACTATCTTCCGAAAGAAGCGGAACGCCCGAAGGTAATCAAAGCGAGTGCAATGGATATTCCCGTATTCTATCTGAATCTGACACTGAAGAATGACAGTGCTTACGGAGCTACGGAACAACAATCCTTCCTTGAATTGTGTGAGTTTGCCGAGTCTGTCATCAAGCGCAGGATAGAGCAGCTTGAAGAAGTTGCCATGGTGGACGTGACCGGAATTTTGGAACGACAGGTACAAATTGTGCCCGACAAGGACAAGCTCGCCATGATGGGACTCTCCATTGGAGATATCGAATCGGCTTTATCTTCTAATAATGTGGAACCGGGCAGCATGACAGTGCGAGACGGGTATTATGAATATAATATTAAATTCTCGACATTGCTGCGTACGGCGGAGGATGTGGAAAATATCTATCTGCGTAAGGGCGACCGCATCGTACAGTTAAAAGACTTCTGCAAAGTAAGCGTCGTACCTGTAAAGGAAAAAGGAGTATCCCTGTCCAATGGCAAACGGGCGGTGAGCCTTGCCGTCATCAAACAGGCGGATGAGAACATGGATAAGATGAAGCAGGCGCTGGTAGGCACGATGACCTATTTTCAGTTAGTATACCCGGAGATCGATTTCAGCATCAGCCGTAATCAGACGGAACTGCTGGACTACACCATCTCTAATCTGCAACAGAATCTCTCCCTGGGCTTTCTCTTTATTTGTCTGGTAGCGGTTCTGTTTCTGGGAGATGTAAAGTCTCCTTTGGTTATCGGACTCAGTATGGTGGTGTCCATCGTGATCAGCTTTGTCTTTTTCTACCTTTGCAATATGTCTCTCAATATCATTTCTCTTGCCGGATTGATCCTGGCATTGGGAATGATGATTGACAGTTCGATTATTGTGACTGAGAATATATCGCAATACCGTGAACGGGGATACTCCTTGCGCCGTGCCTGTGTGACGGGAACCAGTGAAGTGGTCACCCCCATGCTGAGCTCTTCTCTGACGACTATTGCTGTCTTTGCCCCACTGATTTTTATGAGCGGTATTGCAGGCGCTATTTTCTTTGATCAGGCTTTTTCTGTCACTGTAGGACTAATGGTGTCTTATCTCACCGGTATCATGCTGCTTCCCGTACTTTATCTGCTGGTTTACCGGACAGGTGTCCGCACCCGGAAATGGAAGTGGCTTTCTTTCAAAATTAATAACCCGATCAAGGACCACACGCTAGACCGATTCTATGATGCGGGTGTCGACTGGGTATTCCGCCATAAAACGTTCAGTGTACTGTTCTGTGTGATTTCCATTCCGCTTTGCATATTCTTCTTTTTCTTTATAGACAAAGAACGGATGCCCGATATCGAGGAAAATGAACTGATCGCCCGGATAGAATGGAATGAGAATATCCATGTGGATGAAAACAAACGACGGGTGGATGAACTTTTCAAGGAACTGAAAGATGAAGTACTGGAGCAAACAGCCTCTATCGGTAGACAGGACTTCATCCTCAATCGGGAACGGGAACTGTCTTCTTCCGAAGCGGAACTTTATTTCCGTACGGAGACTTCCGACGCTATTGCTCCTTTGGAACAGACGGTATACCGGAAACTGAAGGAACGTTATCCACTCTCTTTCATCTCTTTCTCTCCGCCGGAAACGGTCTTTGAGAAACTCTTTGTGACGGGTGAACCGGATGTGGTGGCGGAATTTTACACCCGTAATAAAGCGGAAGCCCCCAAAGCGGAAGCAATCCGCAGCGTGGAACAGGAACTGGGACGAAAAACCGGAATCAATCCGACAGGTATCGCCTTCGAAAACCAGTTGAATCTGAGTATCAGTAAAGAGAAACTCTTGCTCTACCGTGTTTCCTACAACGAACTGTATCGGGTACTGAAAACGGCTTTCCGGGAAAACAGTGTGACGATGCTGCACTCTTATCAGCAATATTTGCCGATCAACATTGCCGGGGATGAAAAGACTGTGAACGAGGTGTTGCAGGAAACACTGGTGCAGACGCAACCGGACAACCGTGGGAATGTCGATTTTATCCCGCTTCGGGAATTGATCAACGTAGCTCCCGCCGAAGACTTGAAAAGTATTACTTCCGGACGTAATGGCGAGTATGTCCCGTTCGACTTTTACGGCGTGCAGGATGCGAACCGGCTGATGCGTGAAGTGAAACAGGTGGCGGAGGAAACAGGGGACTGGGATACGGGCTTCTCCGGCAGTATCTTCTCCAACAAGGAGATGCTGGATGAACTGGTCGTGATCCTGTTGATCTCACTGCTGCTGATGTATTTCATTCTTGCCGCACAGTTCGAGAGTTTTCTGCAGCCGTTGCTGGTACTGGCGGAAATCCCGATTGATGTGGCATTTGCCTTACTCTTGCTCTGGATATGCGGGCATACGCTGAATCTGATGTCTGCCATCGGTCTGATTGTGACCTGTGGTATTGTAATCAATGACTCTATTCTGAAACTGGATGCGATCAATGAACTGCGCAAGGCAGGCGTTCCTTTGCTGGAAGCTATTCACGAAGCAGGCCGCAGGCGTCTGCGTCCGATTATCATGACTTCGCTGACGACCATCTTTGCCATGGTGCCGTTGCTGTTCTCCTCGGATATGGGATCGGAACTGCAAAAGCCGTTGTCTATCGCCATGATAGGCACGATGTCCATCGGTACGGCGGTCAGCCTCTTTATCATACCGCTGCTTTACTGGTTTATCTATCGGGGAAAAAGCGGGAATCACAAACCAAATGAAAAACATGTTGAATTATGAAGAAATCATCCGTTCTTTTTGTATTGATGGCAGCATCGGGGATATGTTTCTCTTCAGTATATGCTCAGAAACGTCTGGTGCTGGACTTGAACCAGACTATCGCTTTAGCTAACGACAGTTCGCTGGAGTCATTCCGCACACAAAATATGTATCTGTCCGGTTATTGGGAATACCGGACGTACCGGGCAAACCGTTTGCCGAGTCTGACAATGGACCTTACCCCGGCACAATATAACCGGGATATCACGAAACGTTATGATTCGGGACAGGACCTGGATGTCTACCGTACGCAACAGTCATATTATGCCTATGGAGGATTAAGTGTCCGTCAGAATCTGGACTTGACCGGAGGTACGTTCTATCTGGAGTCGAACCTTGCCTATATGCGTAATTTCGGGGATAATAGTGCGACGCAGTTTACCAGCGTCCCGATACGGCTCGGTTATTCGCAGAGCCTGGTCGGGTATAATCCTTTCAAATGGGACCGGAAGATCGAACCGCTGAAATACGAGCGTGTGAAAAAGGAATTTCTTTATAATGTGGAAAAGGTTTCGGAAACGGCGACGAATTATTTCTTTTCGCTGGCGATGGCGCAGGCGGAATACAAACTGGCAAAGGAAAACCTCGCATCTACGGATACTTTGTACCGCATCGGACAGCAACGGCACCGGATCGCCGCTATTTCACAGGCGGACCTGTTGACTTTAAAGCTGGATAAAGTGAATGCACAGAATACATTGCAGAATAGGGCAAGCGCCTTGAAACGGGCAATGTTCTCACTGGCATCTTTTCTGAATCTGGATAAGAATACCCAGATCGAACTGGAGCTTCCTTCACGCCCAAGTATGATGGAGATTCCGGTGGATGAGGCTTTGAGATGGGGAAGGAGCAATAATCCGCAGTTGCTGGAACTGAAGCAGAATGTACTGGAAGCGGAGCGGAATGTGGACAGAACAAAGAAGGAATCCCGTTTCAATGCCAGCGTGAATGCCAGTATCGGTTTCAACCAGGTGGCGGAAAACTTCGGAGATGTGTATCATAAACCGATGCAGCAGGACTTGGTAGCGGTCAGCGTATCGATTCCGCTGCTGGACTGGGGCGTTCGTAAGGGCAAATACAACATGGCACGGAATAATCTGAATGTAGTGAAGATTTCGGCACGTCAGGATGAGATCAGTATTGAGGAGGAAGTCATCATGACGGTGAGTGATTTTAATATCCAGCAGCAGTTGATTGCCAGTGCGGAAGAAGCGCTGGACCTGGCGATACTGGCTTATAATGAGACAAGGCAACGTTTTATTATCGGTAAAGCGGATATTAATAGTCTGACGCTTTCGCTCAACAGGCAGCAGGAGGCGCAGCGCAACTACATTTCTGCCTTGCAGAACTACTGGCTGAATTATTATAAAATACGTCGTCTGACTTTATTCGATTTTGCTACGAAGCTTTCTCTTTCGGATCGTTTCGACTTTAATGGAGGGAGGCTGATCAGATAACAGTGAGGAATCGAAGTTAGATTTTGATTGATAAATCAGTACTAACAGAAATTGAGACCGACTTTTTAGTCACCCCCAAGCCATGCGGGGTGTACAGCTTATGAGAGTTAAATTATATAATAATTGATAGTGGAAAAAATAAATTCTCCAATAAAGAAGTCATCAAAGGCTTCCGCTTTTACGCTCATTGTCGCTTTTATCAGCGTGGCGTTGGTCGGGCTGGCACTTGTTCCGTTGCTGCCGGTGAAGCTGAATCCGTCACGGACCTTACCCGGATTTTCTGTATGGTTCGGCATGGGAGGGACTTCGGCACGTGTCGTGGAGATGACGGCTACCAGCAAACTGGAGGCGATGCTTGCCCGTGTCAAGGGAATACAAAGCATATCTTCGACTTCCGGCAATGGCTGGGGAAGTATAAATGTGAGTCTGGACAAGCATGCAGATGCGGCTGTCGCACGTTTTGAGGCTTCGACCATCATTCGTCAGACTTGGCCGGAATTGCCGGCGGGAGTTAGTTACCCGTACATTCAGATGGCAAGTCCGGAGCAGAAAAGTCAGGGACCTTTTATCGCATTCACGATTAATGCGCCTGCCACTCCCAGTCTGATTCAGAAGTATGCGGAGGAACATATAAAGACACGCCTTGCGCAGCTTCCGGGAATCTATAAGATAAACGTCAGCGGAGCCACACCGATGGAATGGCGTCTGGAGTATGATTATGAGCAGTTGCGTGCGTTGGGGGTGAGTACGGATGAAATTAGTCAGGCAGTCGGTCTGCATTATCAGAAAGAGTTTCTGGGGACTTATGATGTGGAACAGGCGGCTTCGGGCAAGGAGTGGATTCGGTTGGTGCTGATGCCCGAACATGATAACCGGGAGTTTGACGCCGGGCAGATACAGGTGAAAGTGAAGGATGGGAGAATCATCCGCTTGGACGAACTGGTGAAGGTCGTCCGTATGGAAGAGCAGCCTCAGAGCTATTACCGGATCAATGGACTGAATTCGATTTATCTGTCTGTTGTTGCTGAAGAGGCGGCTAATCAGCTGGAACTGAGCAAAAAAGTACAGGCGTGTATGGATGATATCAGACTGTCGCTTCCGGCGGGATACGAGATTCATACCAGTTATGATACTACAGAGTTTATACATGACGAGCTGAACAAGATTTATTTGCGTACGGGAGTGACGGTGGCTATCCTGCTCTTGTTTGTACTGCTGATTACTTTCAGCCCCAAATATCTGTTTTTGATTGTCACCAGTCTGACTGTGAATATGGCAATAGCCGTTATCTTTTACTATGTCTTCGGACTGGAAATGCAGTTATATTCTTTGGCGGGTATCACGGTTTCACTGAACCTGGTGATTGATAATACGATTGTGATGAGTGATCATTATCTTCGATGTAAAAACCGGAAGGCGTTCATGTCTGTATTGGCGGCTACACTGACAACGATGGGAGCGTTGGTCATCATCTTCTTTCTGGACGAGAGGATTCGTCTGAATCTGCAGGATTTTGCCGCAGTGGTGATGATTAATCTGGGAGTTTCATTATTGGTTGCTCTGTTCTTTGTACCTTCTTTGATTGATAAAATCGGGTTGAAACGACGCAGGAAGTCTTCTCTGACCGGAGTGAAGAGAAAATGGAAAATGGGGAATACCCGTTTCTTAGGATGGCTGCGTTCGAAGATGCGAAGGGGGCCGGTCTATTTCAGTCATTTCTACAGGTGGCTGATACAGAGGCTTTGCCGCTGGAGAGTAGCGGTTTGTCTGTTGCTGTTGCTGGCATTCGGATTACCGGTCTTTCTGTTGCCGGAAAAGATGGATGGGGATGGCAAATGGGCAGAGATTTATAATAAGACACTGGGGACTCCTACCTATAAGGAAAAGGTGAAACCGATAGTGGATAAAGCGTTGGGAGGAAGTCTGAGGCTGTTTGTGCAAAAGGTGTATGAAGGGAGCTACTTTACCCGGAATGAGGAGGTGGTGCTTTATGCCAACGCCAATTTACCGAACGGCAGTACGCTTGAACAGATGAATACACTGATCAAGCGAATGGAAACTTATCTGAGCGAGTTCAAGGAGATCAAGCAGTTTCAGACATCGGTAGAAAGCGCCCGCAGGGCATCTATCAGCATTCGTTTCACAAAGGAAAATCAGAAAAGCGGGTTCCCATATACGCTGAAAGCTAACATGATCAGTAAAGCTCTCCAGTTGGGGGGAGGAGATTGGAGTATCTATGGATTACAGGATCAGGGATTCAGTAATAGTGTACGCGAGAACGCGGGATCATTCCGGGTGAAAATGTACGGATATAATTATGATGAACTTTATAGCTGGGCTACAAAACTGAAAGAGGTCTTATTGTCTCATCGCCGTATCAGGGAAGTTACGGTCGGTTCCAATTTCTCGTGGTGGAAGGATGATTATCAGGAGTTTTATTTTGAGCTGGATAAACAACGGATGATCGGAGCGGGGATCGGAGCCGGAGAACTGTTTGCTGCTATTCGTCCCATATATGGGCGGAATCAGGAAATCGGTTCCGTTGTTACCGAAGATGGAACGGAAAAAATCAAACTCTCTTCCCGCCAGTCGGATCAGCGGGATATATGGGCCATGCAGTATTATCCTTTCCGTGTAGGCGATAAAGAGTATAAACTGGCGGAACTGGCTAAGGTAGAGAAGGGACAGATGCCGCAGGAAGTGGCGAAGGAGAATCAACAATACCGCTTATGCCTGCAATATGAGTATATCGGTGCGTCGGAACAGGGAAATAAGTTGCTGAAAAAAGACCTGGAAGAGTTTAATGAACTTCTTCCGATGGGATATAAGGCGGAAGCGGAAAGTAATAACTGGTCATGGGGTGGAGGTGCCAACAAACAGTATCGTTTGCTCCTGATTGTGATTGCTATCATTTTCTTTATTACAAGCATTCTGTTCAATTCGTTGAAACAGCCGTTAGCGATCATCTTTGTCATTCCGATCTCTTATATCGGTGTGTTTCTGACGTTCTACTGGTTCAAGTTGAACTTTGACCAAGGTGGTTTCGCTTCGTTCATTCTGCTCTGCGGTATCACAGTGAATGCCAGTATTTATATTTTAAATGAGTACAATGCGATTCGAAAACGCTTTCCCTGCCTTTCTTCTCTTCGTGCTTACGTGAAGGCATGGAATACGAAAGTGATCCCCATTTTTCTGACGGTTGTTTCTACCATCCTTGGCTTTATCCCCTTTATGGTGGGAGCAGAGAAAGAAGGTTTCTGGTTTCCTTTGGCTGCAGGTACTATCGGTGGATTGGTAATGTCCGTGATCGGCGTGTTTATTTTCTTGCCGGTACTGACTTTGAATAAAAAGAAGATGATGGTGAAGAAGCCTTGAAGAAATAAATTAGCTATTAGCATATTTCGATTAGCTAATAGCTAATTTGTTTTTGCTAATAGCTAATCGAAATAAGGTATAGGAGATAATTCACCAGTTATTTCCTGCATTGCTGCTGCCGATCAGCATTTCTACCCGTTGCTTATACAAGTTGGCTCCCTCAGCGATGTTCTTTCCCGCATCTGCGGTTCCCATTCCGTAAACAACAACAGGCGTTTGCCACGACATCCCCGAATGAATGGCACTAACCTGATAAGGACGTAAAAGCTCATCCACTGTGAAGCGGTTTCTGCCTCCGCTGCGGTATGCCTCATATTCGGAACCTGTGGTGGTTACTACTGTCAATGGTTTCCCGGCTACTGCCGGAGTCTTGGAAAGGAAGGTGAATACTTCGTCCTGCCATTTTTTGAGCAATGACGGCGCAGCCATCCAATGAAAGGGAAATTGATAAATGAGGGCGGAAGCATCGGAAATGATTTTGCTCCATTCGTCAACATCAAAAGAAGCGCCTTGCTGGTCGTAAAGATTGAATACTGCTACGCCTTCAATATCACTCACAGCATCAATCAGTGCTTTGTTTGCTTGTGATTCCTTCATATTGGGATGCGCCAGGAGAATCACCACTTTTCTTAAATCTTTATTCATAATCAATCGGGTATTTAGGATGAAACAACTACATCTATAATATACAAGGTCTAAAAATAAGAAAAAGTTTTCGAAACTCAATATCTTAATTAAAAATAAAAGAATCTCTCTTTGCTTTTGAATTTGTATTTTTGCAGGCACGTCCGTAAGGCGTTATTTTAGATAATAAATTTATATATGATAGATTTCACCCAATTTCCTTCTCCTTGCTATATT